>JGI20214J51088_10000674_pt1 | contig 23495 bp, 23 predicted proteins | sample WetSurMetagenome_FD_51088 | JGI IMG/M metagenome (IMG submission 51088) | reverse complement strand
ACTGATAAAGCAGTGTTTATCCAGGTGTCCAAAGAAGACTCTCTCTTCCTGCATGCCGACACTATCAATGCAGTTACTGTTCCCGATAAGACACTTAAAGGGCACAGATTAATGAGCGCTTATCACGGATGCAGGATATTCAGCAAGAATCTTCAGGCAAAGTGTGATTCGCTGTCATATTCATTTCAGGACTCCGTGATACGGCTTTACAGATTACCGGTGATATGGTCAACAGAGAATCAGCTCACCTCCGACTCAATGGCCGTCTTTACTAAAAACCGTCAGACCGACCGGCTGGAATTATATAATGGCGCATTCATTACAAGCCAGGTTGATACTATAAGATATAATCAGATTAAGGGAAGGTCTCTTACCGGCTATTTCAAAAAGAACGAGCTCTATAAGATAAATATAAAGGGAAACGGTGAATCTCTTTATTATCTGCTTGATGGTGACGCCGTTGCTGGTAGAAATCAGTCAAAATGCGCCAATATGGAGATATTCGTTGACAAGGGCAAGGTTTCTGAAATATACGAGTATGATAATCCTGAAGGATTCATTGATCCTCCACTGCCAGCAAACCCTGTACGGCTGGATGGTTTCAGATGGCTGGAGAACCTCAGACCGAAGAAAAGACAGGATATATTTATCAGTAAATAAAAAAGAGGCTGATCCATGAGGAATCAGCCTCTTTTTTAATATTCATCTTCATTAAAAAAGAAGTCATCTTTACTCGGATAATCAGGCCAGATATCTTCTATACTCTCATAGATATCACCTTCATCCTCAATTTCCTGCAGATTTTCAATAACTTCCATTGGGGCACCCGACCTAATGGCGAAATCAATCAGCTCATCCTTAGTTGCAGGCCATGGAGCATCCTCAAGTTTTGATGCCAATTCAAGTGTCCAGTACATAATTTCCTGATTAAGTTAAGCTTTAAACAAAGTTTGCAAATATATATATTATTTTATTTAAAAAGCAAATTGAATTTTTAAGTTTTTTAACATTTCAAAGTACCCATTTAAGCTCCTCACTACCAAGCTCTAATGCTATTTTTCTTGATAATACGAATAAAAAATCAGAGAGCCTGTTAAGAAATCTGATGACAATTTCAGGCGATTCTTCCGAAATATTCAACCTTGCCACAGCCCTTTCCGCTCTTCTGCAAACGCACCTGGCTATATGGCATTGTGATACAAGAATATGCCCCCCAGGAAGGATGAAATTGTTTAATTTAGGAAGAGATTCTTCCATCAGATCGATTTCTTTCTCTAATTCCTCAATACAGCCTGCTTCAGGCAGGATTTTTTTGCTGGAGGGATTCTGACTGTCATATGCAAGTCCTGCGGCACATCTCATTAACTCTCCCTGGATGTAGATGAGAAGGTGTTTTCTTTTTTCATCTGTCTGCTGATCTCTGATCAGACCTATCCATGCTATCAGTTCATCAACAGAACCATATGCGTCAACACGCTTTGAGTGTTTAGGCACTCTCCTGCCTCCTGATAATGAAGTTGTGCCATCGTCACCTGTAAGGGTATAGATCTTCATAATTTTAGCAGGAAATAATTATAATGAATATAAACTACGCCTTTACATATGATTCATTGCGGTAATCCTGGGCAATCTCCCCGTCGAACAGCCTTATTATACGAGCGGCATGTTTTGCAATATCTTCCTCATGGGTAACGACAATCACAGTATTTCCTTTTTTATGAATGGCATCAAGAAGGTTCATTATATCTATAGAGGTTTTACTGTCGAGGTTTCCGGTGGGTTCATCAGCAAGTATGATCGATGGTTTGTTAACCAGCGCCCTGGCTATTGCAACACGCTGCCGCTGTCCTCCGGAAAGCTCATTGGGCTTATGTGTCATCCTGTCGCCGAGTCCAACCTGATTCAGTGTTTCAACGGCAACCTTTTCCCTGTCGGCTTTTGGAACGCCCGCATATATTAATGGCAGAGTAACATTTTCAAGTGCAGAATAACGCGGCAGAAGATTAAAAGTCTGAAAAACGAAACCGATTTCCTTATTTCTGATTTCAGCCAGGTAATCATCTTCCATCTTGCTCACGTCGGTACCATTAAGAATGTAGCTCCCGCTTGAAGGAGTATCAAGGCACCCGAGCAGGTTCATCAATGTCGATTTCCCCGATCCTGACGGACCCATAATTGCCACATATTCATTACGCTCTATATTAACGCTTACAGAACGCAATGCTCTTACAATCACTGATCCTACCTGATAGTTCTTAACAATATTTTGAATCTCAATTACTTTGTCCATAGTGTTTTAAATTTGAATTTCCGAAATTAGATTAAATTAGTCAAATAATAAATTATTAATACTTAATTTTTGTTAATATCTGATTACATAGTTATTAGGATTTATACGCTCCCTGAAAAAGCATATTCCCATTCTGAAAATATCTATTGTTACCGAAACTTTCTGATTTAGTTTTATCTGCTGCCATGCTTCCTCCATCTCCTCCGAATAATAAATATCATCAAGAATAACCACGGTTCCTGGTCCCGAAATCTCAGCAATTTTGTTGAAGTAACGCAGCACAGGCTCTTTTCTGTGATTGCCGTCAATAAATACCATTCCCGGCTTCATCTCATCTCCAAAACCCGGCAGAATTTCATCAAATGAGCCTTCCATTAAAGTAATGTTTTGCATACCGGCTTCAGCGAAATTATCCCTTGCAATCTGAGCAATTTCAGAAGAACCCTCAACAGTGATCACTTTAACATCCTTGCAAGCTGCTGCCATATACATCGTACTTATACCGAACGAAGTTCCCAGTTCAATTATCAACGGTTTGCCAAACTCAGAAGCCATCTTTGCTAAAAAANCTCCGTATTNAGGCGTTACAGGTGAGCTTAAAGCAATCTCCGAAATTCTCCGCGACCGTTTTCCCGGCTTTTGGAATCCCGTTTCTGAACCTGAACCAAGATCCAGAAATGATATAATCCTTTTGTCAGCGATCAGTTTCCTCCGTACCTTTTCAATAGTAATGACAATGTCAGGATCAATTTTATTCCTGAGGACCCTGTTTATCAGATCAAAAACAAATGGACTATGAATACCATGTCCCAACCGGTGCTTAGATAGCAGTCTATAATTCAGGTATTTAAATGCCCGTCGAAAAATCATTTCTATATAGGTTTTATAATTAGGACAGCTTTTCAAAAATAAGTATTTTCGGATAATGATTTAACAACAAATTAGGCGGTTTTGCTGATATCCCAAATCTACTTTGTGTACCTTAGTGTTATCCTTTGTGTCCTTCGTGGTAAAATATATGTTTAACCACAAAGGAACACAAAGTAATGCACAAAGGAGCACAAAGGATATAACGATAATGCCTTTCCTAAAGGAGATAATTTATACAGTTCAATGATTTCAAAGGAGTTTCTTGATACTGAAATTACGTATTTACAGGGAGTCGGCCCAAAAAGAGCTGAACTGCTGAATAAAGAGCTGAACATATTTACCTTCAGGGACCTGCTCTATTACTTCCCTTATAAATATATCGACAGAACACGGTTTTATACAATCTCGGAACTGGATCCCGAGCTACCATTTGTACAGATCAGAGGAAAGATAAGAGGGTATTTTACCGAAGGACACGGGGCTGGAAAACGGCTTACCGCCGAATTCCACGACAGTACAGGAACTGTAAAGCTTGTCTGGTTCAAAGGCGGAAAATGGGTAACTGCCAATTATGCTCCGGGAGTTGAATTTATTGTATTCGGCAAACCAAGTGTATTCAATGGAACCATTAATATAATCCATCCTGAAATAGAGGCAGCAGATAAGATGGCTGAGCGACTTTACTCTGCGCTTCAGGCACAATACAGTACAACTGAAAAACTTAAGAATCAATTTGTTACTTCAAAGGTAATAAGCAAGTTTACAGGAACTATGCTCAGGCAGCTCAAAACAAGGCTTCCTGAAACCATGCCCCCCCACCTGGTTGAGAAGTATAAGCTTATGGATCTGCATGACGCGCTTCATAAAATTCATTTCCCATCAAACCCTGATGAACTCGAAAAGGCAAGATACAGACTGAAATTCGAGGAATTGTTCTACATCCAGCTTAACCTGCTACGGTATAAAACAAACCGGAATATTAAGCTGAAAGGCTTTGTCTTTTCCACTGTCGGGGAAAACTTCAATAACTTTTATCACAATAATCTCCCCTTTTCACTTACTGAAGCCCAGAAAAGGGTTATGAAGGAGATCAGGAAAGATCTGGGATCAGGGAAACAGATGAACCGGCTATTGCAGGGAGATGTAGGCAGTGGGAAAACCCTTGTTGCCCTAATGAGTATGCTGATTGCAATTGACAACGGCTACCAGGCCTGCATTATGGCACCTACGGAAATTCTCGCAAGTCAGCATTATCACACAATAACAAAGTTCCTAAGCGGGATAAATATCCATATACGACTTCTTACAGGATCTTCAAAAAAGGCATCAAGAAAGGCTATTGCTGAAGCCTTGATGGACAGCTCTCTCAATATTCTTATCGGCACCCATGCCCTCCTTGAGGAAAATGTTCAGTTTGCCAATCTGGGTCTGGTCATCATCGATGAGCAGCACAGGTTCGGAGTAGAACAGCGTGCAAGGCTATGGCAGAAGAATCTTAATCCGCCTCATATTCTGGTAATGACGGCAACACCGATTCCAAGAACTCTTGCCATGACACTCTATGGCGATCTGGATGTATCGGTTATTGACGAATTACCTCCCGGCCGGGTACCTATCAAGACAATGCATTTCACCGATTCTGAAAGAAACAAAGTTTTCGGATTCATAAGAAGCCAGATCTCTGACCATCGCCAGATCTATGTTGTCTATCCTCTGATAAAGGAATCTGAAACAATGGATTATAAAGATCTGGAAGATGGCTGGGATACAATATCACGAGTATTTCCACCTCCTAAATACTGTATAAGCGTTGTTCATGGGAAAATGACTNCTGCTATTAAGGAAGCNTCGATGAAACTCTTTAAGGAAGGAGTTGCACATATACTGATCGCAACAACAGTTATTGAAGTCGGCGTTGACATCCCCAATGCTACGGTAATGGTTATCGAGAGTGCAGAACGCTTTGGACTGTCACAGTTGCACCAGTTGAGAGGACGTGTAGGTAGAGGCGCCGATCAGTCCTATTGCATACTGATGAGCTCTGATAAACTCTCAAAGGAAGCAGCAAAGCGGATAGAGGTAATGATAAGTACTAATGACGGATTTGAAATAGCCGAGACAGATCTTCAACTCAGGGGTCCGGGTGATATTGAAGGCACAATGCAGAGCGGGATCCCGTTTGAGCTCCGGATTGCTGACCTTGGGAAGGACGGACAGTTAATAGAATATGTCAGGCACATTGCTGAGGACATATTAAGCTCTGATCCGTTNCTGGAGAATAATCAGAATACTATCTTCAGATCTGAACTCAAAAGACTCTTCAGNCAGCGTCAATCGTGGAGTAATATAAGTTAAAGAGCTTTTTCNTATATTTAAAAATTAAATCAANTTCAGGAGAAACCCTGACAATTAACATACTTTAATTCCAATTCAAGACTAAATTTATGTCCTGAATTTAATCTGATTATCATTATGACCGATGGTCGGAACAAAAGCACAATTGAACACCCGGGAACAGTCAGCAAAGTGGAAAATAACAGCGTCTTTGTGACAATTTCCGCTAACTCAGCATGTTCTGGTTGTCATGCCAGGGGTGCATGCGGATTATCAGGAAGCGAAGAGAAAATTATTGAGGTAGTTGGCAATTATGCTGTTAAACAAGGAGATAATGTGATTGTAGAAATGAAATTATCAATGGGATACCGGGCACTAATGCTTGGCTATATTCTGCCAGTGATTCTGGTAATCATTGTTCTTATCATCCTGGCAGCTGCTCACATATCGGAATTATCAGCCGGGATAATGTCGATTTCCGTTCTTATCCCCTATTATATTTTACTGTATATATTCAGAAATAAGATAAGCAAAGAGTTTTCTTTTAAAATAAAGAACTGATAAATGAGCTCAACATTTCTTATAACAATAGTTAGTCTAAGCATTCTGGCCCTGGTGTCTTCAGTGATCCTCTATTTTGTTGCACAAAAGTTCAAGGTCTTTGAAGACCCAAGGATAGATGAGATCCAGGCTGTTCTTCCCTCTGCTAATTGCGGAGGATGCGGATTTGCAGGTTGCCGTAATTTCGCCGAAGCGCTTGTAAGTGCTGAGACACTTGAAGGATTGATCTGCCCTGTTGGCGGAAATATGGTTATGTCGCAGGCAGCAGGTATTCTTGGAAAAGTGGCACCTGTTGTTGATCCGCAGGTCGCAGTACTGTTATGTAACGGAGCGCCGGAATATCGCCCCCGTACATCAACCTACGACGGAGCCTCAGATTGCAGAATAGTCAACAATCTGTATATCGGTGAAACCGATTGCAGTTATGGCTGTATGGGCTATGGAGACTGTGTCAGGTCGTGCACCTTTCATGCCATATTTATTGATGACAATACCAGGTTACCTATAATAATCGATGAAAAGTGTACTTCCTGCGGCGCCTGTGTAAAAGCCTGTCCACGACACCTTATCGAGCTTCGCAAACGTGCTAAAAAAGAGAAGAAAATATATGTTGCCTGCTCAAACTGCGACAAGGGAGGCCCGGCCAGACGAGCATGTAAAGTGGCATGCACAGGATGCAGCAAATGTCTTAATGTTTGTGAATTTGACGCCATTGTCATTGAAAATAATCTGGCATATATCGACGCCAGGAAATGTACTTTCTGCAGGAAATGCGTTACCGAATGTCCGACTGATGCTATCTGGAAGTCAATTTTCCTCCGAGAAAACCTAAAGAAGAATTACGTCATGAAGCCATAAGCAATTAAACTAATTATTGAATTTAAAGAAATATATCGTGTTGAAAACTTTTCCAAGAGGTGGAATCCATCCATCAGAGAATAAGCTGACTGCCCATGAAGGAATAAAACTCCTTGCTGTTCCCGAAAGTATAGTGATTCCTGTGTCTCAGCATCTGGGAGCGCCTGCAGAAATAGCAGTAAACAAGGGTGATTATGTTAAAACCGGCCAACTTATTGCAAAAGCAAACGGGCGTATATCGTCAAATATTCACTCTTCGGTCTCAGGAATGGTAAGTAAGATTGATCACATAACTGATATCTCGGGGTGCAGGCAAACAGCTGTCTTCATTACAGTTAAAGGCGACGAATGGTTAGAGACAATTGACAGGTCCGACTTGATAATAAGGGATATTAAGCTTTCTTCCGCCGAAATCCGAAACAGGTGTTTTGATTCAGGGGTGGTTGGAATGGGAGGTGCCGCCTTTCCATCGCATGTCAAACTCACGGTGCCTGAAGGTAAAAAATGTGATGTGCTCCTGATAAATGGCGTCGAGTGTGAGCCATATCTGACGTCGGATCACCGGCTTATGGTTGAAAGAGGTGAGCAGGTACTGACTGGTGTTTCGATTCTTATGAAGGCTCTTGACACAAATAAGGCTATGATAGGAATTGAAAATAACAAAGCCGATGCTATTGCTATTCTTGAAAGATTATCTCAGTCTTTTAAAGGGATTACAGTACATCCTCTGAAGGTCAAATATCCTCAGGGAGCAGAAAAACAGCTTATTAAAGCACTTATAAACAGAGAGGTGCCGTCAGGCCATCTGCCGATAGATGTTGGTACTGTTGTCCAGAATGTAGCTACTGCCTATGCTGTATATGAAGCTGTTCAGAAGAATAAGCCCCTCTTTGAAAGGGTTGTTACCATAACCGGCAAGTCAGTTGCAAAGCCGGGCAATTACATGGTTCGCATCGGGACACCAACCTCAAAACTTATTGAAGCAGCGGGTGGAATTCCTGAAGATACAGGCAAAATTGTGAATGGAGGCCCTATGATGGGAAAGGCTCTGAACAATTTTGATGCGCCCATAATGAAGGGAACCTCAGGTATCATTCTAATCCCGGGAACAGAAGCAGGAAGATTGCCTGTCAAAGCCTGTATCAGATGTGCAAAATGTGTTACAGCATGCGGCAATAGCCTCGAACCTTTTCTGCTAATGACCCTATCAGAAAAAGGACTTTTCGATAGACTTGGAAATGAAAGGATCAACGATTGTATGGAATGCGGATCATGCAGTTTTGTATGTCCTGCCTGCCGGCCTGTTCTTGATTACATAAGACTGGGCAAGGCGGAAGTAAAGAGAATGCAAAATGAAAGAGCCAGTAAATAACAGCTATAAAATATAAATAATGACTAACCTCCTGAATGTATCAGCCTCGCCTCACAGTCATGGTAAAGACTCTACCAGAAGCCTGATGCTGGGTGTTGTTTTTGCGCTTATGCCGGCTCTTTTCACCTCAATTCTTTACTTCGGCACAGGCGCAATCATTGTCACAGCAACATCTATCGCTTCATGTATAATGTTTGAATACCTTATCCAAAGATTCCTCTTAAAGAAACCAATCTCTATAACTGATGGATCAGCACTTGTTACAGGACTTTTACTTGCATTTAACCTGCCATCAAATATTCCGGTCTACATAATAATAATGGGAAGCCTGGTAGCAATCGGAATTGCCAAGATGACATTCGGTGCCTGGGCAACAATCCGTTCAATCCTGCTCTTGTTGGACGTGTTTTCATGCTGATATCCTTTCCGGTACAGATGACCAGCTGGCCCGTTCCTTCAGGTCTCACTACCGGATATACCGATGCGGTGACAGGAGCTACTCCACTGGCAATTATAAAAGAAGGAATTAAAAACGGGGAATCTTTATCATCACTAATGGGAAAGGTTCCTGACACAATACATTTGTTCATTGGGAAAATCGGAGGATCCATGGGCGAGGTAGCAGCCATTGCCCTGCTTCTGGGATTTGCTTACCTGCTTTACAGAAAAATCATTACATGGCACATTCCGGTTTCTGTAATCGGCTCAGTAGCAGTATTCACGCTCCTCCTATGGTTAATTAACCCTGAAAAGAATGCGAGTCCCGTTTTCCATGTTCTTACTGGTGGTCTGTTACTTGGAGCAATTTTCATGGCGACAGATTATGTTACATCGCCAATGAATCATAAAGCTATGATAGTTTACGGCTGTGGCATTGGGATTTTAACTGTAATTATAAGGGTCTGGGGTGCTTATCCGGAAGGTGTCTCTTTCGCGATACTCATAATGAACGCTTTTGTGCCGCTGATGAATGCATATATTAAACCAAAACGTTTCGGAGAGGAGGTAAAAAATGGCTAAAACAGAATCTACCTTCAAAAATATGGTTTTATCACTGACGCTTATTTCATTAGGCGCTTCCGCCTGCCTTGGGTATGTGTATCAGATTACCAAAGCACCGATTGAACTGTCGGTAATGAATAAAAAGCTAGCAGCCATCAAGCAGGTTGTTCCTGAATTTAATAATAATCCCAGTGATGATATGTTCAGGGTAGAGACTAATGAAGGCGACAGCCTCGATGTATACCCGGCTAAAATGAATAATGAGATCGTCGGATATGCTGTAAATACATATACAAAGAAAGGTTTCAGCGGTGATATTAACCTTATGGCTGGCTTTCGTCCTGATGGCACGATAGTCAGTATTACAGTACTGCAGCAGAAAGAAACACCCGGTCTTGGTACAAAAATGACGGATCCGCTGTTTAAGGATCAGTTTAATGATAAAAATCCTGAACAGTTCAGTCTGAAGGTAAAAAAGGATGGCGGCTCTGTAGATGCCATTACTTCGGCTACAATAAGTTCCAGGGCATTCTGTGACGCAGTTCAGCGTGCGTACAATATTATTAAGAAAGGAGGTTTGAAATGAATCAGTTTCAGAATTTAACAAAGGGGTTCATCAAAGAGAATCCGATATTGGTTCTTGTGCTGGGGACCTGCCCTACTCTTGCAACAACCTCATCATCCCTGAACGGCATGGGAATGGGAATCGCTACGACGTTTGTGCTTATTGGGTCTAATGTTGTGATCTCGCTTCTTGCAAATGTGATTCCCGACAAGGTTAGAATTCCTGCATTTGTTGTCATTATTGCCTCCTTTGTAACTATTGTTGATCTCCTGATGCAGGCATATGTTCCTGGATTATATGATAAACTCGGGATATTTATTCCACTTATCGTCGTAAACTGCATCGTTCTGGGTCGTGCTGAAGCTTATGCATGCAAGAACTCAGTTTTTTCATCTTTCATCGATGGCCTTGGCATGGGATTGGGCTTCACTATGGCTCTTGGGATTCTGGGCGCCTTCCGTGAAATAGTAGGCAGCGGATCAATTTTCGGGTATAAATTTATTCCAGGCGACGGGGTACTTGTTTTCATTCTTGCACCCGGAGCTTTTATTGCACTTGGTTACCTGATAGCTATAATAAACCGTATTAAACGAACTTAATTCCACAATCATATGGAATACATATTAATTATTATATCTGCTGTCTTTATTAATAACGTTGTACTTGCACAGTTCCTGGGCATATGTCCGTTTCTTGGCGTATCAAATAAGGTAAATACGGCATTGGGGATGGCGGGTGCAGTAACGTTTGTTATCGTTCTGGCAACAATGGTTACTTATCTTATTCAGACTTATATTCTCAATAAGCTGGGAATCGCTTTTATGCAGACGATAACATTTATCCTTGTTATAGCAGCTCTTGTTCAGATGGTCGAGATCATTCTGAAGAAAGTAAGTCAGCCTCTCTACCAGGCTCTGGGTATCTTCCTTCCATTGATAACTACCAATTGCGCGGTTCTTGGTGTTGCGATCCTGGTTATTAAAAAAAATTATAATCTTTTGGAAGGAGTCGTATTCGGAGCCTCCACAGCAATAGGTTTCGGACTGGCACTTGTNATATTAGCAGGAATAAGAGAGCAGCTTGAACTTGCTGATATCCCTGAAGGAATGAAAGGAGTTTCCATTTCTCTGGTCATAGCAGGTATCCTTGCTATGGCATTTATGGGATTTACGGGAATTGTAAAATAATCAATCCCAAAAAATGACTCTTACTGACTANTATGAGATCCTCGGATTAAAGGCAGGCGTTTCAATAGACGAGATTAAAAAGGCCTACAGAAAAAAAGCACGNCTTTACCATCCTGATATAAATCCCTCCCCTGACGCCAAGGATATGTTCATATGTATAACAGAAGCCTATGAATTCCTGGTAACAAATTATACCAAAATCCAATCAGATGAAGAAGCATACCGCCAGGCGATGGAAGATTGGAGAAAGTACAGGCAGGACAGGTCGCGTAAAAAAGCCACTGTTTATGCCAGGACATCTTACGGAAACTTTAAGAACACCAGGTTTTATAAAACAACACGGATTTTCGACGGGACAGCGATAATCTTCAGTTTTATAGTATCAATTATGGTTCTGGTTTATACTGTTTATGGCTATTTCTACAGACTGAAATATCCATTGCCCGGATTGGAAAAACCATCATTGTTTTCGTTTATTATGCTGATGATTCTGGGAATGATCTTTTTTGTAGTATCATTTATATATCTCAGGGCTTACCAGGAAACAAATAAAAAAAGAAAATCAAAATAATCATCCGATGGCATGATTTTTGCGCCAAAGTCCATAAAATGCCACGGATATGAAAAAGACGATTATCAGAAGTTCAGTAATTTGCATATTTCTGGTTTCTTCCCAGCTTATTTCCTGTAAAAAAGAATCCTCTGCCCCCCTGCCAACTGATCCTGTTCCGATAACTCTTACAACCGATCAGGTCTCAATGATAAGTTCCGAGAACACATTCGCACTGGATCTTTTTAAAAAGGTAGTTGATAACAGTGGGGCAGCGGGCAACCTGATTCTATCTCCTCTGAGTATATCATCAGCCCTCTCCATGACAGTTAACGGCGCAAACGGATCTACCCGTGATGCCATGCTGACTGCACTTCGACAGAATGGGCTTACCCCGGATATGATCAATAATGCATATAAAGATCTGACAGAAGCTCTTCTAAAGGTTGATCAGCGGGTTCTGATATCTATTGCCAATTCGGTATGGACTGAAAATAATTTTGTTGTTAAAAATCCATTTAAAGATATACTGACCAGTTATTATAATGCGGATGCAAAATCATTCGATGTAACTGACCCCCAGGTTCCGGGACTCGTAAATACGTGGATTGAATCAAAGACTAACGGATTAATAAAAAACATGATTGATCAGCTTGACCCTCAAACTATAATGCTGCTTATCAATGCAATCTATTTCAAGGGAAAATGGACCTATCAGTTCGATAAGGCAAATACAGTTAACGGTGTGTTTCATAAACCGGATGGAACAACAGCGAATGTGTCAATGATGACTCAAAAGACCGATTTGAAAGTTTATAAGGGAGAAGGGTTCTCGATGGCAGAATTTCCTTATGGTCAGGGAAATTTTGTGATGGATGTGATTCTTCCTGACGACAAGGGTGGAACATACAGTTCTTTTCCGGTAATTAGTGATACGAGCTTAAAGGGATGGCTGGCCGGAATGAGTAAAACAGAGACCGAAGTTACATTTCCGCGTTTCAAATACGGCTTTAAAAAAGAGCTGAAGGAAGTATTGTCCGATATGGGAATGAGTGTTGCATTCAGTGATATGGCTGATTTTTCTAATATCTCAGATCTTTCGACTAAACTGAGTTTTGTCCTTCATCAGGCCTTTATTGAGACAAATGAGGAAGGAACGGAAGCAGCTGCAGCAACTATTGTGGGTATTATAAACACTTCAGTTATTATACCTTTCACCTTCAAAATGGATCATCCATTTCTCTATTTAATCAGGGAAACATCTACGAACTCAATCCTGTTTATTGGAAGAGTATCAGATCCTTCGGCTGGTTAAAAACCTTTATTTCAGTTTGATAAAATTGAATTTGACATCGAGAACTGAAGCGAAATATTCTCCTCTTTCAAGAATATCATCGTCACCTTCTTCATAATACCAGTTGAATACGAATTTCTTATGTTTCAGAGATACATAAGTTATTTTTTGCAAAATATGAATAAATACTTTCGCGCTGGCACTGTTGAAATATTCCAGGTTCATATCAACACTCGTAATTTCAGCCGGAACTGCTATGTATTCGCTTATCCAGTTTTCAATGGGCTCGAAAAAATCTGTTACATTTTCATGAATTGACCGGCCCTTAATCCGGATTATCCCCTGCGGACTTAAGACTATCTCGGGCGTATTCTTTGTTGGTGAAATTCTCAACTCCTCCATCTCTGATAATTTGCGGCGAAATTACGAATTTTATACTTAAAAACATATTTCAGGACCCGAATCTGTTAAAAAAAGGATCATTGAAATTATTTACGCTTATTTCCCTTTCCTGCTTCTCAATCTGATGTATCATGCTAATTATAAATTCATTAACAGGAACATCTACACCCTTTATCTTAGCCGTTTTTGCAATATATCCGTTCAGAAAATCAACCTCAGTTTGTCTTCCACGTTCAAGCGACTGTAGACCCGATGACTTGAGTTTACGGTATTTATAGCCTATAATCAGAAGTAACAGGTGCCGGCCTAAACCGGAGAACGGCCCTTTTTTTTCAACGAATTTCTTAAAATCAAGCTTTCCTCCGAATATCTCAATTGAGAGGTTGATGCTCTCGGCAACCTGTACTGCTTCTCTGATAATTTCTATAAAAATCAGGCGTGCCTTCCTGATTCTTAACATTTTGCCAAGATACAAACCACAAATAGCACCAAGCGATGTAATGCATGAATTGATTATCAGCTTTGAATATTTATGTCCTACAATATTATCTGTAACAATTACCGGGACAACGCAGGAGAGAGTCTCAGCCAGTCTGTTAAGCATTTCATCTCTTCTTTTCCAGAGATAGCCGATAATAAAGTCACCTTTAGAGGTCATTATCAGGTTTCCCTGCGATTCCATAGTAGCACCCCATCCGGTGACACATCCAATCACCCTGTCTTTGCCCAGTACGGTGGCAATTTCATCCTCACATATACCGTTAAGTAATGAGATAACAAATCCGGATTTATCAAGAACCTTAATCAGGGCCGGAGCCACTTCCATGACATCAGTAGCCTTGGTTGCGAGAATAATTATGTCTTTCTTCTCTTTTACCTGTGATACATTCGCATAAGCCGGGATCTTAATATTGAATACACCACATTCTCCTGACATATTAATACCTTTTTGGGATATCATTGTGGCATAATCCTCATACTTACAGACTATTTCCACATCAATGCCATTTTTTCGCAGGAAGGCTGCTGTTATACCGCCTACGGCACCGGCACCGATAACCAGGTACTTTAATCCTGATTTACTCATTCTAATTGTGAATTATTTATTAATACCTCGCCAGGGGAGTAACATCATGAGATGAAAACTCACGTCTAAGAAACTTATAATAACCGGTAATCCCTATCATTGCGGCGTTATCGGTTGTGAATCTGAATTCAGGAACAAACAGATTCCAGTTTCTCTTTTCAGCTTCTTTCTTCATCTCCTCCCTCAATCCCGAATTAGCGGATACGCCTCCGGCGATACCAATCTCACTTATCCCCGTCTGCTGGGAGGCATTTACCATCTTTCCAACCAGAATACTTATAATTGTGTGCTGAAGAGAAGCGCATAGATCTGCCTTATTTTTTTCAATGAAGTCGGGATCCTCTTTCAATCTGTCTCTGAGAAAGTAAAGAAAGCTGGTCTTCAGTCCGCTGAAACTGAAATCAAGACCTTTTATCCTTGGCTTTGCAAACTTAAATGCATGAATATTTCCTTCTTTCGCCAGTTTATCAATAATAGGTCCGGCAGGATATGTAAAACCCATAACTTTGCCGCATTTGTCAAAAGCCTCTCCTGCAGCATCATCAATGGTATTTCCGATAACTTCCATCTCTAGCTGACTTTTCATTATTATTATCCGGGTATGGCCTCCTGAAACAAGCAGGCAAAGAAAAGGAAATGACGGCACCCGGTTTTCCTTGTCTTTCTCAAGGATAAAATGAGCAAGTACATGTGCCTGAAGATGATTTACTTCTATCAAAGGTATATTTTGTGCGAGGGCAAAACCTTTTGCAAAAGAGGTTCCTACAAGAAGTGAACCCAGTAAACCCGGCCCACGGGTAAAAGCAACAGCATTTATATCATCTGCCTTCAGTCCGGCTTTTTGTAAGGCCTGATGTGTTACCGGAACAATATTAGCCTGATGGGCCCTGGAAGCAAGTTCAGGTACGACTCCGCCATATGACATATGTACATCCTGATTAGCAATAAGATTTGAAAGAACATATCCATCCCTTATGATTGCCACTGATGTGTCATCACACGACGATTCTATTGCTAAGATGGTTACAGGCATCCGGATTTGATTAATTTGATTTATCAGAATCTCTCACTACAAAAAAAAATCAGACTGCAAATTTCAAAAAAAAATTCTGGAAAAAGCATTTTCTGGAAAATAAACCAGTCCGTTGGCTAAAGCCAACGGCAATTGAAGTGATAGTTCTGATTCATTCAGAATAAACCCTTTGAAATAAAATCCATTTCTTGTTAATGTTTTTGTCGATCTCCCTGATCTCAACATGCTTCATGTCATAACCCCTGATCTGACAGTATTGATAAATCCGTTCATATGCCAGTTTCTTATGAAAAGAAGGATCTGTAAAAACATGAACTATATCAGTCTTATAGAATACCGAAAATGATACCCATCCGAACCATGTCAGAACCTTTGTATCATAATAGAATCTGTCGCCGTTTGAGTAACTTATTATTCTGAATTTTTGCTTTTTCATATAAAAGCGGGATAGAATTTAAATTCAACACAATTTAAGCATAAAATTTACATTATAGTAAGAACAATTCATATCTTACTTGTGTATATGGGTAAAGAAGTGGTACTTATGCAGATCATACGAGAAAAACGTAACTTTAGAGAGGTTCTGAAGGATGAATTTAACCTAGTTTCATTATCTTTAAACTCTCAAATTTTCAGAGGGTTTGATTTTACTGAATTAAGAACAGGTGCAATAATATGCTAAAACATATTAAGAGATCACTTAAGTATTTTATCATATTGTTCGGAGTCATTATTTTGCTACCGACTGTCCTTTATTTACTGCTACAAACAGCTGAAGTACAGACATTTCTGGTAAAGAGGATAACAAATCACTTTTCTGCACAGATCAAATCAACAATATCAATCGGATCAATCGAATATAAATTTTTCAATAGACTTTCAATCAGTAATATTTTGATCAAGGATCAGAACAATGATACTCTGATATACTCGAAGGAATTAATTGTGAGTTTCAGGGAAATGAATTTTAAGAACAAAACTTTCAAACTCGGCAAAGTGAGTCTGGTAAGACCTGTAATAGCATTAATTACCGACACTACAGGAATGATGAATCTTACCTGGTACCTGAATCTGATTAAAGCTTCTCCCGATACAANAAAANAAGCAGGCGCACGAATTTCCATACAGGAAATAGACATTTCCGATGCAAGGTTTTCCCTCATTAACAGGACAGGAACCAGGGGAAAAACTAAAATTGACTTTAATAATCTGAACCTTGCAGGATTAAATGGTACCATTGAAGATTTCAAAACTCTGAATGATACAACTTCATTTAATATTTATAGCCTTGGATTCAGAGAATCATGCGGGTTTACTGTTAAAAAGCTTAACAGTAATGTTATTATTGCCAGTCAGAACATCATTCTTAATTCAGCTTCTATTACCTGTGACAGCACTATCCTGAATATCGCAAAATTTGGATTAAGACCCGATTCTTCTAGCGGATTCAAAGATTTTACCAATAAGGTCAAACTCAATATCCTGATCAATAAATCACTTATAAGCGCGAAAGACATAAAATATTTTGTCCCCTTTGCTGACAGCCTTAATGAATCACTCTGGATATCAGGGAAAATTATGGGTACCATTTCGGAATTAAGAGGGCGCGACATCAAACTTTCCTACAGAAACTCGACTTCTCTCGATTGTGATTTTGATTTTTCAGGACTGCCAAAAATTGAGAACACTTTTCTTTTTATCGGTGTTAACAGCCTTAAAACTAATGCACAGGACATTGAAAAAATCAGGCTCCCGGGAAAGGCTCCTATTATTATTCCTGAGGAATTGAAAAAACTGGGCACAATATCATTCAATGGAAGCTTTACAGGGTTTACTACCGATTTCGTGACATATGGAGAAATAAGAACCAGTCAGGGAAATATAAGGACCGACATATCTCTCCGACCTGAGAAAGCCGGGAGCTACAGGATCAAGGGGCTGGTTGCCGGAAACAATATTAACCTCGGCGAACTCACAGGGAAAACTGACCTTTTTGGTCATCTTAGCATTCACGCAAATGTGGATGGAAACGCCACATCATTTAAGAAGTTCGCAGCCAGCCTTACCGGTAAGATAGATAGTCTGGAATTAAACAGGTACACTTACCGGAATATTAACCTTAATGGCACCTTTACAGAGAAAACATGGGATGGAAGTGTTAACCTGACGGACAGTAATATTAAACTCGACCTGCTTGGTTTGCTGAATTTCAACACCAAACTTCCTGAATTTGATTTTACACTGAATGTCGCTGATGCTAATCTATATAAACTTAATTTCGACAAAATCGATACAACTTCTAAAGTAACAATGTTACTAACCGCCAATTTCAAAGGGAATAGTATCGATAATCTTGATGGAGAGATTAAACTTATAAACTCCAAATTCAGAAAATTTGGCAATAATCTTGAACTTTATGACCTTTCAATAAAAACTTATAAAGAAAACAGCCAGCCCGTGCTCAGCCTCAGGACCGATTTTGTAGATGCGGACATAAGGGGGTACTATAATTTCAGCACCATTGGCAATCTTGTTAAATATACACTTGGATCGCTGATGCCGTCTCAGTTTCATCCGGGCGTGCTTAAAAACGACTTCAAAAAGAACAAGTTCACTTTTGAGGTCAATCTCAAAAACACCGATAAAATCAATAATTTTTTCCGGACCGGAACCCTTATTTCTGACAAAAGTTACATTCGCGGTTCGATTTATGCCGACAGTATTATTAATATAACCGGAAAATCAGATCTGCTTAATTTCAGAAATAATGTTTTCAGGGATTTTTCATTCAGTACAGATGTTGCGGGATCTGAATTGAACTTAGGTATCAAATCATCATCCCTCACACTTCTCGGACAATCGGAAATAAAAGATTTCAGGATTGGACTAAGAACAATTCCCGATAATTTTGTCTTTTCAATTGACTGGGATAATAAAGACAAAGTGCTTAATCAGGGCCATTTTNCGGCCCGTGGCACTGTGGCTAAAAACAGCTCAGGCGGAAAAAATACCATACTTAGTGTTGTTATTGATTCTTCTCATGTCTATTCTGAAAATGACCTTTGGACCATTGACGGATCATCATTAATTGTTGATTCCACCTCATTTAAAATCAACAATTTCGGTATAACCAGCAATGACCGCTCTTACATTATTAACGGATCAGTGTCAGAAAATCCGGCTGACACACTGCACCTTGAATTCAAGGGGATAGATATATCACCGCTTAACTATATTATCAACAGGAAAAAAAGTAATGATCCTGGAGCCCTGTCACTCGATTTAAAAGGAAGGCTGAATGGCAGGATAATGCTCACAAATGTTTATAAGAATCTGCTTCTGGCGGGGAATATTGCGGTAAACGATTTCTCTATTTTAGGGTCAAGTCTTGGAAAAATATTCATTAACTCCGATCTCGACAACGCAAAAAAAGTAGTCAACATTAAAGCCACCAATAATCTTAATTCTTCAAAACAGTTTGATATTACCGGATTTTATGATCCGGGGAGCAAAAAGATCGATCTCAGTGCCAGAGCTACAAAGCTATCCATAGGTTTTCTTAATCCTCTCTTAAAGACTTTTGCTTCTGAAATTAACGGAGTCGTTTCCGGAAAAATTCACTTTACAAGTCAGAATGACAAGATCTTCCTTACGGGTTCTGTCCTCCCTGAAAATGCCTCAATGAAGATAAATTACCTTCAGACCAGGTATACTATGAATGATTCTGTCAGATTCGACAGGGAAGGAATTAAATTTAACAACATTAAAATAACTGATAATGAAGGAAATAACGCAACACTTAATGGCGCAGTAAAACATATTAATTTCAAGGAGTATTTTGCAGATCTGACAATTAATATCAATTCAAAAGGTTTTCTTGCCTTAAACACCTCAATAAAGGATAACCCGATGTTTTATGGAACAGCGTATGCTTCGGGAGTTGCAAAAATAAAAAGTGATCCCAATTCGCTTTCTTTCGAGGTATCTGCCAAAACCGCCAAATCGCCAAAAACAGGTAAGACATCAAGGCTATTCATCCCGATAAGCAAAGGACTATCTGTATCAGAATACTCCTATATAACATTTAAAGATTCAACCAGTCATAATAAGACCACTAAAGCCGACAGCCTTAATAAAGCTTCAGCCGCTGCTGCCAAACAAATTTCCATGGATCTTAACATGAATCTTGAAATAACACCCGATGCTGAGATCCAGATAATTTTCGATTCAAAGGTTGGGGATGTTATGAAGGGCAAAGGGTCGAGCGAGAATCTGAACATAAGTCTGAATAAAAAAGGAGACTTTAGAATATACGGAGACTACCTGATTGAAGAAGGTGAGTATACATTCACGATGGGCCCGATAATAAATAAACCATTCAGTGTCGAGAATGGTGGAAGGATTATGTTTATCGGCGAAATGAAAGATGCAGAAATTGAACTCAAAGCCACATATCTAAATATGAGAGTGGCACTTGCCTCAATACTTGATGATGAAAAATACAGCGAACGCAGCCGTGTTGAACCCCAGCTGACACTCACTGGAAAACTTTTCAATCCGGTGGTGGGATTTGATATCTACCTGCCTGATGCGGATGAAACTACCAGGACCAGATTGAAAAATGCAATTTCAACTCAGGAAGAATTAACCCGTCAGGTTACCTCCCTCCTTCTTATAGGTAATTTTATATCGAGTGGTCCTACTTCTTTTTCAGCATCAACCACAGCTACCTCAGCAATAGCGGCAACCTCATGGGAGATGATCTCTAACCAGATGAGCAATTATCTCTCACAGGCTGCAAAAAATGTTGATATCGGGTTGAATATCAGACCCGGATCAAACAACATCTCTCCCCAGGAAGCCCAGCTTGCATTGTCAACACAGCTGCTTCATAACAAGGTAACGCTGAATGGGAATTTTGATGTCAGGGGAAACGGTTATACCGGATACAACGGGCTTAGCAGCTCAGGCTCTACCAATCAGATGACAGGTGATTTTGACGCCTCAATAAAACTGACTGAAAAGCTGCAGTTCAAGGTATTCAACAGGTATAATGAAATAGCCACTGTAAGTCCCTATACCCAGGGTGTCGGAATCTTTTACAAACAGGACTTCAACAAGTTCTCTGATTTATTCCGGAAAAAGAACAAATCAGACATGAAAAAAGAGGATGAGGCTAAAATAAAAAAGAAGTAGAATCACCAGCCGGCAGGCTCAATACAGCAATAGTTGATAATTTTTTCCCTATTGTTATTAATCACGCATAATAGAAGTTGATAGCGAAGCGTTTATTTATACCTTCGCAGTTGGATTTATTGATTTATTTTTGATATGTGTTTGTGCTGAAGGAATAATTATTTTACAGAAATAATATAAAAGTAATTGCAGACAGGATCAAATATTGAACAGAGAAATTCCGTTTCCGGGAAAAGGAAGGGTGTGGTTGGAACAGCACTGGTTCACCTGTTGTTATTGGGGATGCTTATACTTGTTGGTTTCTCATCACCTCCGCAACCTGAAACTGAAGAAGGGATTCTTGTAAATTTCGGAACGGGAGAAACAGGAATAGGTGATATAGAGCCTTCTCCTCCTGCTTTTAAGGAAGAAAGCACATCGCCTCCTGTTAAAGAGATAAAAACTGTTACTCCTCCTTCTTCACCTAAAACTACTGCTAAAGCAAAAGAAGATCCATTATTGAGTCAGAATTCCGAAGAAGGTCCGGCAGTAAAAAAACCGGATCCTGATGCTGCTAAGAAAAAGCTTGAGAAGATTGAAGCAGACAAAAAGCTAAAGGAACAAAGAGAACAGCTTGAAGCTGAAAGACTCGTCAGAAAACAGGAAGAGGCAGAAAAGAAGAGAATCGAGGCGGAGCAGCAACGTGAATCAGACATTAAGAACAGGACAAAGAATGCTCTGGCCAATTCACAGAACCGGGGAACATCCTCAACCGGAGAGGGCATTGCCGGTGGTCCGGGAAACCAGGGTGATCCCAACGGATCAATTGACTCAAAGGTACGCGGAACTGGAAGCGGCCTGGGTACGAAGGGAACAGGAACAGGATCAGGTAATGGAGACAGAAGTGTTTCGTACAGCCTTCAGGGCCGTGGTTATCTGAAATTGCCATCGCCGAAATATGATTACCAGGGGGAGGGTAAAGTGGTTGTAGAAGTAAGTGTTGACCGGTCAGGAAAAGTTGTACAGGCTACCCCCGGTGCCAAAGGTTCAACAACACTTGATGACTACCTGCTTAAAGTTGCAAAAGAAGCTGCAATGGCAGCAACATTCCAGGTTAAATCAGATGCTCCGGTAATTCAAAAAGGTACGATCACCTATAATTTTATTCTGAAATAGGCTTAATCCCTGTCGAACAGTTCTCCTATTGCAACATTCAGATTATCAATCAGATTGCTGTCTTTTATGATATAATCATCGATCCCCTTTCTGGCAAGTTCCAGAACAATTTCACCTTTTTCCTGTCCTGAAAGCATTATTACAGGCAGTTCAGGCTTCAGCTCCTTTATTTTGTCGAATACTTCCATCCCGTTCATTACAGTATGGTCGTTATTGACAAAATAATAATCGAGTATAATGAGATCCGGATTTTTATTCAACGATCCAATACAATCCTCTCCATATTTGAAGGCTTCAAGACGATATCCTTCTGAGGTAAATCGTTTTACAACCAACATGTTTATAAAGGGATCGTCGTCAACTATAAAGATAAGTTTCTGGTCAGCCATCTATATAAAGCGCATAATTATGCTTATAAAGGTAAAATAAAAAAACTACAACAAATATATTTTTATAAACTGGTTAAAAAACCATTTTACATTGAAAAAAGAGGAAATGATTCCATCAATTTAATGACTTTCTCCCCTACACTGTGAAGAACTGATTCATTTTCAACATTTGAAATAACCTCATCTATCAGATCGACAATTACTGCCATATGTTCTTCGTTAAGGCCTCGCGTGGTAATGGCTGGTGTCCCGACCCTCAGACCGGATGTGAGGAAAGGCGACCTGCTATCGAATGGTACCATATTCTTATTGACAGTAATGTGTGCCTGAACAAGGGTATTTTCCACTTTTTTTCCTGAAATATCAGGGAATTTGGTACGTAGGTCTATCAACATAAGATGATTATCAGTACCTCCGGAAACAACTTTATAACCTCTCTCAATAAACGCTTTTGCCATAACCTGAGCATTCCTTTTCACTCTTCTCTGATAATCATTGAATTCAGGAGTAAGAGCTTCCCCGAATGATACAGCCTTAGAGGCAATTACATGTTCCAGCGGACCACCCTGTATACCCGGGAATACTGCTGAGTTCAGTAATGCAGACATCATCTTAACTTCTCCCTTGGGAGTGGTTAATCCCCACGGATTTACAAAATCCTTACCCATAAGGATTATACCTCCGCGCGGACCACGGAGTGTTTTATGCGTGGTTGAGGTCACTATATGAGCATACTTCAGGGGGTTCTTGAGCAGTCCTGCAGCTATCAAACCTGCCGGATGTGCCATATCAACCATCAGGATTGCTCCTGTCATATCAGCGATCTTCCTCATTCTTTCGTAATCCCATTCGCGTGAATAGGCTGATGCTCCACCGACGATAACTTTTGGCTTTTCCTTAAGAGCAATCTCTTCCATCATATCATAGTCGATCAGCCCGTCTTCTTCTTTTACACTATAGGCTATGGGTTTGTAAAACAATCCTGATGAGTTAACCGGTGAACCATGAGATAAATGTCCGCCGTGCGCAAGATTTAGCCCCATAAAGGTATCTCCGGGTTTGAGACAGGACATAAACACAGCCATATTAGCCTGGGCTCCTGAATGAGGCTGAACATTAGCATACTCAGCATTGAAAAGCTGCTTAAGCCTGTCGATTGCTATTTGTTCACTCTGATCAACAATCTCGCATCCTCCATAATAACGGTTTCCGGGATATCCCTCGGCATATTTGTTTGTCATTACCGAGCCCATTGCCTCAAGTACCTGTGGACTTACAAAGTTCTCCGAAGCTATCAGCTCAATACCATTTATCTGGCGCTGTCTTTCCTTTTCAATAAGGTCAAAAATC
>JGI20214J51088_10000673_pt1 | contig 23519 bp, 14 predicted proteins | sample WetSurMetagenome_FD_51088 | JGI IMG/M metagenome (IMG submission 51088) | reverse complement strand
GCTTTTGATTCGTTATTCATAACCGATCCAAACGATCCAAATATTGATGATCCTGTATTAATACCTGCTTATAATACTCAAACAATTGCACCGGGGGATTCCATAATTCAATATATCGCAGTTGCTTATGGTGTAAATGAAGAAGAGATGTTAGTTAGTCTGCAAGAGGCTCAGGAAAAATATTATTCACTAACCTCTGTAGAAGCTGATCATAATAATATTCCAAACGATTTCATCCTTGAACAAAACTATCCGAATCCATTCAACCCTTCAACTGAAATAAAATTTGGTTTGCCGGAAAGTTCAGATGTAAATTTAAGAGTTTTCAATTCACTTGGTGAAGAAGTTGATGTGCTTGTTAATCAGAATCTTGGAGCCGGTACTTATACTTACCGTTTTGATGCTTCGAAATTTTCATCAGGAATTTATTTTTATACTCTTCAAGCGGGTGATCAGATCATTTCAAAGAAAATGACATTGATTAAGTAATTACTTTTAAGAAAAGGCTCACCTAAAAAGTGAGCCTTTGATTTTATGGAACGTTACAAAGAGATAAAAGAAAAAATTAAAAGTAAATACGATTCTCTTCCTAAAAATCACAGGAAGATAGCGGAGTATTTTATTAATAATTTTGATAAAGTCCCTTTCCTTACTGTTCAGGATATTTCCGGAGATACTGGTGCAAGTGTAGCATCAATCGTTCGCTTTGCTCAGCGATCAGGTTATAAAGGTTTTAGTGAGCTAAGAGACTCTATTGCAGAATCACTTCAAAAGGGTTTACGTAACAGCGAAATTTTTCCTCTGCTTGAAAAACATGGAGCAGAAGATAACCTGCTTACAGAAGTGGCTAACCTTGATATTAAGAATATTAACAATACTCTCAATCAAATTGAATTGGTATCTTTCAACAATATAATTGAAAGAATCAGTTCAGCATCAAGAGTTTATACTGGTGGACTTGGAATCTCTTTTTTATTGGCCGAAATTCTTGCTTACCAGTTAACACAAGTCGGAATTGATGCTTCAGTATTGAAACACACCCACACTCTTTTTCATGAACAAATTTTATTTATGAATAAAAAAGATGTGATAATCTTGTTTTCGTTTCCACCTTATTCTGTTGAAACCATAGACGTTGCAAAATTTGCTACTGAAAAATCAATTGATGTTTTCGCAATTACTAACAAACCTGCTTCTCCAATTACTTTTTATACAAAATCAAATTTGATTGTTGAAAGTAAGAATATGCTATTTACTAATTCCTTTGCAGCAATTTCAGTTTTGATTAATGCTATTGCTACTTCCTGTGCTGTGATGGACAAGGCAAGAGCAAAAAAAGTACTTAAAGAAGCAGAAGCAATAATGGAAAACCTGAACCAGGTAATTCATGGGAGCTGATAAATGAAAAAATACTTTTTACTGTTTTTATTAATTCCATATTTAATATTTGCCGGTACTACCGGAAAGCTTTCCGGAACAATAAAAGATGCTCAAACAGATGAACCACTTGTTGGTGCGAATATAATAATTGTGGGCACTGATCTTGGTGGGGCAAGTAACGTTGACGGAAATTACGTGATCCTGAACATTCCTCCTGGTAATTATTCGGTTAAAATCAGCTACATTGGCTATGAATCAATTATGGTAACTGATGTTCAGATAGTTGTCGATCAAAACACAATTTTACCTGCTGAACTCAAACCTGAAACTGTTCAAGTTGGTGAAGTTGTAGTAGTTGCTCAAACTCCAATGGTTCAGAAAGATGTTACAAGCAGCATTTCTGTTATTCGTCGTGATCAGATTGAAGCCTTGCCTGTATCAACATTTACTGATCTATTGTCATTGCAAGCCGGTGTTGTTAAAACCGGTAACAATAATCTGCACATTAGAGGTGGACGAGGAAACGAAGTTGCTTATCTGGTTGACGGGATTTATGTGAAAGATCCGCTTCTTGGAAATCTTGCTTTAGAAATCAACAATGATGCTATTCAGGAAATGAGTTTGCTTAGCGGAACTTTTAATGCAGAATATGGAAATGCATTAAGTGGTGTAGTAAATATTGTTACTAGAGATGGCAATGATAAATTTTCAGGACAGATACAAGCGAGGACAAGTCAGTTTGGAATTGAAAGGTATAACGAACTTGAAGAAACAAGAATTAATGGTAGTCTGAGTGGACCTGTTATTCCCGAATATTTAACTTTCTTTATTTCAGCAGAATATAATGTCGCAGGTAGTTATCTTCCTTTTGGTTACGATGATCTGAATACTTTCTTTGGTAAACTGACTACTTCAGTGATACCGATGGCAAAACTTTCATTTCAAGCCAGAGGGAGCAAAGGGAAACGACAGAATTATAATCACGCCTACAAATATATTCCTGATCAATATTTAAAAATTCAAACTGATAGCTGGCAAAATTCTCTTACTTTTACGCAAAGTACTGCTGATAATTTCTTTTATGATGTTAGAGCATCTTACTTCAATCAGGGTTTCTATTCAGGAATAAATAAAGATACTTCTCAATATTTACCGACAAGTGAATGGCAGTATTATAGTGAATATGGTAATGGTTTTGAATTTTATAAACTCGCTGATCCTGTTGAACTAACCGACAGCAGAACCAGTACAGCAGATATTTCAGCTGGTGTTGTCTGGCAGATCGACCAGGTAAATGAAGTAAAATTTGGAGGACAGTTCCAGCAGCATTGGTTAAACTTATTTTATATCTACGATCCTAAAAGAAATTTTCCCTATGAAGACGATTATGATACTCAACCTTTTGAAATGGCATTTTATGCACAGGATAAAATTGAATTGCCATTCCTGGTGATGAATCTTGGTCTCCGTTGGGATTATTCAAATGCTAATGTATCTTACAGGGCAAATCCACTCGATCCCAATTCCATTATTACTGCTAAACCTATTTCTCAACTTTCACCAAGAATTGGATTTGCACATCCGATTTCGGATAGAACCAAACTCCATTTTTCTTATGGACATTTTTTCCAAAATCCGGAGTTCCAATATCTGTTCGAAAATAATCAATATGATATCAGTGTAAGAGAACCATTATTTGGTCAAGCTGATCTTGATGCTGAAAGAACTATTTCTTATGAAGTCGGAATATCACATCAATTTTCTGATAGAGTTGCAGGCAATCTCACAGCCTATTACAGAGATATTACTGGTTTAATTGGTACGAGATATTATGCGCCATATGTTGAAGGAAGGTATACTGGTTATACATTATATGTAAATGAAGATTATGCAAACGTACAGGGAGTTGAGTTTTCACTCGACATCAGACCGGATCAGCATTTTTCAGGTAGCTTTACTTATACTTATATGAATGCTCAGGGAAGTGCTTCATCTGAGACTGAACAGTATCCCGGTACTGAAGAATCCACTCAGCTTTATTATCTTGATTTTGACAGAACACATATGTTCAACTTTTCGGCAGCTTACCAGGTTTTGGATGAAGAAGGACCAAAAATACTTGGAGGTCATACTTTTCAGAATATGGATTTCAGTTTAATATTTAAAGCAAGTACAGGGGCACCATATACTCCTTCAGGAAGAGATGTTGGATTTGTTGATAAAAATTCTTTACGTCAACCGGGTATTTATACTATTGATATTATAATAGGCAAGACATTTAATATTTATGAATCTTTGGATCTACGAATATTTGCAGAAATCTATAACCTTACTGATCATCAGAATATCGTTTACGTATACCCGGATACAGGTGATCCAGACTATACATTTGAAGGAAATTATTCAGAGGAATATATGAAAGATCCATCTAATTATGGATCACCCAGAGTTATAAGGCTTGGTGCCTCAATAAAATTTTAGGTTAGAAGGAAGATTAGTATGAATTTATCTCTTAAAATATTTTTTCTGTTTTTAACATTTTATTTTTCTACATCGCTCATTGCTCAAGTCGGAAGAGATGGCACTGAACTTACATCAGATGATCTTAAAAAAGTTTTAGGAATAGAAGATCGCGCTGGAGGAACTCATAACGCAAGTAACATCGGTTTATTCTTTGAGAACAGAGGAAAACTTTATCCAAGAAGACTTACTGATGGTCCTTCAGGTGAATTTCCAATTAATAGTACAAAACATTACGTTTATCGGATAAATCCATTCGCAGGGATCCCTGGGAATGTTGTGCAGGGAAGATATACGACAAATGAAGAATGGGAAGCTGTCGGTGGATATAACTTGAGAGATTCTGCAAGAATCGCATTCAGTGATAATCCTAAATATTGGAATCCAGTGATTGGATGGCCTGTAAAAGACAGTAATGGTAATAATTTAATTTTATCTGATCAGGATAGTTATTGTGTTTATAACGATAGTAACAATACGATTTCTATTATGGGAGTTCAAATTGCACAGACCGGTTACGCTTACGGAGTAAATTTTGCAAAGAATATGATATTCTACAAATTTGAAATTACGAACCACGGTTCACAAGACCTTGAGAACTTTTATTTTAGTATTTATTTTGATTGCGATGTTGGGAATGTCAGCGGTGGTGTACCTGAGTACTCGGATGATCGAATAGATTTCGATAAAGGAAAAAATCTCGTCTATTTTTTTGATGATGGTTATTCTCAGGAGTGGCCTGATGGCAAAACGGGGTTCTTCGGTGCGATGTTTATAAAAACCCCCCCAGTCAATGGAGTTGAGCTGGGCTTAACCGATATGCATTATAATATGTATGATGATGATCTTGATATTGATTCTGTTCAGTATGGAATAATGTCAAGCAGTCCAAATCTGTACAACTCCACACTCGGTCCAAAATTTTTTCATATAGGTGGTAACCCCGATTTGCATTTCGACGATCCTTCAACCATTCCGGCTTCAGGCTTAGATTTACTTGCTTATTTGAGTTCAGGACCATATACATTGGGAAGGACCGATACTTTGGTTTTTATTACTGCTCTAGTTGCTGGAGAAACAAGAGAAGAATTATTTAATGCTGCTTCAACTGCCGAATCAACTGTTGAAGCAAATTTTCATTTACCAAAACCACCTGTCAGACCAAATCTATCTGGAACTGCCGGAGATATGCAGGCAACACTTTACTGGAATGATATTGCTGAATATAGTGTTGATGAGTTTACCGGCAATTATGATTTCGAAGGATACAGACTTTACAGAAGTCTTGACAAAGGAGTTAGCTGGGACTTTCTTCAAGACTATGATATAATAAATTCCATTGGAGACAATAAAGGACTTAACTACAGTTTTACTGATACTACAATAATAAATGGTTTTGAATATTGGTATTCCATAACTTCTTATGATCGAGGTGATACACTTATTGAAAGTCTTGAAAGTCCTCTTGGAACCAATACTGAAGCAATTAATCTTGTTTCTATTATCCCAAGAAGTAATGCAATTGGCAGAACACCAGTTTCAGTTGTAGAGACAAATTACATAGGGTCGGGCGAATCGAACTATATATTAAATGTTGAACCGATAGATGATGAAACACTTGCCGGTAGCGAATACAGAACTTCATTTGGATTCATCTCAAAAAAAGAAATTGGAAATCTTGCAACGAGCATTACGATAACAATTACAGATTCTACTGAGACAAAACCGTACAAATACGGGATCAAGTTCAATAGCGCATCAAACTTCGATGTAGTGAATTTAAGCACCAATGAATTNATCAGATCTTATAATTATCCTTTCGGAGGCAGAGANTTGATTATAACCGGCNACGGATTAAAAGTTTCTATGATTGATGCTCCAAATGCAACCGAAGATGAGAGACCTCAAAAAGACGATTTAATTGCTATAGAGTTTTCAGTTTCTGTAAATAAAAACAATGAATTCAATGTAGTTGAAAACCGTGCGTTCAGTATTTCACAATCACAATCAACAAGTGACGGAGTAATATTTTCTCTTGATGAACCTGAAATTATTCAATCTGTTTCAAGAATTGGTGGAACAGATAATGTTGAGATGACGTTTGAAGTCATTGATGAAACTTTAGTTAAAGATGCTCTTTATATTATTTCAATTGATAGCAGTGGAAAAAATGCCCAGAGAAACGGATTCGTAATTGTTTCAGTTACAGAAACTCCGATTGTTGCTGATACACTTTTTAATTCAGGAACTTTTGAGTTCGACGGAATTCAAGGTAAAATTCAATTTCCAAATACGAATCCACCTACTGCTGGAAATAAATTTTCTCTAGAAACAATTAAACCGTCCGTACCAGACATTAGAGATAAATATTATTTCAAAATATCTGGAGCAAAAGTTAGTAGCTCACAGGTTTCAAGTGAGATGAATCAAATCAGGGTTGTTCCCAATCCTTATGTGGTTTCATCATTGTGGGAACCAGAGTTTGGTGAACTTCGTAAGGAACCATTAAGACAAATTCAGTTCATCAATCTTCCTCCTGAGTGTACTATTTATATATTCACGGTGGATGCAGATCTGATTAAAACGTTATACCATAGCTCTACAAACGGAACTGAAGTCTGGGATTTACGTTCTGAAGGCGGAAGAGAAATTGCAGCAGGTGTTTACATTTATCTCGTAAAGACAAACGATTCAGAATATCTTGAAAGATTTGCTGTTATTAAGTAGATGAAGTTTTTTACTCAGGAGAAATTAATGAAAAAGTTTTTACTAATAATAATTCTAGCTTGTACTGTTAGTTTACAAGCGCAGAATCCTAACCTTGGGACAAGCAGCGCTCAATTTCTTCAAATCCCTGTAGGAGCAAGACCTCAGGCGATGGTTGGAGCAGTTGCTGGTTATATCGATGATGCATCAGCAGTTTTCTGGAATCCTGCCGGGATAGCAAAAGTCAAAAATGTTGAAGTGTTTTTTTCATATATGGATTGGTTTACCTTGTTCGATCATAGTGCTGCATCAATCGTATATAATGTTGAAGATGTTGGAGCTTTTGCCGCAAGTTTTATATCATTTACTACAAACGAAATGGAGATAACTACAGAATTAGAACCAAATGGAACTGACAGATATTTCGATGCCGGAGATCTGTCTATCGGAATTAGTTATGCACGATTTTTAACTGACAAGTTTAATGTTGGAGTAACTGTAAAATATATCCACCAGCAAATATGGAATGAATCTGCTGAAGGATTCGCTTTTGATGTAGGAACTCAATACACTCTTGATTGGCAAAATCTTACAATCGCCATGAGCATGACTAATTTCGGTGGTGCTGTTCAATTCCAAGGTCCCGATCTCGATATTAATTACAGTCGTTCAGATATATATCCACTAACAAGAATTACTCCGGCAAGTCTGCAAACTGAAGAATATCCGCTTCCTCTTAATTTCCAGATAGGAATTGCATTTGATGTATTCAAAACTGATTTCATAAAAATGAAGGGAGATATTGATGCTATTCATCCAAATGATAACAGTGAACAAGTATTATTTGGAACTGAATTTTCTTTCTTCGACAGATTTTTCCTTCGTGGTGGTTATAAATATAATGCTGATGATCAGTATTTTGGATTAGGTGCAGGAGCAAATGTACCAGTGTCATCAAGTGCCATTTATTTTGATTATGCTTATTCTTTTTATGAGCTACTGCCAAACATTCAGACAATTTCCCTGAGATTATTATTCTGATGTGAAAAAAATTTTAGTTTTGTTAATATTTGCATTCACTTCGCAAGTCCACTCACAAGGTTATATATGTGCAGTTGGTGGTGGTTCAGAGGATTATAACAGCTGGAGCGATGATCCTTATCAATGGATAGTTCAGAAATCCGACAGCGGAAAAATAATAATACTTGGTGTAAGTAGTGCTACTACTTGGTTGCCAAATTATTTTATGTCATTCGGTGCAAATACTGCTTACAATAAAACAATCAGCTCGCGCTCCTCTGCAAATATTCAAGAGACATTCGACGAAATTATCACAGCTAAAGCGATATTCATCCGTGGTGGAGATCAGTGGGATTATATCAATTTATGGAAAGGTACTAAGGTTGATACTGCCATCAATTATGTTTTTCATAATGGCGGAGTTGTTGCCGGAACGAGTGCTGGTGAAGCAATTCTAGGTGATGTTGATTTCAGTGCTCAAAACGGAACGGTTTATCCTGATGAAGCACTATTAAATCCTTTTAATTCTTATATGAAATTTGAGGATAACTTTTTAAATTTTGTACCGAATGTTATTTTCGATTCCCATTTTATTGAAAGAGCTAGGCACGGCAGATTAATAACTATGATATATAACAGATATTTTCAAACAGGAAGTGAGCTGATTGGAATTGGTGTCGATGATAGAACTGCAATTTGTATTAATCCGGATGGAATTAGCGAAGTTATGGGAAGTGGTGCTGCATATATTTTTACTATCGATAATGAAACTGTTTTCGAATCTTTCAATTCCGGAAATTATACAATCGAACGATTAAAATGTGAACAATTAACTGAGGGCTGGAAGTACGATCTTATTAGCAGAGAAATAAATTTTATTCCTCCATCAGCAAAAGCTGTTGATATTCAGCGCTCAACTGAATTTCCTCTGACTGACGTATGGCTTTCTGGTTCAGACAATATTTCTCAGCATATTGATTCTAACTTTGCCAGCTTTATCTCAAGTGTAAATGCAGATACTACAATATTGATTTCACATCCAGGTTTCACTAATCAACTTTTGCCAATAAAAGATTATCTTGATCAGGCATCTGTTAATTATGAGATCGTTTATCTAACTTCAACAATCTTAAATGATCCAACAACTGCTCAGACTATATCTTCTGCTACCAATTTTGTTTTTGCAGGAGATTCGTTGATTGTGCTTTCTTTGTTGAAAGATATTTCGACACTAGCTGGTGAAGCATTCAGAGAAAAAGCTGCGTTCTTACAAACACCTGTTTTCTTTTTTGGAAAATCGGGAAAAATAGCAGGCCAGTTTTATACCGATAATCTTTATACAGATATTTATGCCGGCTATCGTGGAAGAATGACAAATAATATTGGATTAAATTTGTTTGGTGATATGTTGTTCGAACCAACTTTGTTTGATGACAGCGATTACTATGAAAATAGAATGTCATCTGTTTTATGGGGGATGATGAGGAACAGAAAACGATTTGGTATTTACCTTCACGGAAATGCAATGTCTGTCTTTAATGTAAATGAAAAAATTGTACGTTCATATGGAAGTATGCCGCCAATTTATATTGATGCATCGCAAACAAGCTGGGTTGACTCTTCAACATTTGTAGGAGACGGTGGTGTCGGACCTCGGCAAGTTGTCGCAATGAATAATCTTAGGTATAGTATTACAACTTATGATAACTATGGATATTCCATTCAACTTGGAAAATTTGAAGATGGACTTTCTGTAGAAGATCTTTCTACGTTGCGACAGAAAGATTTTGATTTATTTCAGAACTATCCAAATCCATTTAACCCATTTACAATTGTAGGATTTCATATATATAATTTTGCCTTTGTTTCCGTGATTATTTATGATGCTTTGGGAAGAGAAGTTGAAATACTTGTCAATGAAGAAAAGCAACCGGGTTACTACAAGGTAAACTTTGATGGAAAAAATCTTACAAGTGGGATTTACTTTTATCGTCTGTCGGCTGGAAATTATTCCGAAACAAAATCTATGATTCTTCTTAAGTAATATGATTAAACATTTATCTGTCCTTCTGTTGTTCGCAAATCTGATTCAAGCCCAGATTACACCTCTGGAGAAAAATAATTACCAGAAACTTACTTCGTACGAAAAGCTGACAGAATTTGTTTATCAACTTGATAGCCTGTCTGATAACTTAAAAGTTGAAGTACTCGGACAATCAGTTGAAGGAAGAAATCTTTATGCACTCAAATTTTCTAATTCTGAATTTGGGAAAGACACTTCCAAAATCAAAGTTTTGATTTTTGCACAGCAGCACGGAGATGAACAGTCCGGAAAGGAAGGTGCTTTATTACTTGCTTCTGAGTTAAGCAAACCGGAACTGGTAGGTATGTTTAAAAATATTGATCTTGTTCTAGTCCCTCAAATGAATCCCGACGGCTCTGAAATAAATGTAAGGTATAATGCAAATGAAATGGATTTAAACAGAAATCATTTGATTTTAACTGAGCCTGAAGTTATCGCGCTTCATAAATTATTTGATCAGTATCTTTTCGAAGCAACGATGGATGTACACGAATATTATCCTTACACCGAAGATTATATGCAATACGGGTATATTAAATTCTTTGATGAACAAATCGGCACATTAACAAATCCAAATGTATCTGAAAGAATTAGAAATTTTAGTAATGCAGAATACCTTCCATTTATCGAAGCATATTTGAATGAAAGAAATTTTACTTTATATAATTATATTCCTGGTGGACCTCCTCAGGTTAATTATATCAGATACAGCACATATGATATCAATGATGGCAGACAAAGTCTTGGAATTCAAAATTCCTTTTCGTTCATTCAGGAAGGTAAAAATGGAAGAGATTCAATTGATAATATCCAAAGGCGAGTCGAAGGTCAATTCCATGGTATGCTTGCATTTCTCGGATTTTGTTCCGAACATAGAAATAAAATTAAAACATTAGTTTATGAAGAACGAAGCAAATTGATTTCTGGCGAAGTTAATGATTCTGTTGCAATTCAGATGGAACACGTGAGCAATGGAGGAAAATTAAAAGTTTCGCTTCGATCATTGTATTCCAATACCGATTCTTTAATAACTGTTACCGATTTTCGTCCTGTCGTCAAAACAATTTACGATGTCGATAGACCAATTGGATACTTGATTCCCAAAAAACTTCCCGAATTGTATGAATGGGCTATGAGACAGAATTTAATTATTTCAGATTTTGATTTTACTCAAGATTTAGTCATTCAAGAATATTTTATCAGTGAAATAGATTCAATTGATTTTGAAGGAGATGCAGTTGTTAATCCAATTGTGGAATTGAGTGATATAAAATTTAAAATTAGACCCGTTGCTTGGTATTTTATACCAACAAATCAATTAAAAAATAATTTAATTGTTACTGCTCTTGAACCAAAATCAATTTTAGGTTTGGTAACATATAAACAGTATGTTCATTTACTCAAAGCCAGAGAGTATTTCCCTGTTTTAAGAGTAGTAAATCAAAAAAAATAAATGGATATCTGTAGAACAGATTAGTAATCTGTGCTACCAGATTGAGATAAGTTAAATTGTTAGAAAAAATACCCCGAATAAAACTTGCAAATCTTCCCACACCATTAGACGAGCTCAAACGACTCGGTAACAAATACGGTTTTAAAAAATTATTAATTAAGCGTGATGATCTCACTGGATTTGCAGGTGGAGGAAACAAAGCAAGAAAACTTGAATATGATTTTGCTGATATAATAAGAGGCGGTTATGATGTAGTTTTAACAGCAGGTGGAATTCAGTCCAATCATGCAAGAATGACAGCAGCAGCTGCTTGTAAACTTGGATTAGATGTAAAACTTGTTCTTGGTGGTCCTGATTTCAAAAAATATGAGGGAAATTTACTGCTCGATATTTTATTCGGAGCTGAGATACGATATTTAGTTAACGATGATGCTAATGATCATCTTACTTTCGAAATGAATAAGTGGGCAGAAGAATTAAAAAATGAAAACCGAAATCCATTTATACATCCAATCGGTGGAAGCACAGGTTTAGGAGCTTTGGGATATGTAAAAGCAATGCAGGAAATTTCTAAGCAATTAGATGACTCTAAAGTGCAGATAATAATGGCTGTTGGTTCCTGCGGTACTTTTGCTGGTTCCATACTTGGTGCAAAAATGTTTTTACCTGAAGCAAGAATAATTGGTGTAAGCGTTTCAAGAACATCGGAAGCAATAACACAAAGAACAAAAGAAATTATTTTAGAATCATCTGAAATTCTTAAACAAAAAATAAGTTTGGATGAAATTGATATTGAATGCTATGACGAATATTTTGTTGAGTACGGTTTGATTACACCAGAAGGGAAGAAAGCAATTTTAGAATGTGCAAACCTGGAAGGAATTCTTCTCGATCCGATTTACACAGGAAAAGCTATGGCTGGTATCATTGATCTTGTACAGAAAAAGACGATTGATCCTGATATAACAACAATATTTCTTCACACCGGCGGATTACCAATTTTATTTTCATTCGAATCTGAATTTAATGAACTAGCAAAGTGTAAAAAGTTTTATGACAATGTTTGGTAATAGTTTCATCGTATATAATTTTCAGGCTGGATGATGTATAATATGAATTTCTATGCCTTGATTTTAATCCTGTTTATTTTGTCAGTATTAAATTTATATCCGCAGGAAAACCAATTCACCGACGAAGGAGCTATTCGTGTTATAATAAATAAATTTTCTGATATAGATCCATATGTTAACGGCGAAGCAGTAAATGAAATCATACAATACGGAAATGATGCAGTTGATCTTTTAATAGAATCTTTACAAAATGAAAACAGTAACGTACGATGGTGTTCCGCGATTGCACTTGGGAAAATTGCTCCTGATGGAGTAAGATCAATCCCATTTTTAACTCAGGCATTAAGTGATAGTGATTCAAACGTCCGATGGTGTTCCGTAATTGCTTTGGGAAATTTTAATCAGGCAGCTGAAGCGGTCATTCCAGAATTGCTAAATCTTTTATACGATGGCGATGAGAACATAAGATGGGCTTCATTTATAGCAATAAAAAAGATTAATCCTGAATATTATTTCCAGCCTCCACAATTGTCTGACGTCATTTCAATTGTTGATAGCTGTGTCCCAATGTTTATGAAGGAATTTAATGTTCCGGGAGTTTCAGTTGATTTGATTCGAAACAGAAAAATTGTGTTCAACAAAAGCTTTGGTGTTAAAGATGAAAGAACTTCAGCGTCAGTAAATGAGGAGACAATGTTTGAAGCTTGTTCAATGTCCAAACCTGTATTTGCTTTCATCGTTTTTCAGCTTGTTGAACAAAATAAAATCGATCTTGCTAAACCCCTATGCGAGTACCTTGATGAAAAATTTTATGGAGAAGATTCTGTTTACAAAAAGATAACTGCAAGAATGATTTTATCGCACACAAGCGGTTTACCTAACTGGCGAAAAGGTGAAGAAGAAAGAAATGGTCCATTACCTGTTTACTTTACTCCTGGTGAAAGATTCAGCTATTCTGGTGAAGGATATTATTATTTGCAAAGAGTTATTGAAAAATTAACAGGGAATTCTTTGGGAGAGATTGCTGACGAAAATTTGTTCACTCCAGCAAGAATGAATCATAGTAGTTTTGTCTGGACAGAACAAATCGATTCACTAATTTCTAGTGGTCATGATACTTCCGGGAAATTTCTGGCAAAATCAAGATACTTGTACTCAAATTCTGCGTATAGTTTATACATAACCGCAGAAGATTATGCGAAATTTATCATTGAAATAATAAATGCCAACCAATCAGGTTCATTTTTACTTCCCAAAACTTATGCAGAAGAAATGCTCGAACCACAAGTCGACGTATTAGTTAGAGATCCAATTGAAAGACCGGGAAGAGCATTGGGACTATTTACTTATTGGAGTCTTGGATGGGCAGTTGATTCAACATCGTACGGAAAAATATATTATCATAGTGGTGCAAACAGAACAGGTTTCCGTTGCTATTCCCAATTCAATCTGGATGAAGGATCAGGAATTGTAATTATGACTAATAGTTTAAATGGAACTGAACTATGGACGCGACTAATAAAGAGAATCGGCGATTTCTGAAATGTTAATAAGGAACAAAACTACTATCAACAAAAACTTCTTCTCCTTCAAAAAAAGTCAGTAGTACTTTTGCATTACTAATTTCAGTCACTGGAATTTCAAATAGATTCTTATTAAGCACAATCAGGTCGGCTTTTTTTCCAACTTCAATTGATCCAGTTTCCTTCTCCAGAAAATTTGCATAAGCACCATTGATAGTAAAGCTTCTTATCATCTGTTCAAGAGTAACTCTTTCTTCAGGCCAAAGAACTTCGGTAGAGTCTTTTGTATTCAATTTACTTCGTGTAATTCCATATTGAATTGCTACTAAAGGATTACAAGGTATCGTAACAGGATAATCACTAGAAGATGCAACAACTACATCGTTATCAAAAAAACTTTTCATTGGATATTCTTCATCAGCTCTTTCCTGACCAAGATAAGGAACTTGAATATTATAATAATAATCATCTTTGATAAACCAATAAGGCTGTGGTACAGCAATTACTCCAAGTTCTTTGAATTTTTTTATATCTGATTTGTCAACTATTTGTAAGTGCGTAATTGAATTTCTTGAATCCCTTTTTCCATTGTGGAATTCCGCAAAAGAAAACGCATCTAGTGTTACTGATGTTGCAGCATCGCCGATTGAGTGAACATGGATTTGAAATTTTTCTTTATCCAAAGTGGAACACATTTTATTGAGAGAATCAATGTTCCAAAGCAACTCGCCATAATTATTTGTTTGATGTTTATATGGCTGTTTGAGATAAGCTGTACTTCCTTCAACAACACCATCAATAAAAATTTTAGCTGAATTAGTCTGAAATAATTCTCCGGTATTCTTTTTCCTTTCATCAATTAACGACTTGATTTGTTCAACACTTTTTCCAGGATCAATATAAAGCGAAGCACGAAATCTCATATTCAATTTATTGTTTTTCTCCAATGATCTGAATGCTTCAGTTTCATTACTTCCAGCATCAAGATAAGCATCGTGAACTGTTGTTATTCCGAATGGTAAAACCATATTCTGATATGCTTCCAGTCCTTTCATTAATTCTTCAACAGAGTAAATGGGGAAAATATCATAAACCAAATCAGCAGCATTTTCACGGAGAGTTCCGTTCGGTTCGTTTGTTCCGGGGTATCTTTCAATAACTCCGCCTTCAGGATTTTTTGTTAGTTTAGTGATTCCAGCAAGTTCAAGAGTTTTTGAGTTTACCCATTTTGAATGTCCATCTTCAGAAGAAAAAGAAACAGGAACATCCTTTACTACTTTGTCAATTATTTTTTTATCAGGACCATTTTGGGGAAAATCAGTATTACTCCATCCTCTTCCTTTAATGTATTTTGCATCTGGATGTTCAGATAAATATTTTTTGATTGCGTTTTGAATTTCTTCGTAGGTCTTTAATCCATAAAGATTCAATTCAAAGAAATATCGGTAGGAACTGATAGCATGGCAATGAGAATCAATAAATCCGGGAAGAACCATTTTGCCTTTGAGGTCAATAACTTTTGTCTTATCACCAATTAAATTTTGAACTCCACTTTTATCTCCAACGAATATAATCTTCCCATCATTTATTGCAACTGCTTCTGCTTTACTATTTATAGTATCAGCAGTAAATACAACTCCGTTTGTTAGTACTATATCAGCTACTTTATTTTGCTTAATGTTACATCCAAAGATGAAAATTATGAGAATAAGTAAAAGTGACAACTTGGATTTTGATTTCATATTAACTATCTGCTGGCTCTAAATTCTTTTTTGCGAACGGTTACTCTCTCTAATCTTTTTATATTTACTTCAACACCAATTCCTGGATTGGTTGGTACATTCATTGTCCCATCTTTATTCACAACGAACTCCGGTTCAACGATATCTTCTTTATAATATCGCTTACTAGCCGAAATATCTCCTGGTAATGTGAAATTTGGAAGAGAAGCAAGAGCAACATTCCCTGCCCGACCAATTCCTGATTCAAGCATCCCACCACACCAAACGGGAATATTCTTCGATGCACAATAATCGTGAATCAGTTTTGATTCAGTAAATCCACCGACTCTTCCAGGTTTAATATTTATTACTCTGCAGCTATCCAATTCAATTGCTGCACGAGTATCGTCCAGCGAATGAATACTTTCATCAAGACAAATTGGAGTTTTAAGTTCCCGCTGAAGTTTTGAGTGATCGTAAATATCTTCATATCCTAGTGGTTGTTCAATTAAAAGCAGATTGTAATTATCCATTTCTTTAAATAAAATGAGATGCTTTAATTCATAAGCTGAATTTGCATCAACCTGAAGCAGAATATTTGGAAATTCTTTTCTGAGAGCTTTAACAAATTGAATATCATTCCCCGGAGAAATTTTTATTTTAATCCTTTTATATCCTTCATCAAGATAGCTGCCTACTTTTTTAATTAGTTCAGATTCAGATTTTTGAATGCCGATACTTACTCCGACATCAATTTTTTCTCTCGTTCCACCAAGAAGTTTTGATAACGAAATATTTTTTGATTTAGCGAAAACATCCCACAATGCTGCTTCTAATCCGGCTTTTGCCATCATATGTCCGCGAACGCGACTGTAAAGTTGTATCGCTTCATCAATGGATGAAAGATCCTTACCTAAAATCGAGGGAATTAAAAAATCCTGGAGAATATGCCAGGCAGTTTGAACTGTTTCGTAAGAATAAAAAGGAGTTCCTTCAGCCACAGATTCACCCCATCCAGTAACACCATCGGCAACAACTCGGACCATAATATGCTCTTCATCATATTCAGTGCCCATTGAAGTTGTGAAGGGAGAAATCAATTCCATTTTGGTGTGGTGAAGTTCTATTCTGTTAATACGCATTTGAGCTCATTTTAATATATGAATTAAAGTTTAAAAAATTATTAGTAGACTAAACTTAGTCAATTTTTTAAGGAGTTAATTAAAATCTAAAAAGGAAATTTTTCTTTATAATTTACTTCTTGCTCAAATCTTTCTTCAGGTGCTTCTTTTGCAATTTGGTGAACTGGATTTCCTTCAACATAAATTGCTTTATACGGTTGAGTAGGACAAGCATATTCGCAAGCTCCGCAGCCAACGCAATATTCGTTTCTGACTTCAGGAATTTTTAAATTGTTTTTATAAGGAATCATTATCACAGCTTTAGTTGGACAGTGTTCTGAACAAGCACCGCAGGCAGTCCCTTCTGTTTCAACGACACAGTTTTCTTTTACGAAATTTGTTTTACCGATTTGAAGTATTCTTTTTTTCTCAACAGACAGTGGAAGGATTGCTTCTGTAGGACAAACTTCTGTACATCGAACACATTCGAACGTACAATATGCTGCAGAATTATCCAGATAAGGCTGAAGAATATTTAACCATCCGTGCTCAAGAAATGATGGCTGTAAAACGTGGGTAGGGCAGGCTGAAACACATAGATGACAAGCCGTGCAATTACTATAATAATGTTCAGTACCCATTGAACCAGGTGGAGTTGTATAAACTTTCTTAATTACCGGTAATGTGCTTTCTTTTTTAGGAATGATTTTTACTTGTGCTCTCAGGAATTCCGATAACCCAATTACTCCAATAAAAAATCTTGTAAAAAATTTTCTCTTGTCATTGTCAACCTGACTTCCTCTATTATTTGAAAATGCCGGAAATGAACTTTTAAAGACGATCCCATTTGATGGGCAAACTGTGAAGCAATTTAAGCAGGTGACACATCTTTCAAAATCAATTATTTTATTTTCATTATCTATGCAGCCTGCTTTGCAAACTGTTTCACACATACCGCAGCCACTGCACTCATATTCATCAATTGTTATTTTAAAAAGTGAAAACCTGGAGGTTAATCCAAGTACCGTTCCTACAGGACAAACTGTGTTGCAGTACAATCTTCCTTTTGTGAAGGACATAATACCAATGATTAGCAATATAGAACTCGAAAAAACAATTGCCAACCAACTCAACGCTTTAAGCTCAACCGGGTAGACTTTGTAAACATCAAATTGCTCTAATGTAAATGCTGCAAGATTATTGACTGGTATTAATAAAAGTCTGAGAATATTCGAAAAAATTTTACCAGTCAGACTAAACGGATCAAGAAGATTTAATAAAACTAAACTACCACTGAAAATTGAGATAAGCGTCATCGTGAGAATGCTGTATTTCAATAACTTAAAATCATTCAACATTCTGAAATACTTTTTCTTATTAATAAACAGAGCCATTCTGGAAATTATATCCTGAAGCGTTCCCAGCGGACAAACACTTGTGCAATATAATCGGCCAAATATTAATGTTACGATGATAACAATTATAAACCCTGTGGCTAAAATCGAAAATTGATTAAAAAATTTTATAGTTGAAGGTACAAACTGAAAGTAAAGAAGATAAGGTGTAATATAAGATGGAAGAATATGAATGATATCAAGAAATAAAATTGAAGTAATGAAAAAGAAAAATAGAGCAACATATACTCTGACTATTTTCAGCTTCATAAAATTCATTTTTAAAGGATAATTCTGTTAATATTAAGTTTTGAAAGATCCATTTGCCCAAGTTTCATATCAGATGCAAGTTTAATGTATGAAATGGTTGCAGGCTCTAAACCAAACAGTTTAGCAGCTGCTGCATCTGCCGCTACAATGTCAGTTGAGATTATCTGGGATTTCATCAAAACAACATCACCTTTTGAAACGCCTCTTGGTCCATTTTCCTTTAGAATGTAATATGCATCAACTATATTCAAATCTGGTTTTCTGAATGAAGAAAAATCTGCAATACATTGATTTAGATCATTGCGATGCCAGTAACCTCTGTCCCAAACATTTCCCATCAAATTTTTCATCGAAATTGTCAGTTCAGTTGAAGAGTGATTTTTCAATATGGGCACATTGATAAATACATCAGATTCAAGAATAAGTTCGTGGACTTTTGTCTCTTTTAACTTTTTCCCTTTCTTTACTTCAACCTGCTGATAATATCTTTCACTATCACCTGAAACAATTTTACCACCAGCATCTTTAACTGCTTTTTCTATTCCACTGTTTGAGTAACACCTTTTCCAGTCATCACAGGTATTGTCAAATACATAAACTTCTTTTGCGCCAGCTTCATAACAATGTTGAATAATTCGTTTGACCAACACCGGATTTGTATTTCCAGCACGATCAGGTGTAACATCCCATCCGATATTTGGTTTTACAACTACCTTTTGTCCTTTTTTAACAAATGCCTTCATGCCTCCAAGTGATTCGATAGCTTTGTCGAACATTAAATCCGGTTCGCCACCTTTAATGGCAACAAGGTCGTATTGATTTGGTGAATGAAGATTTGTATATGCAAGAAGATTGGGAAATCTACCAACAGAAGCAGCTGTTCCGGCTAAGAGACCAGCTTGAATTGACTTTCTTATAAAATCTCGACGGTCCATAAATGTCTCGGCTTAATGAGAAAATTATATTTTAATCTTCACCAAGATAACTAATTCCAGAAATACTATTGAAGATAAAATTGAGGCGGTGTGAACTTTAAGTTAAAATAATTAGTTTTATAACATAGAAAATTTTTAATTGGGAAGATTAATGGAAAATACATCAGTTCATAAACTGTCAATATCAAATACTAAAAATATCGCTTTTGATTTGATCGCTTTGTTGGCGATCTATTTAGTTCCTTCTATCTCACATATGCTTGGTTTTCCAATTTATTATCTGGAGCCGATGCGCATAATGCTTATTCTTGCTATTGCTCATACCAGTAAAAAAAATACATATTTGATTGCTCTGACACTTCCGATTTTTTCGTTTCTTATATCAGCTCATCCTTCAATGATTAAAACTTCTTTGGTTACCGGAGAGCTTTTACTCAATATTTGGTTATTCTTTTTTCTTTCTGAAAAAATATCAAACAAAACTTCGAGTATTTTTTTAAGTATTCTAATAAGTAAAATTTTCTATTATCTGGTAAAGTTTTTGCTAATCAACTCAGCATTGATGGGTGGAGATTTGATTTCAACTCCTGTCTATATCCAAACGATTATGCTGCTTGTCATGAGTGCATATATTTATTTTATAAGTTATTCAAGAAAAGAATAATTAACAAGAAGTTGAGTTTGGGAAAAAATATCTCTCTTTACCATCTAAATTAAACCGCATTACCTTGTCTCTCTGCTGCAATAACATTAATTTTTCATGTAGGTAAATTCATTTTTCGAAAAGCTAATATAAAACGAGAATCCAATGTCCGATAAACTAATCGAATGTGTCCCCAATTTTTCTGAAGGACAAAGACCAGAAATAATTAAACAGATAACCGACGAAATTGAAAAAATTGATGGAGTCAAACTTCTCGATGTAGATCCCGGTTTTGATATGAACCGAACAGTTGTGACATTTATCGGTTCACCTGAATCCGTAAAACAGGCAGCGTTCAACTCTATAAAAAAAACTGCTGAACTTATTGATATGAGTAAGCACAAGGGTTCGCATCCAAGAATGGGTGCAACTGATGTATGTCCATTTGTTCCGGTTAGTGGAATTACAATTGAAGAGTGTATTGAACTTTCCAAAGAAGTTGCTAAAAAAGTTGGTGAAGAGCTTGGAATTCCTGTTTACCTTTATGAAAAATCTGCAACAAAACCTGAAAGAGAAAATCTCGCAAAAATTCGACAAGGCGAATATGAAGCTCTCGAAGAAAAATTGAAAAAGCCCGAATGGAAACCTGACTTCGGTCCGACAAAATTTAATGCAAAAGCAGGTGCTACTGTAATTGGTGNTAGAGAATTTCTGATTGCATATAACATAGACTTAAACACACGCGAAGTTAATCACGCAACCGATATTGCTTTTGAGATAAGAGAGAAGGGGAGATCGGCACGCCGGGTAAATAATGGAAATTTTTATTATAAGAGTGATGACATACTGAAATATGAAAAAGGAAATTATCCTTGCGGTGATTGTGACTTTAATGGAAAAACAATTAGTGAAACAGTAGATCATTGCGCTAAAAAACACAATTATGATCTTGCAGACATTCTTGAACAACACGGCATCAATGCTGAAAAACCTGAAGGTCAATCAGCTAAGAAACCGGGTAAATTTAAATACACAAAAGCGATTGGCTGGATGGTTCCGAAATATGATCGCGCACAAATTTCTATTAATCTTACGAACTATAAAGTAACTTCAATGCATCACGTTCTTGAAGAGACTAGAAAATTAGCTATTGAAAGAGGACTTGTAGTTACAGGAAGTGAAATTGTTGGAATGGTTCCATATCCTGCGCTTCTTGAAACAGGAAAGTTTTATTTGAAACAGCAGCATCGTTCAATTGGAGTTCCGATAAAAGATATTTTGAACACGGCTGTTCAATCACTTGGATTGAATGACGTTTCGGATTTCAAAATTGAAGAGCGAGTTCTCGGGCTTCCAAAGAATCTTGATAATGCTTTAGTCGAAATGAAGTTGACTGATTTTATTGACGAAGTCTCACGTGAATCTCCTGCACCTGGTGGCGGATCAATTGCAGCTTTAGCTGGAGCATTGGGTGCTTCACTTTCATCAATGGTTAGCAATCTTACTGCAAATAAAAGAGGTAGCGACAGTGTTGATAAAATACTAAATGATTCAGCTGAAGAATGTCAGAAAATTAAAGAAGCTTTGGTAAAAGCAATTGATGAAGATACAAATGCGTTCAATGCCTATATGAATGCACGAAGACTCCCAAACAAAACAACCGAAGAAAAGAAAACTAGAGAAGAAGCAATGCAAGCAGGATTGAAACAGGCAGTTATGGTTCCATTAAATACAGCTCAACAAAGTTACAGAGCAATCGAAATTGCAGAAGTTGTTGCAAAGAACGGAAATCCAAACTCAATTACAGATGTTGGTGTTGGAGCACAAAGTGCATACACCGGAGTTCTTGGTGGAATTTATAATGTGCTTATCAATTTAAAAGACATCAAAGACCAAAAGTTTGTTGATGAGATGAGAAAATCTTGTACTGATTTGAAAATCAGAGCGCAAAAGAAATTAGGTGATGTCCTTGGTTTTGTAGAGAGTAAATTATAACGATAATTTTATTCTACCTTTTATACTAGCATATTCCCAGTTAAGTGATTTCTTATTATTACAAATCATTCTTTGCAGACATTTGTCTGATCAGAATACAAAATTTTCAGAAATTATTCCGGAGCTAAGATGAAATACTTATCCTCAGTTTTTCTCACTATTATTTTTTCAATCAATATTTTTAGTCAGGATGATGGATTAACCAGACTTCTCCGTTTCCCTGATATTAATCAGAATACAATCGCATTTGTTTATGCGGGCGATATCTGGATTGTTGATGCCAACGGAGGAACAGCCAGACAATTGACCTCTCACGAAGGAATTGAACTCTTTCCAAAATTTTCTCCTGATGGAAAGTGGATTGCTTTTTCAGGCGAGTATTCAGGAACACGACAGGTTTATATCATTCCAGTTGAAGGTGGAACTCCAACTCAGCTTACTTATTATAATGATGTTGGAATTATGCCTCCTCGCGGTGGATTTGATAATCAGGTACTCGACTGGACTCCCGATGGTAAAAATGTTTTGTTCAGAGGTAACCGTTTGCCCTGGGGAGAACGAATGGGAAAATATTTTCTTGTTCCCGTTGATGGTGGATTTGAAACTCCATTACAAATTCCCGAAGGAGGCGGAGGAATGTTATCAGCCGATGGAACAAAAATGGTCTACACTCCGATTGAACGTGAATGGCGAACATGGAAAAGATATCGTGGCGGACGTGCACAGGATATTTGGATTTACGATTTGAAAAATAATACAACCGAACAAATCACTGATTACATAGGCACAGATAACCAACCAATGTGGATCGGAAACAAAATTTATTTTACATCTGATCGAACTGGAACTCTGAATCTCTATTCATATGATTTATCAGCAAAACAAACTAAAAAAATTACAACTTTTGATAATTACGATGTACTGTGGCCAAGTGCTGGTGACAATGAAATTGTTTATGAAAATGGTGGATACATTTATAAGTATGATATTTCATCCGGCAATAATGAAAAAGTTCCGATAAAAGTTTTTGGAGATTTTCCCGGAACAGTATCTTATATAAAAAATGTTAGTAATCAGGTAAACTGGTTTGAAATTTCACCAACTGGAAAGAGGGGATTGTTTGAGGCACGAGGCGATATTTTTACAGTTCCAGCAGAGAATGGTGAGATACTTAACCTGACTCAAACTCCTGGAATCAGAGAGATTGATCCTGTTTGGTCACCTGATGGAAAATGGATTGCATATCTTTCTGACAAAACAGGTGAATATGAAATTTTTATGAAAATGAGCGATGGTAGTGGTGAAGAAAAACAAATTACTGATGATGGAACAATCTGGCGGTTTTCTCCAATCTGGTCACCGGATAGCAAGATGTTAGCATTCTCAGATAAAAATCAAAAAGTATGGTATGTGGATGTTAATTCTGGAAACACAATTGAAGTCGATCAGAGTAATTTTAACGATATAACAGATTATCAATGGTCACCGGATAGTAAATGGCTTACGTATTCAAAAGGAAATGATTCGCGAATGACTTCAATCTGGGTNTATTCGCTTGATTCAAAAAAGATAACACAATTGACNAGTGATCTTACAAGTGAATTTAATCCGGTCTTCAGTAAAGATGGAAAATATCTTTACTTCTTTTCGAACCGCGATTTTAATCTGAAGTTCAGTAACTGGGA
>JGI20214J51088_10000671_pt1 | contig 23559 bp, 22 predicted proteins | sample WetSurMetagenome_FD_51088 | JGI IMG/M metagenome (IMG submission 51088) | reverse complement strand
TACTCGCCGGCACCGAAGCCGTAGTCGATGAATAGCATCGCACCCGTTTCCATGCGCTCGCACAAGCTGGCGACCAGGCCGCGTGCGGTGAGCGAGATTTCACTCAGGTAATCGTCGGGCACCTTGATCCTGTTTGCGATGTCGAGCAGCGCGGGCGATTCCGGCAGTCTGTCCTGCCAGCTGAAATGGTTGGCTACGGTTGTCACGCCGCGTTCCAGGATGCGCTGGCTCGTCCAGTGCATCAGATGGACCGGAAACGCATCCAGCACCTCGTTGCCGATGACCGCACCGGAGATATTTTCGGGCAGGGTATCCAGCCAGCGCACGCGCCCGGCGAGATGCGGCAGCTTGTCGCGCAACAGTGCTTGCTGGCGCTCTCGCAGGTCGGCGCTTACCTCCAGTATCGAATAACTTTCCGGCAGTTCATCCAGCCTTTCAAGTTCTCCGAGAATATCCAGCGCGAGTTTCCCGCTGCCCGCACCGAGTTCCAGGATGTGCGGAGAGCTGGCCTGCGTCACTTCGATCAGTTGCTTCGCCACGGTCCGGCCGAACAGCGTGGAGAGTTCCGGCGCTGTGGTGAAATCCCCTTCTTCGCCAAACTTTCGCGACCCGGCGGTGTAGTAACCGAAACCGGGCGCATACAACGCCAGTTCCATGAAGCGTGAAAAGGGAATCCATCCTCCCTGCACGGCGATATCGGCGCGGATGAGATCGCACAATTTGGCGCTGTGAACAAGAGCGTCGGGGCCGGGGACAGGCAGGTTGATGGGCATGGTCAGGTATAATTCAACAGTTGCGAGAGTTTAGTGGGGAATAGGATGCAAGGCAAAACAGTATTGGTGACGGGGGGAGCTAAGCGCGTCGGCGCGGCTATCGTACGCCGTTTGCATGCGGCAGGTGCGAACGTCGCTATTCATTGCCACGCCTCTTTGCAAGATGCCCAGGCCCTGCGTGCCGAATTGAACGAGAAGCGCCCCGATTCCGCCTGCACCGTGCAGGCGGACCTGCTGGATATTTCCGCCTTGCCGCGCGTGATCGAGGAGACCATCGGGCAATTCGGGCAACTGCATGCGCTGGTCAACAACGCTTCCAGTTTTTATCCCACGCCGTTGGACACCATGAACGAGCAGCAATGGAACGACCTGCTCGGCACCAACCTGAAAGCGCCCTTGTTCCTGGCGCAGGCGGCCGCAACCGAATTGCGCCGCAACCATGGGTGCGTCGTCAATATCGTCGATATCCATGCCGATTTTCCGATGCGCGGGCACTTGCTGTATAACGTGGCAAAGACCGGTCTGGCGGGGCTCACGCGCGCATTGGCGCAGGAACTTGCGCCGCAGGTACGCGTGAACGGGGTCGCGCCCGGCATCAATCTCTGGCCGGAAAACGCAGCCTGGCAAGACGAAGAACAGCGCCGCAGGCTTGTTGCACAAACCCTGCTCAAACGCGAGGGCGAACCGGACGATATCGCCAGGACCGTGCAATTCCTGATCGCCGATGCACCCTATATCACGGGCCAGATATTGGCGGTCGACGGGGGGCGCAGTATCAACCTTTGAAAATAAAATGAACGACATCACTCAACCCATCCATTTCGAACACCATTCCACCAACTTCAATCGCCTGAAGGGGCGGCTGGAACACATGGTCGGCAAGGCCATCGGCGATTTCAACATGATCGAGGAGGGCGACACCGTGATGGTGTGCCTGAGCGGGGGCAAGGATTCCTATACCCTGCTGGATATCCTGCTCACCTTGCGCAAACGCGCGCCCATCGATTTCAGGATCGTGGCGATGAACCTCGACCAGAAGCAGCCGGGCTTCCCGGCCGACGTGTTGCCGAATTATCTGAAGAAACTCGGCGTGGACTTCCACATCGAGACGCAGGACACCTACTCCATCGTCAAGGCCAAGATCCCCGAGGGCAAGACCACCTGCTCGCTCTGTTCGCGGTTGCGTCGCGGCATCATCTACAAGGTGGCGGGTGAGCTGGGTGCGAACAAGATCGCGCTGGGGCACCACCGCGACGACATGGTGGAGACGCTGTTCCTGAATATGTTCTTCGGCGGCAAACTCAAGGCCATGCCGCCCAAGCTGGTCACCGACAAAGGCGACCACATCGTCATCCGCCCGCTGACCTATTGCGCCGAGAAGGACATTGCCCGCTATGCGCGCGGCATGGAATTCCCCATCATCCCGTGCAACCTCTGCGGCTCGCAGGAGAACCTGCAACGCCAGAACATCAAAGAGATGCTCGCTCAGTGGGAGCACCAGTATCCGGGGCGTACCCAGACCATCTTCACCGCCATGCAAAGCGTCAAGCCTTCACACCTGCTCGATGCGAATTTGTTCGACTTCAGGAATATCCAGCTTGGGGCGGCGGTGGACGAAGGCGATGTTGCCTTTGACCAGGAAATCTGACATAAAATTTGTATTTTCGTGAACAAGTCTTTTTATGCAAACTTTGAATTGGAGCAAATAATGTATTTCGGGCAGATTCGTATCCTGTGCGTCGTGTGCGCCTTTTTTCTGGCCGGATGTACCACCCCGGTCAGCACCAATATCAAGCCTTCCGCGGAACATGTTGCCAAATACAGCGAACTGTCCGATCTTAACGTGGTGGCCACCCTGGAAAAGAACGTGAACGATGCCAGGAAAGCCAATATGCCATTCCTGGCTCCGAGTTATTTTCGCGAAGCTTCGCAAGTTCTGAGCGAAAGCCAGAGCGCGCTGGGCAATAAATCCAGGGACATACTGGTAAGCAACGCGGCCAAGGGCGACGCCATTCTGGAAAAGGGACGGGCGATAATGGCCATTGTGCAATACCGCTTCGCCAAGGAGCTGGAATACAAGACGCAACTCGAAGAACACGACGCGCCCAAACTGCTGCCCAGGGAATATGAAAAAGCGATGGGCGATCTTTCCGGCTTGATTGGAAAAGTGGAGCGCGAACAGCCGGAGAGCATCGAAAGGGAAAAGACGGCCTTGCTCCAGTCGATGCTGGATCTGGTGATCAAGGCCATCCAGGAAGGTGCACTGCATGAGAGCGAACTCATCAACGCGGATAGCAGGATGAAGAATGCCGACAAGCAGGCACCGGTGACTTATGCCCAGGCACTGCGTGTGTACCAGGACGCCAAGAGCCGGATCGCCGCCGCGCATGACGACAAGGAATTGGTCCAGCGTTTGGGCGCGGAAGCCACATTTGCCGCGCACCATGCGCAACAGATCAATGAGCGCGTTGCCCTGTTGCAAACCCAGCTGAAGGTCAGCGCTGCCAGTGTTACTTCGGTGGGTGGCGTGATGGGCAACGTCGGGGTTCAGGAGAATGTGCAACCCGAAGGCAAGGCATCAGGTACCGACCGGGTCACCCTTGAAAAAATCGTTCTGCAGGAAGAAGACCGGTTGCGGAGCATCGCTGCCGCATTGAAACTTAGAGATCTGCGCGATTTGTCGCTGGAAAGGCAAGTGGAGGAAATCAGGCGCGCAGCAGCCGATGCCGTTAACCAGCCAAACGGGGCAACTGCAATCCAGGATTACGAAGAGCGCCTGAAAGCCGCCAACAATGGGATCCAGCAGGGAGTGTCCGAACTGGAACAGAAAGACAAACAACTCGCCGAAAAAGATGATCAGCTGTCCAGGAAAGACAAACAGTTGGCAGATAAAGACAAACAGCTGACGGAAAAAGATTCGCAGATCAAGACGCTGAAGAAAAAACTGCAAACCATGAAGCTGCTGTGAATCCCGGAATTTAATATAAGCGGACTTTACCGAATTGATCAGGGTTGCATCGGATTCACGGCAATCTTGAAGATTATCTTGCGTATCAGGCCGCCGCCTACCAGCGGCGCATGCGCATCCTCCGGAAAGAAGATGCAGAAATGATCCGGCGGCACAGCGACCCACGACACCGCCGCATCGTGGAAGAAGCGGATGTCCCTCTCCATGCTGTGCTCGCTCACCGGATTGTGGCAATCCGCCAGCGGTTTCCAGCCCATCTCTTCCGATCCGTCCAGCACCATCTGGATATCGATGTAACGCCGGTGCGCTTCCAGCTTGGCCATCTCGCGCGTCTTTCCCGGCAGATGCTCGACGATGGCGATCAGGTCCTCGCCGAGAATGTGGTAACGCCCGGGTGCGAGGTTGAACAGGTCGGTGTCGCGGATATAGTCGAACGCGCGCGGAAACAGGGGATGTAGTTTGGCGTAGCGGGCGGATTGGGAGAGGGAGGAAAAAATCATGATTTAGCAGCTGCCTCCTGAATAGCTTTCAATATTCGACCTTGCTTGTTTTTCCATTCTGTACGCCCATTAGCGGCGCGACCAAGAATAACGCTTGCTGCTGTGGATGGCGAACTGAAGCTGAAATCCTGCGTGAATAACAATGCATTGCCTTCGAGCTTTATTACTCCACGTTCTTTTAGCTCAGCTCTTAGTTCAACAGCACCACGAGCATGAGTTGCAGCCGATGGCTGTTCTTCTATCATTGCTTGCGAGCCACTCAACACAATAAATCCTTGCGACGATTCATATCCACGCGCTTGAATACCTTTTGCGTCAACATATAAAGTTTCTGTTTGTGAATTATTCGTTGTGCGCTTTGGTTGTTCAAAAGCATAAATTCCTAACACAGGAAGTATGCCAAGTAAGTGCTCAAGGAAAACTTCCATATCGGCACGATCAGCTTCGGATAAATTAGATTCAGCAGGCTGGTTTCTATTTTCAAGCGTGAGCCGTTTCGCTTCATTCGCCAAAGAAATTAAACGCGATTCCAAAAATTGGACGTGAGCTTTGTTAAGTGGCGATCCAGTTGAAATAAAGAATACTGCGCGATTCCAAAAATCTTTTGTCGCATAGTGGCTGTCCAACCTTGGTTTAACAGGATCACCTTCACCGACATAAAGCTGCTCACCGTCACCATCCTCACGCGGACCAAGCAATAGATAAATACCGGTCTGTGAAAATTCAGCGCGCTGTTTAATTGTTGGGAAAATGGATCTTGGAAACATCAAGGCTTTGCCCACCCAATTTGAGCGCTCAACTATGCGCAATCCATCTGGGTCTCCGTCAGCAACAAAAATACGAAGCGAAAATGGGTAATTGGTACTCATTGACAATCTCCATTATTCCTAGCTTGTTTCACAGAGTGCATCACGCCGCCTTCTTCAACCGCATCTCCAGCCGAATCTCTGCAGCCGCCAGCATATTGACCAGTGTATCGAGCGAGAACACGTCGATCTTCCCGCGCATCAAATCAGAGATACGCGGTTGGGTGACGCCAAGAGTTTTGGCAGCTTCGGCTTGAGTCATGCCACTGCTGCGGATGTATTCGGTGATGGCGCGCATCAGTTCGGCGCGGGCCTTCATGTTGGCTGCATCACCGGGGGTGTCTTCGATGGCATCCCAGACGCTATTGAATCGTTGTTTGCTCATTTTACACCTCGCATGAGTTCGTTATATCGTTTGCTTGCCAGTGCGATGTCTTGCGCTGAAGTCCTTTGCGTCTTCTTCTGAAAGCAATGCAGCACATAGACCGCATCTTTGAGTTTGGCGACATAGATCACACGAAACGCGCCAGCCTCATCCTGAATTCTGATTTCCTGCACGCCCGTACCGATGGTCTTTATTGGCTTCCAGTCGTCCGGCTCCTCGCCGTATTGCACCTTGTCGATCTGATATCCGGCCTCACGGCGTACAGAGAGGGGAAAGTCGCGCAAATCGTTCAGCGCGCTGCCGAGGAACTCAACCGGTTTGGGTTGTTTGTGCATGAATAAATTATACACAATCTTGTATATCTTGAGTGTGGGATGCTGAAGCTGCTATTACGGTTATTGATCCGCCGTATTAATCAACCGGGTATCGACCTTAGCCGATGTGATGTTTGGGGCTGCTTAGATAAAGCGCGCTACCATTCCCTTTGCCAGTTCACCCTGCAACGGTATCTGCACGCGATGCCCGCTGCCCGGTGCGACAGTGACTGTTTCACCTTCAAGGTTGTGCATTTCGGTGAGCTGGATGATGTGGTTGCCGGAAGGATGGATGATCTCCAGCTTGTCGCCAACTGAAAATTTGTTCTTCACGTCGATCTCAGCCACGCCATTTGCACAGGCCACGATATCGCCGACATATTGCTGGCGGAAGCTTTCGGAGTGGCCGCGCATGTAGTTTTGCTGTTCATGGGTGTGGTGGCGTTCGTAAAATCCGTCAGTGTAGCCGCGGCTGGCCAGTGCATCCAGCGCGCCCAGCAGTTCCAGGTTGAACGTACGGCCTTTGACGGCGTCGTCGATGGCCTGGCGATACACTTGTGCGGTGCGGGCCACGTAGTAGATGGATTTTGTGCGGCCTTCCACCTTGAGCGAATCGATGCCGATCTTCGCCAGGCGTTCGACATGTTCAACCGCGCGCAGGTCTTTCGAATTCATGATGTAAGTGCCGTGCTCGTCTTCCAGCACCGGCATCAGCTCGCCCGGATGATCCTTGCGCGAGATGACGTACACCTTGTCCGCTTCGGGATGACGCGGTTGAGAACCGCAATCGGATAGCGGACTATCGCTCAGCGCCTTGTCGAAATCGAAGTCGATCTTCCGGATGTCGCCGGTGCCGTCCTCGGCGGCATTGTCCACTTTGTAATCCCAGCGGCAGGAGTTGGTGCAGGTACCCTGGTTGGCATCGCGGTGGTTGAAGTATCCGGATAGCAGGCAACGCCCGGAGTAGGCGATGCACAGCGCGCCATGCACGAACACTTCCAGTTCCATGTCGGGGCATTCCTGGCGGATCTCTTCGATCTCATCCAGCGACAGTTCGCGCGACAGGATCACGCGAGTTAGTCCGAGCGATTTCCAGAATTTCACGGCCGCGTAATTCACGGTATTGGCCTGTACCGACAGGTGGATCGGCATCTCGGGCCAGCGTTCGCGCACCATGGCGATCAGCCCGGGGTCGGCCATGATCAGGGCGTCCGGCCGCATCGCAATAACCGGTTCCATGTCTGCCATGTAGGTCTTCACCTTGGCGTTATGCGGCATCAGGTTGCTGGCGACGAACAGTTTCTTGCCCAGCGCGTGCGCCTCCTGTATGCCGATTTGCAATTCTTCCAGCCTGAATTCGTTATTGCGCGCTCTCAGAGAGTAGCGCGGTTGGCCGGCATACACCGCATCCGCACCGAAGGCATAGGCGGTACGCATCTTGTCGAGCGTACCGGCAGGTAATAGCAGTTCTGGTGCTTTCATGGTGTGTTCCCCCGCCCCAGCCCTCCCCCGGAAGGAGAGGGTGTAGGGCAGCTATGCGCGATAGCCTAGTCGATTTAAGATTTCCAGCGAAGCGCTGGCCTGGTTCAGCGTATAGAAATGCAGGCCGGGCGCGCCGCCTGCGATGAGTTTCTCGCATAGCTGCGTGACGACATCAAGACCGAATGCCTGCACCGATTCGACATCATCGCCGTAACCTTCCATCGTCTTGCGCATCCAGCGCGGGATCTCGGCGCCGCATGCATCGGAGAAGCGTGCGAGTTGCGAGAAGCGCGTGATGGGCATGATGCCCGGCACGATGGGTACCGTGACGCCGAGTTTGCGAGATTCATCGACGAAACGGAAGTAGCCGTCCGTGTTGTAGAAATATTGCGTGATGGCCGAATTCGCGCCTGCATTGACCTTGCGCTTGAAGTTGAGCATGTCCTCGCGTGCAGAATTCGCCTGCGGATGAAATTCCGGATAGGCGGCGACCTCGATGTGGAAATGCTCTCCGGTCTGCGCGCGGATGAACGACACCAGCTCGTTGGCATATTGAAACTCGCCGATGCTGGCCATGCCGGAAGGCAGGTCGCCGCGCAGCGCGACGATGCGCTTGATGCCCATGTCCCTGTAGGCGAACAGCAGTGCGCGGACGTTGTCTCGCGTGGAACCGACGCAGGACAGGTGCGGGGTGGCGTTATGGCCCTCGGCATGGATCTGCCTGATCGCTTCCAGTGTGCGATCCTGCGTGGATCCACCCGCGCCAAAAGTGACGGAAAAGAATTCCGGCTTCATTGCAGCCAGGCGTTGGCGAGCTGCAGTCAGCTTCTCCACGCCCTCCGGTGTTTGCGGCGGATAAAATTCAAAACTGATCGGTGTTGTTGGGCTTTCCATTTTTTCTCACAAGTAGTTGTGCGGCGGCTGAACTCAGCGCCCAGGAAAAGATGCTGTACAGGACTGCGCCGAATACGCCGGACCAGAAACTGTCGACCACGAAGCCGCGCAGGATGGAACCCGCGAACCAGAACATCAAGCCGTTGATGACGAAGATGAACAGTCCCAGCGTGAGCATGGTGACAGGCAGCGTCAGCACCAGAAAGATCGGACGGATGAGCGTGTTGACGAGACCCAGCACAAAAGCCGCGATGAACGCCGCCATGAATCCGTCCACGTGTATACCCGGCACGAAGTTCGCCACCGCGATCAGCGCCAGCGAATTCAATGTCCAGATGAGCAATAGTCGTATCAGCATTTTTTAATTTAACAAGTTAAGAGGGGCGAACTTGATGTCCGCCCCTCGCCATCATACCCGCAACAAGAAGCTTAGTAGCGGTAGTGGTTGGCTTTGTACGGACCTTCCTTGGGTACGTTGATGTAAGCCGCCTGCTGGTCGGTCAGGGTGGTCAACTGCGCGTTCAGTGTGGTCAATTGCAAGCGCGCGACCTTTTCATCCAGATGTTTTGGCAGGGTATACACGCCGACCGGGTATTCCCTGGTGCGTGTGAACAGCTCGATCTGCGCGATGGTCTGGTTGGCGAACGAGGACGACATCACATAAGACGGATGGCCGGTGCCGCAACCCAGATTCACCAGACGTCCTTCTGCCAGCAGCAGGATGCGCTTGCCGTCGGGGAAGATCACGTGGTCGACCTGCGGCTTGATGTTTTCCCACTTGTATTGCTTGAGCGAGGCCACGTCGATCTCGTTGTCGAAGTGTCCGATGTTGCACACGATGGCCTGGTTCTTCATCTTCTTCATGTGGTCGTGCGTGATCACGTGGAAGTTGCCGGTGGTGGTAACGAAGATGTCGCCGTGTTCGCAGGCGTAATCCATGGTCACCACACGATAACCTTCCATCGCGGCCTGCAATGCGCAGATCGGGTCGATCTCGGTGACCCAGACCTGTGCGGACAACGCACGCATGGCTTGCGCAGAACCCTTGCCCACGTCGCCATAGCCGGCGATGACGGCGATCTTGCCGGCGATCATCACGTCGGTGGCGCGCTTGATGCCGTCCACCAGCGATTCGCGGCAACCGTACAGGTTGTCGAACTTGGACTTGGTGACGGAGTCGTTTACGTTGATCGCCGGGAATTTCAGGTCGCCGCGTTCATGCATTTGATACAGGCGGTGCACGCCGGTCGTGGTTTCTTCGGTCACGCCCTTGATCGCGGCGAGGCGGGTGGAGTACCAGGTCTTGTCTTTTGCCAGCTTGGCCTTGATCGAAGCGAACAGGCAAGTCTCTTCTTCCGAACTTGGTTTGCTGATCAGCGATGCGTCTTTTTCAGCGCGTGCGCCCAGATGCAGCAACAACGTGGCATCGCCGCCATCGTCCAGGATCATGTTCGACAAACCGCCGTCCGCCCATTCGAAGATGCGGTGCGTGTAGTCCCAGTATTCGGCCAATGTTTCGCCCTTGACTGCGAAAACCGGTGTGCCGGTCGCGGCAATTGCCGCGGCTGCATGGTCCTGGGTGGAGTAGATGTTGCAGGAAGCCCAGCGCACTTCTGCGCCCAGTGCCTTCAGTGTCTCGATCAGCACGCCGGTCTGGATGGTCATGTGCAGCGAGCCGGTGATGCGTGCACCGCGCAACGGTTGGGTCGCGGCATATTCATTGCGGATGGCTATCAGGCCGGGCATCTCGATCTCTGCGATTGCCAGTTCTTTGCGTCCCCAGGCAGCGAGGGACATGTCGGCGACGATATAGTCGGTGAAACCTTTTGCGGTAGCGTTCATGAATTGCTCCATTCATCTAAAAAGTTAATGAATGGGTGCAGTTGAAACGTGTGAACCACTGGCTCCGAGCCTGACGGGGGACTGGTTGTCCAGACCCGCTGCAGCACCCCTCGGAGGGTGGGTAATGCGATTTGCAGGGCGGGCACGCTCTTGTGCCCACCCTGCAATTTTACAGCCCTGCGTCAGCCCTCAGAGCTGCCGCCTTATCCGTGTTTTCCCACTTGAACTCGGGCTCTTCACGGCCGAAGTGGCCGTAGGCGGCCGTCTTCTGGTAGATCGGACGCAGCAGGTCGAGCATCTGCACGATGCCTTTCGGACGCAGGTCGAAATGCTTCTGCACCAGTTCCGCGATCCTCTCGTCGGAGACCTTGCCGGTGCCGTAAGTGGTCACCATCACGCTGGTTGGTCGTGCCACGCCGATCGCGTAGGAGATCTGGATCAGGCATTTGTCGGCCAGTCCTGCCGCGACGATGTTCTTTGCCACATAGCGTCCGGCGTAAGCCGCGGAGCGGTCGACCTTGGACGGGTCCTTGCCCGAGAACGCGCCGCCGCCGTGCGGGGCTGCGCCACCGTAGGTGTCGACAATGATCTTGCGTCCTGTCAAACCGCAGTCGCCTTGCGGGCCGCCGACCACGAAACGTCCGGTCGGGTTGACCAGATATTTGATCTGTCCCTTGATCAGCTCCTTGGGCAGCACCGGCTTGATGATCTCTTCGATCGCAGCTTCGCGGATCGCTTCCAGCGTCATTTCCGGTGCGTGCTGGGTGGACAGCACCACAGTGTCGATGGAATCGGGTTTGCCGTCGACATATTTGATGGTGACTTGCGATTTCGCATCCGGGCGCAGCCATTTCAGGCGGCCATCGTGACGCAGTTGTGCCTGGCGTTCGACGATGCGGTGCGAAAGGTAGATCGGCAGCGGCATCAGCACGTCGGTCTCGCGGCAAGCGTAACCGAACATCAGGCCCTGGTCGCCGGCGCCCTGGTCTAGGCCGTCATCGTAGGCCTTGTTCACGCCTTGCGCGATGTCCGGGCTTTGCTTGTCGTAAGCCACCAGCACGGCGCAACCCTTGTAGTCGATACCGTATTCGGTGTTGTCGTAGCCGATGCGCTTGATGGTGTCGCGCGCGACCTGGATGTAATCGACATTGGCGGATGTGGTGATCTCGCCCGCCAGAACGACCAGCCCGGTGTTGCACAGCGTCTCGGCAGCGATGCGCGAATGTTTGTCCTGCGCTAGAATCGCATCCACGATGGCATCGGAAATCTGGTCTGCTACCTTGTCCGGATGGCCCTCGGACACGGATTCGGATGTAAAGAAGTATTCGCTCATGGCTCTCCGATTGATTCTTCAATAATTAAATGGGCGCGCAGTATACCAAATCCCCGCCTTGACGATTTGATAGGTTTTCTTGAATGGTTATTCTGTTTGATGTTTTAGCCCGGTTGCCCTTGTCGGTACTGCACCGGATCGGCATTCTGTTCGGCTGGGTAACGTACCTTTCCTCGGGGCGTTATGCCGCGCGATTACGCGAGAATCTGCGCAAAGCCGGCCTCACGCACTCGGAGGAAGAGTTCCGTAAGCTATTGCGCGCAAACATAAGTGAGGCGGGCAAGGGAGTGCTGGAACTCCCTTGGGTGTGGCGTCGGCCGCTGGCGAATGTACTCACCGGCGTCAAGCAATGTCACGGTTGGGAGCATATGGAAGCTGCTCTAGCGCAAGGCAAGGGCGTGATTGCGCTGACACCGCATCTCGGTTGTTTCGAGATCATCAGCCTGTTTATCGCTTCGCGCTTGTCGATCACCACCATGTATCGTCCCCCGCGCTGGGCGTTTCTGGACAAACTGATGCACGAAGGCCGCGCACGCGGCCAGACAAAACTGGCACCGACCGATCTGGGTGGCGTTCGCCAGATGCTCAAGACGCTCAAGCACGGCGGGATCATCGGCGTGCTGCCAGACCAGGTGCCGGGTAACGGCGAGGGCGAGTGGGCGCCGTTCTTCGGGCGTCCCGCATACACCATGACGCTGATCGGAAAGTTGATCAAGTCCAGCAATGCGGCGGTGGTGATGTGCAGCAGCGAGCGTTTGCCGCACGGCGAAGGATATGCCCTGCACTTTGCACCCTTGGATATCGACATGGCCACTTCCGTTCCGGCACAGATCAATGCGGCGCTGGAAGCGGTGATACGCACTTGTCCCGATCAATACCTGTGGAGTTACAACCGTTACAAAGTTCCGCGCGGCGCCCTGCCGCCGGATGCGGTCAGGGAACAATGATGCTGGCGCGCCTTGGTGTTTTCATTTTCTGGCTGATCCATTTTTTGCCGTTTCGCGTCATTGTCGCCATCGGCAACGGCCTTGGTATCCTGCTCTATCCGCTGGCCGCTGAACGCCGTCGCGTGGGCATGATCAATCTGAGGCTGTGTTTTCCCGAAATGAGCGACGAGGCGCGCAAGAAACTTGTGAGTGACCACTTCAAGATGTTTTGTCGCGGCCTGATCGAACGCAGCATCCTGTGGTGGTCGAGCGCCGAGCGCATCAGCAGCCTGATCCGCGTCGAGGGCGTAGAACATTTCAACGCGATCAAGGACAAGTCTTCCATCTTGCTCACGCCCCATTTCGTCGGCATGGATGCGGGAGGGCAGTGGGTCGCGCAGCATGCCGACACCGTATGCATGTATGCGAACCAGAAGAACCGCTATCTGACTGAACTGTTGCTGAAGAAGCGGGCGCGTTTCCGCAACCAGCATCTCTATTCGCGCCAGCAGGGCCTGCGTCCCATTCTGAAGGGGATGCGCGAGGGCAAGCCGTTCGTCTATCCGCCGGATCAGGATCAGGGGGTCAAAGACGGCGCATTCATTCCTTTCTTCGGCGTGCCTGCCGCGACCATGACTTCACTGCCGCGCATCGCACAAATGACCGGTGCGAAAGTCGTGCCCAGCATCACGCGCCTGTTGCCCGGCGGCGAAGGCTACGTGCTGACGTTCTACCCGGCCTGGGATAACTACCCGAGCGGGGACGATATCGCCGACGCGCGCCGCATGAACGCCTTTATCGAAGACCGGATACTTGAGATGCCGGAGCAATATTTCTGGTTGCACAAGCGGTTCAAGACGCGCCCCGAAGGCGAGGCGAGGTTCTATTAAAAGCCTTGCCGCCAGACCAATGGGAACGGGCATCTTCAGGGTGCATGCGTGAAGACGACCGAATGACGGTCATTGTCATGGCTATCGCCTGAAAATTGCCGTCTATATTGGCTTGGCGGGATGGTGCATGAAATATCTGTGGAAGGGACGGCTCATATGAAATACCACGACCTGCGCGACTTCATATCGCAACTGGAAAAGATCGGCGAACTCAAGCGTGTGACTGCGCCCGTCTCCACGCATCTGGAAATGACCGAGATCTGCGACCGGGTGCTGCGCGCGCAGGGTCCGGCGGTGTTGTTCGAGAATGTGCTCGGACACAAGATGCCGGTGCTGGCCAACCTGTTCGGCACGCCGCGCCGCGTGGCATTGGGTATGGGCGAGGAAAATGTCAGCGCATTGCGCGAAGTCGGCAAGTTGCTTGCTTACCTCAAGGAGCCGGAACCCCCCAAAGGGCTGAAAGATGCCTGGGAGAAATGGCCGATCCTGAAGCAGGTACTCACCATGTCGCCCAAAGTCTTGTCTTCTGCGCCATGCCAGGAGATCGTGTGGGAAGGCAATGATGTCGATCTCTCCAGGTTACCGATCCAGCATTGCTGGCCGGGCGACGTCGCGCCGCTCATCACCTGGGGTCTGGTCGTCACGCGCGGACCGAACAAGCCGCGCCAGAATCTGGGCATCTATCGCCAGCAGGTCATCGCGCCCAATAAAGTCATCATGCGCTGGCTGGCGCATCGCGGCGGTGCGCTGGATTTCCGCGATCATTGCGAAAAGAACCCGGGGCAACCGTTCCCGGTCGCGGTGGTGATAGGCGCCGATCCGGCGACCATCCTCGGTGCGGTCACACCGGTGCCGGATTCATTATCCGAATACCAGTTCGCCGGCTTGCTGCGCGGCAGCAAGACTGAATTGGTGAAATGCATAGGCTCCGGCCTGCAAGTGCCCGCTTCCGCCGAGATCGTGCTGGAAGGCGTGATCCATCCGGGAGAAACGGCGTTGGAAGGCCCGTATGGCGACCATACCGGCTATTACAATGAACAGGACAAATTCCCTGTGTTCACGATAGAACGCATCACCATGCGCCGTGATCCGATCTATCACTCCACCTACACCGGCAAGCCGCCCGATGAGCCGGCCATGCTCGGTGTGGCGCTGAACGAAGTGTTCGTGCCGCTGCTGCAAAAACAATTCCCCGAGATCGCCGATTTCTACCTGCCGCCGGAGGGCTGTTCGTATCGCATGGCAGTTGTCAGCATGAAGAAACAGTATGCCGGTCACGCCAAACGTGTGATGTTCGGCATCTGGAGCTTCCTGCGCCAGTTCATGTACACCAAGTTCATCATCGTGGTGGACGACGACATCGATGTGCGCGAGTGGAAAGAAGTCATCTGGGCGATCACCACCCGCGTCGATCCGGCGCGCGATACGCTGCTGGTGGAGAACACACCGATCGACTACCTCGATTTCGCGAGCCCGGTATCGGGCCTGGGCGGCAAGATGGGGCTGGATGCTACCAACAAATGGCCGGGCGAGACGCAACGCGAATGGGGCACGCCCATCGTGATGGATGCGGCGGTGAAAGCGAAGGTGGATGCGATGTGGGGCGAGCTGGGTTTGTGAAACGAATAACAATAAAGCCGGGCGACCCCGGCTTTATTGTGTGCATTGCCGCTGACTCAGAAGTTATAAGCTACGCCCACAGAAAGTGCCGAAGCTTTCATCGCGACACCGGTAGTGCCAAAATCCCCGAATTTACCAAAGCTTTCATATTGGGCACGCATGCTGAGTTGCGAGTTGAAATTATATTGCGCACCCAACCCGATCAACAGGTCATTTTGCGAAGAACTCATCGATACCACTGTAACGCCTGAAGATGTGGCGTCTATCTTATGCTTGTTGCTGGCAACGCCGATCTTGCCTATCAAGTCGAACTTCGGAGTCAACGGCAAACTGCCCACCAAGGCGGCTTGAGCCGAAGATGCCGAAACTGTGCCACTGGCCGTGCCTGCCGTTATGGTCGAATCCCCAAAGCGAGAATAGCCGACTTCCGCTGCAAATATCGGGCTAAAGTGATACCCGCCGGCAATGCGTATCATCCCTGGGTTGGGGTAAGTACCGGCACCAACACTAACATTGCTATAACTAGCGGAACCCAAATCAGCAGCCATATAAAAATGGCCAGTGTTATCGGCCAGCGCGGGTGTGGCAGCAAATGCGGATATGATTGATACGATGACGATTTTCTTCATGATTCCCTCTTTAAGATTTCGATAAACGCCAATTGCGCGTGGCAATGACGCCTTGATTTTCGTTGGTTAACCATGAGGATGTAAAGGTGAAAGAAGTACTAGATACTTTTGTCAAAAGTACTAGGTATCCTCCCGTGTAGGTGCAGTAGAGCAGTCAGTCGATTATTTGCGGGCTACCCACTCGATCAACGCATCCTGCGAATCTTGTCCTGCTTTCGCGTAGGGATGGTTGATGAAGAACACGACGATCCACTCCTTGCCGCTCTTCGAGCGCACATAACCTGCGATGGTCTTCACCCCTTCCAGCGTGCCGGTCTTGAGGTGGGCATGGCTGGCCGCGGGACTATCCTTGAGGCGTCTTTTTACCGAACCGTCCACACCGAGAATGGGCAACGAGGCCTGCAGTTCGGCGCTCAGCGGATCATCAAAGGCGTGCTGCAATAGCTGCGCCATGTGAGCGGCGCTGATGCGCTCCTTGCGCGAGAGACCGGCACCGTTTTCCAATACCACTTCCCTGAAATCGAGCCGGTTGCGCGCCAGCCACGTCTGCATCACGAACAAACTGCGCTCGATACTGAGCGGGTGAGCGTTGAAGCTTTCATTTGCATCCGCTGTTGTCGATGCTGACGGTTCGTCCAGCGACGGCCCTGCCTGGCCCAGGGTCAGGAACAATTGCCGGGCCATCACGTTGTTGCTGAATTTGTTGATGTCGCGAATGACCGCGCTTAGGGGTTCGGACCGGTGCACGGAAAAAAGTCTTGCATTGCTGCCTACCGCTCCTTCGCGTTCTGTGCCTTGCAGGGTGCCGCCGAGTTCCTTCCACACCGCGCCGAATAAGGCCCCCACATAGCGGGTGTGCGGCATCACGCTGAGGTTCTGTTCGCGTTCGCCGCAGCCCATGGGATAGTCGCCTTGCAGCACGACACTGTCACCTTTCGGTTGCACGAGGAATGAATCATCCCAATTGTCGCAATTCACCTTGCTGTCATTGGGCGTCAGTTGGTTGTCCAGGGTCATGCCGTCCAAAGGCGGTTCGGTGACGACTTTCAGGCCCGCACCGTCCGGCATGTAACGCAACCGGAGCGTGTTGAAATTGATCAATAGCGCATCGGGGCCCACGTTGTAGGCACGCATCGGATCGGCGTCGAAGTCGCCCGGGTCGTATGGTGGCAGATCGAAATAACTGCGGTCGAGGATCAGGTCGCCGCGTATCTCGCGCAGGCCGCGTGCCCGCAGTTCGCCCAGCCACAGCCAGAACTGCTCGATCGTGAATTTCGGATCCCCATAACCTTTGAGGATCAGGTTGCCGTTCAGCACGCCGTCCTTCAGATCGCCGTCGATATAAGCCTCGGTCTTCCAGGTATAGGCAGGGCCGAGCAGGTCGAGTGCGGCAAAAGTGGTGAGCAGCTTCATGGTCGAAGCCGGGCTCATCGGGCGCTGCGCATTGATGCTGATGAGCGGGGCATGTTTGCCTGCTTCCCGCACCACGACGGCGATGCCGGATTGCGGGATGTGTGCTTCCTTCAGCTTCTGGGCGACTGTCGCCGGGAGCGAAACGGCTTGAACACTGGTTGCAAGGCAAAGCAGGAGAAAAACGTACAGGCGTTTCATATCAGGCGATCGATCACTTTCAGCGTATGTGTGACGAGGAATTGCATCTCGTCTTCGCGAATGACATACGGCGGCATGAAATATACCGTGTTGCCCATTGGTCGTAACAGCAATTCCTGTTGCAGTCCGAGGCTGAAACAGCGCTGAGCGAAATCGGCATGCGGCGTATCCACTTCGAAGGCCCAGACCATGCCGGTGTTGCGGAAGCTCCTCACTTTTGGATGGTCGAGCAACGGCTGGGCGATGCGGTTGAACAAAGCGGCCTTGGCGCGGTTGGCGTCGAGCACATCGTCTTCGGCAAAGATATCCAGCGTGGCGAGCGCGGCGCGGCAGGCGAGCGGGTTGCCGGTATAGGAATGCGAATGCAGGAAGCCGCGCGCAGTGTCGTCGGCGTAGAAGGCGCGGTAGATGTCGTCGGTGGTCATGACCACCGACAGCGGCAGGTAACCGCCGGTGATGCCTTTGGAGAGCAGCAGGAAGTCCGGTCTGATGTCTGCCTGTTCGCAGGCGAACAGGGTGCCGGTTCTTCCCATGCCTACCGCGATCTCATCAGCGATGAGGTGTACGTCGAATCGGTCGCAGAGTTCTCGCGCTTTGCTCAAATAGACCGGGTGGTACATCGCCATGCCTGCCGCCCCCTGGATCAGCGGCTCGACGATGAAGGCGGCGATGTTGTTGTGATGTTTCTGCAGATGCGCTTCGAGTGCGGCGGCGCAGCGCAGCGCGTAGTCCTCGGCATTCTCGCCCGCTTCCGCATTGCGCCAGTCGGGGCAAGGGACAGTGGCATTCTGTTTGATCAGTGCGCCATAAGCGTCGCGGAACAATGCGACATCGGTGACCGACAACGCGCCCAGCGTCTCGCCGTGGTAACTGTTCTGCAGGCTGATGAACTCCGTCTTCTGCGGGCGGCCGGTGTTGCGCCAGTAATGGGCGCTCATCTTCAGGGCGATCTCGGTGGCCGAGGCGCCGTCCGAACCGTAGAAACAATGCCCCAATCCGGCAGGGGCGAGTGCGCGCAATCTTTCCGACAGCTGCACCACCGGCTCGTGGGTGAAGCCGGCCAGCATCACATGTTCCAGTTTGCCGAGCTGGTCGATGAGTGCGGCATTGATGCGGGGATTGCAATGGCCGAACAGATTCACCCACCAGGAACTCACCGTGTCCAGATAGCGCTTGCCGTCCAGATCGTATAGCCACACGCCCTCGCCGCGTGCGATCGGAACCAATGGCAGCGTTTCGTGCCGTTTCATCTGGGTGCAGGGATGCCATACGGCGGAAAGGCTGCGTTCGAGGAGGCTGGAGTTGGCTGACATACGCAGAATCATAACGGAGTTTGATCGTGGCGTAAGATGAGCGTGTTGAAATCGTCTTCGGGAGGCTGCAATGCGCATTTTGATCACAGGCGGGACGGGACTGATCGGGCGGCACCTGTGCAAGGCGTTGTTGGAGGAAGGTCACCAGTTGACCGTCTTGAGCCGTCATCCGGAAACGGTTGCCGTCAAATGTGGCGCAGCAGCGCAAGCGATGATATCGCTGGACGAGTGGCAGCCGGAGCGCTTCTTCGATGCAGTCATCAATCTGGCCGGCGAGCCTATCGTGGATGAGCATTGGTCGGCCAGGCGCAAGCAGGTGCTGCGTGAAAGCCGAATCACACTGACCGAAAAACTGGTGCAACGCGTCGCTGCGGCCAAACAAAAACCCAAAGTGCTGCTGAGCGGCTCGGCTATTGGTTATTACGGTGATCGTGGAGACACGGAACTGGATGATGCTGCGCCGGCCGGCAAGGATTTCGCTGCGAAGCTGTGCAAAGACTGGGAAGAGGCGGCGCTTGTCGCTGAAAAGCACGCGGTGCGCGTCTGTCTGTTGCGAACCGGACTGGTCTTGAGCAAAAGCGGCGGATTATTGGGACGAATGCTGTTGCCGTTCAAGCTGGGTCTGGGAGCGCGTCTGGGCGATGGCAGACAATGGATGAGCTGGATACATATCGAGGATTATGTGGCGCTGGTGCTGCGTTTGCTTAACGACGACCAGATGCGGGGCCCGTTCAATATGTCGGCGCCGCAGCCGGTGACGAACGCCGAATTTACCCGTACCTTGGCCAAATTATTGCACCGGCCTGCTTTCCTGTTTGCTCCGAAGCCGGTTTTGAGGCTGGCCATGGGAGAGCGCGCTGCACTGTTACTGGAGGGGCAGCGCGTGTTTCCTGCAAAGCTGGTCGCGGCAGGCGGTCAATTCAAATATCCCGAACTTGCCGGTGCATTGGATGATTTGTTACACCAGTAACATCAGGCTTTTTATATAAATTTCTTCGTCGCCCTTGAATTCTGGTGGTTCAGCCTCTATCATTGGCAGTCGCAGGTGGGGAGTGCTAACAGGTAGTCCGGTTGGCCAGCCCGAATAGCTTTAACGCTAACGTCCCGCCCACGTTTTAATCAACTCACTGTTTTTAGGAGATAAAGCATGAAGATTCGTCCTTTGCACGACCGTGTAATCGTCAAGCGCATGGAAGAAGAGCGCAAGACAGCATCCGGTATTGTTATTCCCGATGCGGCCACCGAAAAGCCTGATCAGGGCGAGATCGTCGCCGTAGGTAACGGCAAGATGGGTGACGACGGCAAATTGCACCCTATGAACGTCAAGGTCGGTGACCGTGTGTTGTTCGGCAAATATTCCGGCCAAGCATTCAAGATTGATGGTGTTGAGCTGCTGCAGATGCGTGAAGACGACATCATCGGCGTGATCGAAAAATAATTCTTCGCTGGGCGAAGAATTATTTTCAGTGCAGGCTCACATCGGGGCGCAGCCCGGATGTTATGCCGGAACTAAAGGTTCCAAATAAATTTCAGGAGATAAAAACATGGCAGCTAAAGACGTGAAATTCCATGATGCAGCACGTGCCAAGATGGTCGTGGGTGTCAACATTCTGGCCGATGCGGTCAAAGTGACTCTGGGCCCCAAAGGCCGTAACGTGGTGCTGGACCGTTCTTACGGTTCTCCCACCATCACCAAGGACGGCGTATCCGTCGCCAAGGAAATCGAACTGAAGGACAAGTTCGAAAATATGGGCGCGCAAATGGTCAAGGAAGTTGCTTCCAAGACTTCCGATGTGGCCGGTGACGGAACAACGACCGCAACCGTGCTGGCTCAATCCATCGTGCAGGAAGGCATGAAGTTCGTTGCCGCCGGCATGAACCCGATGGACCTGAAGCGCGGTATCGACCAGGCTGTTATCGCTGCGGTTGCCGAACTGAAGAAGATTTCCAAGCCTTGCACCACCAGCAAAGAAATCGCCCAAGTGGGCAGCATCTCCGCCAACTCGGACACCGTGATCGGCGAGAAGATCGCTGCTGCGATGGAGAAGGTTGGCAAGGAAGGCGTCATCACTATTGAAGACGGACAAGGTCTGGAAGATGAACTGGACATCGTGGAAGGTATGCAGTTCGACCGCGGTTACCTGTCTCCCTACTTCATCAACAACGCCGACAAGCAAATCGCGGCGATGGAGAATCCCTTCATCCTGTTGCACGACAAGAAGATCTCCAACATTCGTGACCTGCTGCCCGTACTGGAACAAGTCGCCAAGGCCGGTCGTCCTCTGCTGATCGTCGCTGAAGATGTAGACGGCGAAGCGCTGGCTACACTGGTCGTGAACAACATCCGCGGCATCCTGAAGACTGTTGCAGTCAAGGCGCCCGGCTTCGGCGATCGTCGCAAGGCAATGCTGGAAGACATCGCCATCCTGACCGGCGGAACCGTGATCGCTGAAGAAGTCGGCCTGACTCTGGAAAAGGCGACGCTGGCAGATATGGGCCAAGCCAAGCGCATCGAAGTGGGCAAGGAAAACACCACGATCATCGACGGCGCAGGCAAGGAAGATGCGATCAAGTCGCGTATCGGCCAGATCAACAAGCAAGTTGAAGAGTCCACCAGCGACTACGACAAGGAAAAACTGCAGGAACGCAAAGCCAAGCTGGCTGGCGGCGTTGCAGTGATCAAGGTCGGTGCCGCGACCGAAGTCGAAATGAAGGAGAAGAAGGCTCGCGTGGAAGACGCATTGCACGCGACCCGCGCCGCTGTTGAAGAAGGCATCGTTCCCGGAGGCGGCGTAGCTCTGCTGCGTGCCAAGGCAGCGGTTGCCGGCCTCAAAGGCTTGAACCACGACCAGGACGCCGGTATCACCATCGTGCTGCGCGCGATGGAATCGCCTATCCGCGCCATCACCCTGAACGCAGGCGACGAGCCCAGCGTTGTGGTGAACAAGGTATTGGAAGGCAAAGGCAGCTACGGTTACAACGCAGCCACAGGCGAGTATGGCGACATGCTGGTCATGGGCGTGGTCGATCCGACCAAGGTGACGCGCGTAGCATTGCAGAATGCAGCTTCCATCGCCGGTCTGATGCTGACGACTGCTTGCATGGTGGCCGAGCTGCCGGAAGACAAACCGGCTGGCGGCGGCATGGGTGGCGGAGATATGGGCGGCATGGGTGGTATGGGCGGCATGATGTAATTGCCCCAAAGGCACTGAGTTGTACCTGACGAACCCCGCCAAAAAGCGGGGTTCGTTTTTTATATTGCCCGCAATGCGGCTTGCCGCTACAATGCGCGCCTTCGTTTTACCCAACCCGTCAGGGAAGGGCGCAAAAACGGCCTGGTAGCTCAGTCGGTAGAGCAGAGGATTGAAAATCCTTGTGTCGGTGGTTCGATTCCGCCCCGGGCCACCAATATCTGAAGGGCTCGCAAAGGTGCGAGCCCTTTTAATTTAATTTCTACGATTGTCATCGTGGTGCTTGGGATTGAAGTGAAAAGTGCGACGTGGATTATTTCGCTGGCGCCCCTACTGCTGAGTGCCTGTGCCATTGCTTCGTGGAATAGCGATTCGCGCCAGGATCTGGAAGTCGGGGTGAAGAGTTTTCAGGAAGGTGATATGGCGACTGCCACGCTGGTATTGAATCATCTATTGAATCACTCCCTCTATGACGGACTGGCCGCAAAGGGAGACCAGGTAACAGCGCACAAATATCTGGCGTTTATCCATTGCATCAATGACGAAGTCGCGCAGTGCCGGAGCGAATTCAAAAAGGCGCTGGAGATCGATCCGCAATTCAAGCTGAAGCCAGAGGAAGCAGGGCATCCCAAATGGGGACCGGTGTTCCGCGAAGAGAAAGCCAGATACGCCAAATAACTTGCGGCAAGGCATCTGCACATGAAATCCGCGGGACCATCTCTGGCTCCGGCGTCAGATCCAGGCAAAACGATTTGCGGGCTAGCGTGTCAGGCTAAGCGATTTGGTCCCGGATTGTGCCGCACACCCAAATGCACTGATGCACTGTCCAGTCAGCGGAACACCATTCACGATGGCATTTACAATGCTGGTAGAGGTGGTAACGGCAACACTAATCAGATAAATAAAACTCTGGGTTCCTGAGACAGTACCGACGCAAGTATTTGTTTGGCTGGTTGACCCAGTTCCATTTACGAGCGTTACAGTGGGAAGCGGGGTCTGTACAGTGCAAATTACGGTGGCACCACTTGCAGCGGCAGGTAGCGTAAAACTCGAATCGACATAACCCACTGTCCATGTGCCATCGTATGTAGGGCCGCCACCGCCGCCAGTAAGGCAGCCTGCCAGGAGCAATGCCGCCAACACTGGAACAACCAGTCCGACAATTGAAGTGATCTTGAATCGCATTTTTCGAGCTCCCCAGTTATTTAGGCAACAATAACTTAAATACCCTCGTTTGCGCAATCAACACCACGCCCTTCGCTCGCAATGCCCGGCGCCAGGCACGCGAGCACTGGTACGTAAATCCGGGCTTGAAAAGCTGGCCTCTGCATTTCTATAACCCGCACTGACAGGCTATGGCATTATGCTCACGCGGAAGCCGGGGGCGGCGATCGCGGTTCCGGTTCGCGGGGGGATAAATCAAGCATGCGCAGTACACCGTTTTGGAAAAAGATGTTGATGCTCGGGAACACCACTGCGCTGTCTCTCTTGCTGGCGACGCTTTCCATCTTCAGTGTCTTGTTGCTTTACTACACACAGAACCCCTTCCTCGAAGCTTTTGAGGCCAAGACATACGATCTTCGCTTCAGGGACCTGCGCGGCCCGATCCAGCCCAACCCGGATATCGCGATCATCGCGATAGACGAAAAGAGTATCGCAGAACTGGGGCGCTATCCCTGGAGCCGGGACCGCTATGCACCGCTTCTGGACAGGCTGGCCGCCGCGAAAGTGAAAGCGGTGATGTTCGATGCATTCTTCCCCGAGCACGATACCGCTGCGAATGACAGGCTCTTTGCCGCGGCCATCAGGCGCGCGGGAAATGTCGTGCTGGCGATGACTTTTGACTTCGACAAGAACGGCCGCGTGGTCACTGTCACCCGCAGCTTGCCGGAGATCGAACGCGGCGCGATCGGGATCGGGCATATCAATCAGTTGCCGGAAGATGATGGCGTGATACGCCGCAATCCGTTGTTGATCGAAGAGGACGGCAAGCTGGTTCCCTCGTTGGGATTGGCGGGGGCGATGCAGGCGCTGGGTGAAACGAAGTTTTCCACCGGGGACTTCGATATCGCGCTGGGAAAC
>JGI20214J51088_10000670_pt1 | contig 23566 bp, 22 predicted proteins | sample WetSurMetagenome_FD_51088 | JGI IMG/M metagenome (IMG submission 51088) | reverse complement strand
TAACCGTCTTTAAAAACCTTCTTTTCAGCTTTCATTTTTACCGATAAAAACGCACCCCCTGTATAGGAATATTGCGTCTGAGGCATCAAAACAATACGCGCAGGAAGCCTTATTGATAATGACAGATCGCTGTAAATAACAGGACTGTTATCACCAACAAATAAGGCATAAGATGCAAGGTTTGTATTCATGCCAAAAAATGAAGAAGAAATCATCCATCCCGCTGATGTGTATTTTGCATTTGAAAGAACCATCTGATTTATAGTAAGACGGTTATAAACATACTTATTCATTATTCTTAACGGGGCAGAAATAATAGCTCTTCGCTCCTGCCGGTAAGGATAGTTTATTGCCTTCTGGTCTTTGTTATAAAGGATATAATTGAAATCAAACTGAATATTTGAAGGCAACCGGTATGTAAGCGTTGCCTTTGAGCGTACGCTATAAGTGTATTCTCCAGATAACAACAAGTTATTACTCAGCCTGAGAGAGGCGTTCAAATACGGCATCAATACCCCGGAAGTGACCGATGAAAGATACTCAACTCCGGTTCCTACAGTAAAATTACTAGTCACACCATAACTTGCGCTTAATCTGGAAAAACGGCTTGACAGAGTATCTTCCACTATGCCGGCACTTGCTGTATATTCAAATGTTTTTACAGGAAGAAAACTATATGGTATCGAAATGGTTTGTTCCTTCGTTCTCTCCTCTCCCCAGGGACCGTAAAACTTCAGTTTTATAATTGAGGTCCCATACACAAGAGGCACATCAAAACTATAAAAACCTGCAGCATCAGCCTTAACAAAGTCAACAAGTACATTGTTCACATATAATTCGACCATCCAGCCAGGCTCAGTATTATCGCTAAGAGTATATGTGCCAAAAGAACGGCGGTAAGTTGTGGGAGCGTTAGTCAGCTGAACGCCTACAACAGGATTAAATAGTGTAGATGTTGCCTGTGTTGTTATCTTGCCGGCAATTATCTGTCTTAACGCGGGCAAATCATTATCAACATATCTCCATCGGTAATATTGCTGCCTTTCAGTAAATGGCTCATTACTGTTATAATAGAACGAGGTATTCAACTCTCCACCGGCAATGATAGATCCAAGAGCCAGATTGAGCCGTGTTTCGCTCAGCCCTTTTATCTGCTGTGTAGACATTACAGACCAGTCGGCCATGCCAAAATGAAATAAAGGATAACTCCTGGATATAACAGTATCTGCCTGAAACTCGCCCTTCAGCCGGCTAATATTTTTCCGCATCGCAGCCTGCTTCATCTCACGAATAACCGGAAGTTCCAGTTTTGTTTCCAATGACACTGACAGAGATCTAAAATTAAATTTGCAAACCAGACCAAAAATTTCACCAAAATACGCTGAATTCAGATATAGATTCGTTTCAGTACGAACCAGGTCTCCGGGTTTAATATTATACTCTTTCCCCTCAAATATAATTTTATTATGTATCCTGTCAATCAGGTATTTTGCTTTCGGATCTATAAAAAACCCGGATATTGAATCAATATTTGCCGAAGGAACATTTTTGATCTTAATAAAATCAAACAGATCGGTTATCGGAAGATAAAGCGTCTCGCCCTTAATAACTGAAGGAATTTCTCCACTCCCTACTCCAGCTATATTTATTGATACAGATACCTCATCATATGGATTCTCATCCTGTGCCAGTGTTTTATAAGGAACCAGAATACAAGTAACCAGAAGTACAATACGGGTTATTTTAGTATAAAACATTTGCATACACCACCGGGAGTTCGTTTTGAAGTATGCTTTTTCCGCTGACATTGTATTTCGCTGACAGCTTTAATTACTATTCCTGGTTAAAAATCACATCAAATGTGCCGCTGTAACTGCCAGCGGGCGTTGAAAGCTGACTCCCAACTATCAGTATTCCCCCTATAGTAACCTGGGTTAACGCCGGGAGACTTACTGAAATCACAAACGAATCCGAAGGCAGAATATCACCTATCTGCAGTGTCAGAGTTCCCCCGTTAGACCCGGTAAGAATTGCATTTGAACCCTTTGAGATTGAAACAATCGTTCCTACATTTCCGTCTACTTCATATAGTGCCGAAGAAAAAGGAATACCCATATCCAACAATACTATATCACCGGTTGAGGAACGTGACCCTCCGGGATCTATTATTACCGTACCACCAGAAGATCCAATATAGAAAGCACCAAAATTAAGAATCTGTGATGTACTTACTGTAACATTCATTGGCCGTGGAGGAAGCTCTTGTGCCCTGACCTTAAATGAAATAAAAAGCATTACAACTGAAATTAATATTATCAGTAACCTTCTGCTTCTCAATCTATTCCTCACCTGTTTCATTTGTTCTTTATAAATTCATTTTCTGTCTCTTCTATTAACTAAAATGAAACTGATAAAATAAACTTCAACCTAACCGGATACTAAATATTCTGTCACATTGATTAACAGGTAAACTCCGAAATTTTTATAACCCTAAGAATGGCATATTTAAAGCTATGTGAGATATTGACATTATAACAAATAATTAACAACACAGCCGCCAAATAGTTCATTATCTGTATAGTTATTACAAACATCCGGTATTGAATTATTGATAACAGACATCTTCAAGAAAATTCCGGAAGTAACCAGGTTATATGCCGCGACCCATTATAAAGATAGTTGTCGGAGCCTCAGCATTACTTAACTGAAACATGGCACATAACCAGTGGAAAACCTATGGCTATAGATGAAAAGGCAGGAAGAAACTTTAACTTAGTGATTCTTAATGCAGGGAAACCTCAGTTTCTGCATATTTTTCAGGCTTAACATCTGATGGTGCAGAGAAAATCATAACCAGTTTACCTGAATGATAATCCACGCCTGGTTTTATACTCAGATTAAGCTGAAAATTCCTTTTGGTATTGGGTGTATAAACTGCGATCCCGTTTGCAACGCCTACGCGCGTTTTTGTTCCGTTTGGAGAGACATAGTCAACAGAAAGATCTCCGTATATAGACTTATCACCTGTTCTGATAAAGACCATTTTTAATCTTGGTATTGTATCTCCCGCCATTTCTAAAACAACATCTGAAAAGGCAACTTTTACAGAAAGATCTCCAACCCTGATTATTGCCGGTATTGTTATACCAAATATTGGCTTCAGACTAACTGAAATTGATGTTGTATCTGTTTTTTTCTCTATTTCACCCAGCGGTTTTAAAGATGGAACCGCCCTGAAATAAAAATGAGATCTGTATTCCCCGGGGGCAAGATCATTTGTTCTGACTAACTGTACCTTAACCACCTGTGCCTCATTAGGAGCCAATGTTACTACCCGTGGAAAAAATCTCAGGTATTTGTCAGCAAAGTTTTGTCCGGGGTCTGGTTCGGTAATTTGCTCAAAACCACCACTCTCTGTCATTCTGATATGTACCAGAGAAATAGAATAGGTGGCAGTATCTTTACCCGTATTTGCAAGGTTGAGATCTATTGACTTCTTATTACCCTCTAAAACAACCCGTCGGGGTGTTATAAGAAGGTTCCCCTGTGCCGAAATACTATTTATGAAAAGTACCTGAAAAAATACTATTCCGATAATTAATACAACAAAACGGTTTTGCCATTTGTTGAAATTTACTTTTTGAAATAACCGGATTGCAATTACTGACATTTCTTTGTGTTTTTATTTAACAAAAGACTTTAATTAAAATCAAAGGTTATTTTATATGTGCCAGAATAAAGTCCTGGTGGGTTATCTTCAATTGTACCAACCGTCAGTGTTGCTCCCACATAAACCATCTGGCTTCCGTTTTCCAGATTTCCTTCTCCAATGCCCGATTCGGGTACAGAGACCCAGTTGTTTACTACCATTGTTTTCGAGCTTGCTGTATTAGTAAGTGTTGCCGGTTCTGTTGGCAAAGAAATTGAATAAGTTACAGAATTATCACCGGAAATACAAAATATTGCCGCATTATGTGTACCAGACCCTGCATAAATGTCTCCCAGAACAGAAATCGTGCTCTCCGGCGTAAGTATCACTTCGCCTCCGGTTGCGCCTGGAGAAAATTTCCCAAAAAACATTTGTGAAACTTCATTGGCAGAAAAAACAGGAATAATCTCAGCATAAATATGTCCTGTTGCTGTTGCCGAAACCTGAGCCATTATTAAATGGCCTGATGTTGCAATTAATATTGCCAGCAGGCATAATACCGTTCGGGCACACTTCTTTACTAATTTCATAAAGAATAGTTTTAGCATTAAACCACATCTCAATAACATCCCCGGAGGGTATTTTATTTAATACCCCCGGATTGTTATTGTGTTGAAAGTTAATAGTACTAGTTATAGTTAATAGTAACTGAAAGATCGGATGCATTTGTGTATGTTCCAGCGGCCTGGCCACCTGTAACATTAAGTGTTGCCCCAACATAAAACGACTGGGCTCCGGTAACAAGAGTACCAACATCACTTGGCTGGTCAGATAACCATGTGTCAACTGTCATTGTGTTTGTACCGCCATCTGTAACAGTTATAAATGATGGAGGAAGACTAATTACGTATGTGGAGGAACCCGATCCTGTAACATCAAATTGAGCTGCAGTCACCGTTCCGGTAACAGCCGGAAGTGTTACACCACCTGTAAATGTACGCGTCGGTATTCCTGCTACTGCCGGAACTGTAACAGTACCGTCTGTTGCACTTACAGCAACGTTACCAAAATTCAGGTCCTGAGCCCAAGCGATTGCGATAGGCGTAATAATGGTAGCATTGGTTGCTGCTGTTGCAGTAACCTGAGCATAAGAAGCTGCTGAGAAAGCAGCCATTACAATTACTAATGTTAAAAGCTTTTTCATTTCATTTCAGATTTAAATTCATATCCCTACTAAAAAAACTCTCTTGATCAATAAACAGTTCATTATTAAAATTGTTCATATCTTTTGATGTTATTTAGTTAATCCCCATAACTCTGGTTTTTGTTATTGAAGCAAATTTCAATATAAACAATTGATATCCTCAACACCTGCTTTAGGGATTTTTACTTTAAAGCAATAGTTCTGCTTATTCAACGTTACTTTAAAACAAATGTCTATGACATTTAATAAAATGGCCTTTGTATAGTCTGATTTACTGACTTTTTATAAAAATTAGTCTGATTATTTATTTTTACTAAATTTGTGTTAAACCAAAATTAAATTACATGGAAAATCAGGAAAAATACCGTGCTGAACACATAGAGCATAAAAAAGGTGCTCCGGTTGTAATGATTTTTACAACTATTATTCTCACTCTTGGCTTAATAGGACTGATTGCTCTTTACCATTCACAGAAAAACAAAATGGTTGATATGGAACAGGTTCTTACAGAAGAAAAAGATTCTCTGGCCAATGAATTAAGATTGATGATGTACGGTTATGATACATTGAAAACCAGCAACGATACTCTCAATGCAAAAATAAGCCGCCAGAAAGGCAATATCAAAAGACTTCTTGAAATCAATGGCTCCAACGCAGTGCTTATCCGGAAATATAAAGCAGAGATAACAACAATGCGTGATATCATGAAGAGCTATATCGTTCAAATTGATTCACTCAACACCAGGAATAAAGCGCTTGTTGCTGAAAATATGGAAGTAAAGCAACAGATTTCCGACGTACAGCAGACCAACCAGCAACTCTCGCAGGCAAAAGAAGAATTGTCTTCAAAAGTTACTATTGCTTCTGTGATCCAGGCAAAAGATATTGTAGCTGTAGCCCTTAACAAAAAGCGTAAAGAAACCACCGAAGTCAAGCGGCTCGACAAAGTGCGTGTATGCTTTACCTTGCGCGAAAATCCAATAGCAAAGGCCGGCAATAAAATTGTATACCTTCGCGTAATAAGACCCGACCAACTGGTTATCACCTCATCTCCTGACAACCTTTTTGAAGTAAAAGGCGAACAGATGATCTTCTCTGCTAACAGAGCTGTTGATTATTCAAATGCAGATATCGAAATGTGCATTTTCCTTGATAATACCGGCGATTTTATTCCGGGAGATTATACCGTTGAACTTTATCTAGAAGGCGACCTCATTGGCTCAAGTTCATTTACACTTAAAGGAAGGTAAAAACTATTGCTCCATAAGGAGTTCTGATATAATATTATCGGATATCATCTTACCCTGGTCTGTAAGGACCAGGGTTTTTTTATCATTGATAATAAGCCCGTATTTTACAAACCTGTCTGAAATATTTACCAGATAATCGGAAAGCTCTTTATTAAACCGCCTCTCTACAAAATCAAGATCGATACCCCACATCGTCCTTAACGATGTCATTACATATTCATTAAACATTGTAATATTGCCAAGCTCCTCCCTCTCAAATGGCACCATGCCTTTATTTATTGAAGTTAAATATTTCCTCACATTTGAAACATTCCATTGTCTAGAAACTCCATTGAAAGAGTGCGCAGAGGGTCCAAGACCCAGGTATAAAACCTGTTTCCAATAAGCAGAATTATGCGATGAAAAGAATCCCTCTGGTGCGAAGTTTGAAATTTCATAATGAATAAAACCCCTCTTCGCACACTCGGAGGTCAATACAGAAAACATCATAAGGCTTATTTCCTCTTCTGTCTCTATGAGCTTTCCATGCTCTTTCATGTGTCCAAAACGTGTACCTTTTTCTATCGTAAGATGGTACGCCGAAAGATGTTTGACAGGAAATGAAAATGTTATCTCAAGATCCCTCCTGAACTCTTCAACCGTTTGCCCGGGAATACCATAAATCAGATCTGCGGAAATATTTGATATCCCCTCGCTTGCGGCAAGCAGCAGTGTGTTTTTTGATTGTTTTGAATTGTGCCTCCTGCCAAGATATTTAAGTGTTATATCGTTCCACGACTGCACTCCTACACTTATACGGTTGACTCCGGCTTTTACAAGGGCAGAAAAATATCCGGAGAAAACATCATCAGGATTAACCTCAATAGTTATCTCCGGGTTAGGAGAAATTTTAAAGATCCTATAAAGTGCTTTTAAGATCTGACTTACTTCCTGGGGTAAAAGCAGGGATGGTGTTCCTCCACCAAAATAAATAGTTCTTATCTCTTCATCGCCCGGATAGTCTGCCTGAAGTTCAGCTTCTTTTATCAGGGCATTCACAAACTCATCTCTTGAATCTATTGCTGTAACGCTGTAAAAATCACAATAATTACAGAAGGTTTTACAAAAAGGTATATGAATATATATCCCAGCCATTTTTTATTATATAGTCTAAAATTACAAAAGATTTAATATTAGTTTACTATTTTCACAGCTTGAAAAAAAGACCAAATGATACATTTCTTTAAAAGATTCTACCTGAGCATAATTGTGTCATTGATTATTGTCTGGCTGAGCCTCTCAGATTCAAATTCAATCAATCCGTCAAAATTTCTCCCTTTCCCAAATTCTGATAAAGTAGCTCATTTGCTTGCTTATGGAGGATTTACACTGGTACTGCTTTTCGACTCATGCAATCATCGAATAAAAGGGAAATTTCATTATTCTGTTTTACTAATTCCTGCATTATTTGGACTTTTAATGGAGTTTTTGCAATATCTCCTTACAAAGACCCGGCAAGCTGATATTCTTGATTTTGCTGCAGATCTTGCCGGAGTTGGTGCCAGTCTACTCTTTGTCTTTTTAATAAGGTCCTTGCAACCGGAAATCGATAATTAATAAAAATTTGTCGGGTTAAATTATTACATCCGAAGATTTTTTAAGTTGCCTTACCAGACTTTCTATTGTTTTACCGCTAAAAAATCGCGATAACCGTACTTTCTCCTTGCGTAAATCATTATGGAGAAGACAAACTGACTTTCCTGTATCATAATAACTGCATTTTTCACCTGTAAGCAGACAACTGTCAAAAAACTCATCGCCGTCAATTGCATGAACAATATCCATCAGAGTAATTTCTGATGCGGGTCTCATAAGAGAAAAACCACCATGGGGCCCTTTGGCTGAATTTAGAATCTTGTGTCTCGAAAGTATCTGTAGAATCTTAGCAAGAAATGGTTGTGGAATTTTAAGCTCACTGGCGATGGTTTTCAAACCAACCATGCCATTATTTGACGGCTTGCTGGCAATAAGCAATACTGCCCTTAATCCGTATTTACATGAACTGGAAAGCATTTTAGTAAAGTTTCAGGGGTATTTTATCTATTCTCCTTTTGTGACGCCCCCCTTCAAAGGGTGTGTTAAGAAAGGTTTTNACTACAACAATTGCCTCCGGCTCACTGATAAATCTACCTGGCAANGCACATACATTTGCATCGTTATGTGCTCTGGCAAGCCTNCTGATTTCTTCATTCCAACATAACGCTGACCTGATGCCCTGATGCTTGTTTGCTGCCATGTTAATACCATTACCACTACCACATACAGTTATTCCAAAATTGTAATCTCCCGATTCAACACCATTGGCAACAACATGAGCATAATCGGGATAATCAACACTCTCTTCTGAATAACACCCAATATCCTTTACTTCATAACGGTTACTGTTTAGCCATTTTAAAATCTTTTCTTTTAAACGAAAACCGGCATGATCCGAAGCAATAATGATTTTTTCCAATTCTTTATTTTTTATATAAAAATATATAATCACGTATCTGTTAAAAGTAAAAAAAATTCTGCTTTTAAATTCATATTTTGACTTTGATTCAAATTTTACATTAAATAGTCCCGCTGATAACAGTTAATAATTGCGAAATCATTGTAAATCTCGTGTTGATTTCTTTTTATAAATGCCTCATTTAAACAAACTGTAAACACAATTAAAAGTCAAACTTTTCTTTTAACCTTTTTAAAAATCTTTTTTAACCAGAGTTGAACATTAAAATCGGTTACCTTTGATTTATCATTAGTATTAACAAAAGAATACTAACAATTGTTAATTCTGTATTTAAATTACTGATTTTCAAAAAGAGTACTTCTTTTAACATGTTAATAAGATGTTTTTATTCATTTGAAATGCATATTTGCAACATAAAAATAAAAAACATTTTAACCATATTAACAGCATATAATAATCATCATAGATTTATAAATTACCAAAAAATATAAAAAAATAACTGTTAATAAAATCAACAAAATGTCTGATCCTGAAAATTTAAATAAAAATGAGCTGGTAAATGAAATAAACATTTTAAGAAAAGAGAAAAATGCTGTTATTCTTTCTCATTTTTACCAGACAGCAGATATACAGGATATTGCAGATTTTGTTGGAGACAGTCTCGCTCTTTCTCAACAAGCTGCAAAAACAAAAGCAGATATAATAATTTTTGCAGGTGTTTATTTTATGGCTGAGACAGCAAAAATATTATCTCCGGAAAAAAAAGTTATTATTCCTGATAAAGGAGCAGGATGCTCACTTGCAGATTCCTGTAAAAAAGAAGATTTTGAAAAATTTATTGCTCAATATCCTGGATCAACTGTTATTACTTATGTAAATACAACTGCTGAAATTAAAGCATTAAGTGATATTTCATGCACTTCTTCAAATGCCAGACAGATTGTAGAATCTTTACCTGTTGATACTCAGATAATTTTCGGACCTGATAGAAATCTTGGTAATTATATAAACAGTCTGACAGGAAGAAATATGATTGTCTGGAATGGATCATGTCATGTTCATGAACAATTTTCATTGGAAGCAATTGTGAAATTGAAGAACGATAATTCGGGTGCAAAGATAATTGCTCATCCTGAATGTGAAATGCCTGTAAGAATAATTGCCGATTTTATTGGATCAACTTCAGATTTATTGAGGTTTATAAAAGAAGATAATTCAAATTGTTACATAGTAGCTACGGAGCCTGGTATATTACATAAAATGAAACTTGCAAAACCGGATAAAATATTTTTAACTATTCCACCTAAGGATTCAACATGCGGTTGCAATGAATGTAATTTTATGAAAATGATTACACTTGAAAAAATTTATAATTCTCTTAAATTTGAAAAGCCTGAAGTAATATTAGATCAGGATTTAATTAAAAGAGCATCAATTCCTATAAAAAGGATGCTTGATATATCACAAAAACATAGATTATAAATGAAAATTAAATTTTTAATTTTATTAATGGTGATAAATATTTCATTATTTGCACAAAATAATGAAGTAATTAATAATGGATTTCAGCAGTTTAAATACCCTAATGGAACTGTTTCAAGTGAAGGAATGATAAGAAACGGTAAACCTGACGGATATTGGAAAAGCTATTATGTGACAGGTATTTTAATGTCAGAAGGTAAAAGAACCAGCTATCTTCTTGATAGTATTTGGATCTTTTTTAATCAAAGAGGAGATACACTTGAAAAAATAAATTTTATTCTTGGTAAAAAAAACGGATATTATTTAAAATATCAGGAGGATCCTATTAAAGGATTATATATTGCATCAAAAGAATTATATGCAGGTGATTTAAAGGAAGGAAATGCAGTTTATTATTATCCGGAAGGAAAAATTAAGCAGACTATACCTTATTATCATGGTAAGAAAGAAGGATTATCAAAAGAATTTGACAGAGATGGAAAAATAACAACCTTGCTTGAATATAGTAATGACTTTCTTATAAGCAGGGAGAAAATAAATATTGTAGACGATAAAAACCTAAAACAAGGTAAATGGCTTAATTTTTATAAAAATGGAATAATTAAGTCAGAAAAAAACTATAAGGATGATATTTTACATGGATATTATAAAGAGTATAATGAAAAGGGAAAAATAATTCTGACATTACTATATGATAATGGAAAAGTTACAGGAAATGATTTAAGTAATATACCTGAAATTGACGTGGTTAAGAAATATAATGATGCAGGACGACTTATTTATACAGGACCTTATAAGGATGGAGTACCTGTTGGAATACACAGAGAATATAATGATGATGGAACAGTAAAGAATGCTAAGATTTATGGAGAAAACGGTGTTGTACTTTCCGAAGGAATTGTTGATGAAGACGGAAACAGGAACGGGCAATGGAAAGATTATTCATCTTCAGGAGAATTGAATGCTGAAGGACAATATTCTGATAACAAGAGAACTGGAATTTGGAAATTTTATGGAGAAAATAAAAAACTTGAACAGATCGGAGCTTATAGCAATGGAAAAATTAATGGTACATGGCGATGGTATTATCCTGACGGAGAATTGCTTCGTGAAGAAGAATATTACCAGGGCAAACGTGATGGAAATTATACAGAGTATACAAAAGATGGGACAATTATAGCTACTGGTGTATATACTGACGGTGAAAGAAACGGAGAATGGAGTTATATGAATGGCGATAATACTGAAAAGGGAAGTTATATTGTAGGCTTAAAAGACGGAACATGGAAGGCTTTCTATCCTGATGGTAAACTTAGGTTCAAAGGAAATTATTTTCAGGGGAATGCCGACGGTCATCATTCATTTTTTTATGAAAATGGAAAAATAATGGAAGACAGATATTACAAGAACGGAATGAAAACAAAAACATGGAAAAAGTTTAATGAAACAGGTGATGTTGTTTTGACAATAACATATAGAGACGATATTGAAATATCTGTAAATGGTGTTAGAGTTAATCTTCCGGAAACGACTGTAAAAACAATTAAATAGAATTGTGGCTGAAAAATTCAATATACGAAAGGAAATAATTACAGGCAGTGATGCTGATTTGGAAAAGCAGTTGCGACCTATAACTTTTGACGATTTTAAGGGCCAGAAGCGAATTACAGATAACCTGAATGTTTTTGTAACTGCAGCTATTCAAAGAGGTGAAGCCCTCGATCATGTTCTTCTTCATGGACCTCCTGGCCTTGGAAAAACTACTCTTGCTGCAATTATTGCAAATGAAATGAAAGTTAAATTGAGAGTTACTTCTGGACCTGTTTTAGATAAACCGGGTGATCTTGCTGGATTACTAACTACTCTTGAAACAGGTGATGTCCTTTTTATAGATGAAATACATCGTCTTAGTCCTGTTGTTGAAGAATACCTTTATTCAGCTATGGAAGACTACCAGATAGATATTATGATTGATAAAGGACCAGGTGCAAGATCCGTTCAACTAAAACTTAACCCATTTACACTTATTGGTGCTACTACAAGGTCTGGTTTACTTACAAGTCCTCTACGTGCAAGATTTGGTATAAAGTTTCATCTGGAATATTATGATACACCAGTTTTAATGGGAATTGTTAAAAGATCATCTGAAATTCTTAATGTGAAAATTGATGACAATGCAGCAAATGAAATTGCTTTCAGAAGTCGTGGAACACCGAGAATAGCAAATGCTTTATTGAGAAGAATCAGGGATTTTGCTCAGGTAAAAGGATCTGGTAATATTGATATTGAAATAACACGGTTTGGACTGGATGCATTGAATATTGATAAACGCGGCCTGGACGAAATGGATAACAGAATTCTAAGAACCATAATTGAAAAATTCAAGGGCGGACCGGTAGGACTTACAAATATTGCAACTGCAATAGGAGAAGACACTGGTACTGTTGAAGAAGTTTATGAACCGTTTCTTGTAAAAGAAGGTTATATTAAGCGGACCCCGCGTGGAAGAGAAGCAACAGAAATTTCTTATCGTCACCTTGGCATTGTACCCGGAAGCGATAATACTCTGTTTTAAGACTAAATTATTACGTTACTTATTTTTTCAAGACTCTTAACATCAAGGATCTTTATCCTTCTTCCGTTAAGTTCTATAATCTTGTCTGCCTTAAATTCAGAAAGTAGTCTAATCACAGATTCGGTTGCTGTGCCTACAATATTTGCGAGCTCCTCACGTGTAAGAGATATACGAAGATATTTCTGATCATCAATTCCAAAATCATTAACAAGCTGAATAAGAACTTCTGCAAGACGTTCCCTTACTGTCTTTTGTGCAATGTCTGTTATATAAGAATTCGCCTCGGCCAGTTCATGGCATGTAAGTTTAACTATTTCAAAAGAAAAAGAAGGATTAGTTTTAACAAACTGAATTAATAATTCCGAGGGAATAAAACATACATGACAGTCTTCTACAACTTTAGCGGATGTACATGCAGATTCGTTACTAAGAACGGAACGGTAGGCTATAATTTCTCCCTTTCTTGCAAACCTGATAATTTGCTCTTTACCATCTATACCTGTCTTAAATACTTTAATTATTCCTGAGTGGATGCAATAGAAACCACTTATCCTGTTGCCTTCGTTATAAAGTATATCACCACGCTTGTAATTACGAAAGTCTTTTTCGTAATTAAGACGCTCCATTTCATCTCTGGTCAGAAAACGAAATACTGAACCGGTATCAAAAGCACATTTATCGCAAAATGATATAGGAAACTCATGTTGTTTCATATAAATTCAGTTATGTTGTACAAAGATTGTAATTAGTGTTGATATTATTAAGCAAATATTCAGAAATATGATATTTAACATGTTTTACGTTCATAGTTGATTATATAAATATCTAAACATCAAATTAATAACAAATGTTTAATTTATTAATTAAAAAATGCAGATTAAAAATGTTTAAAAAATCATTTTTTGGCCTGCAATAGGCAATATAGAAATTTATATTTTATAGTATTTCAGTCTTGAACTGGTTAAGAAATCTTATATCATTTTCAAAATAAAGTCTTAAATCGTTTACTCCGTATTTAAGCATTGCACTTCTTTCTATGCCCATTCCAAAGGCAAACCCGGTATACAAAGATGAGTCTATACCACAGGCGTCCAAAACGTTAGGATCTACCATACCGCATCCAAGGACCTCAAGCCAACCGGTCCCTTTACAAACGCTGCATCCCTTTCCACCACATAGGCTACAATTTACATCCATCTCTGCAGAAGGTTCGGTAAATGGGAAAAATGATGGTCTTAATCTTATTTCAGCATTATTACCAAAGAATTCACGGGCAAAAAAAAGTAGGGTCTGTCGTAGATCGAGGAATGATACTCCTTCGGCAATATAGAGACCTTCAACCTGGTGGAAAATACAATGCGCACGTGATGAAATAGCCTCATTTCTAAAGACCCTGCCCGGAGATATAGTACGGATTGGTGGTTTTTGTGACTGCATTACCCTTACCTGTACAGAGGAAGTATGTGTACGAAGCAAAACATCATCAGGACTGCAATCGTCAGCTAAAGAACGGTTTATATAAAAAGTATCCTGCATATCCCGTGCAGGGTGTTCCGGAGGGAAATTAAGTTTTGAAAAAACATGATCATCATCTTCAATTTCAGGACCATAAGAAACAGTAAATCCTATTCTTGAGAAGATATCTATGATCTCATTCCTCACTATTGAAATAGGATGTCTTGAACCATAAGCGAATGGTACAGATGGCATTGAACGATCTATTGAATCATGAACGGTTTCTGCAAAAGATATGGACTCTTTATAAGTGTTGAATTTATCTGTTGCAGACTGTTTAAGTTCATTCAGGAGACTACCTATCTCTTTTTTATTTTCAATTGGAACATTTCTGAAACCTTCAAACAAAATGGAAATTTCTCCTTTTTTACTCAGGTAGGTAAGTCTGAATTGCTCAAGGGAATCAGTACTATCAATTTTATAATTATTAATTTCTTTTGTTAACTGTTCTATTTTATTCTTCATAATATCTTTTATTTCAATATTCTGACTTTTAATATACGAATGTCTTTTAATGGTTTATCATTAATATCTGTTGTTGCTGAAGCTATAGCGTCAACAACATCCATACCTGACAAAACTTCACCAAAAACAGTATAGCTTCCATCTAGAAAAGGTGTGCCACCTATATTTTTATAAATGTCTTTTCTGGGTTTGGAGAATTTGTAAGGACCTTGTTTTTCAATCTGATCATAATATTTTGTCATTGCCTCCTGTTGAATAGTCTCATCAGATACAATGTCAGCAGACTTTTTATGTCTTGCACGTTCTGATTCAAGGATTTGGTAATATTCATATTGCTTACGGCTATTGTCAACCCTTTGTTCCATTTTAGGAAAATCATCATCAGCATATTTTTTACCCTGAACTATATAAAACTGTGTTCCTGAGGAGTTTCTTGCTGGATTTACATCATCGCCTTCTCGTGCTGCAGCTACAGCACCTCTTTTGTGAAAAAGAGAATCATTTATTTCGGCCGGAATACTATATTCATATTTATTTTCAGAAGACTGCGGAATTGACGCATTGGTGTTTCCATCACCTGTTTGGATCATAAAATCCCTAATCACTCTATGAAAAGAGACACCATTATAAAAACCTGATTGTACAAGTTTTATAAAATTATCACGATGTAAAGGTGTTTCATCATAAAGTAAAATTGTTATAGTACCTGCAGTAGTTTTTATCTCTGCACGGGTACCTTTAGGATTATTACTATTACATGCTGCAAGCAAAATTATTACTATAAGAAAAAGGAAAATATTATTCTTCATAACTTATTATTATTATCACTGGCAAAGATATTTATTATCTCTAAACAATAATTACATTAAGAAAATCGATACAAATCAGGGTTAATAACTTTTAACATCAGGATTAAGACTTTAGTTTTTTATTATTAATTGCCTCAATCTCTATTTTTATATTTGCGTAGAATTCTCCTATTATAATGAACGATGTAAAAAAACTGGCCGGGCAAACTCTTATATATGGGTTAGGTACCATAGTTCCCAGATTCTTAAATTATATTATTTTAACTCCTTTTTATACAAGGGTTTTTAAACATACTGCAGACTATGGGATTGTTACTGAGTTGTATGCATGGATGGTTATTGCAATGGTTTTGCTTACATATGGAATGGAGACTGCATATTTTAGATTTGCAAATAAGGAAAAGGACCCTGCAAGGGTATATAGTACATCAATATTTTCACTTTTAACATCGTCTTTATTTTTTATTTTTTTTGTATTCATTTTTATTGGTCCGGTATCGCAATTTTTTAATTACAGCAATCATCAGGAATATATTAAAATGTTTGCATTAATTGTTGGTATTGATGCATTTTCAGCAATTCCATTTGCTTATTTAAGAGGACAAAAAAGACCAATAGTTTTTAGTACCATTAAGATTTTAAACGTTGTTGTTTCTTTAGGTCTGGCTTATTTCTTTTTAAAAATTGCTCCTGAAATTCTTAGAAAAGGCGGAACATGGATATTAAAAATTTATAATCCGCAATTCAAAGTAGGATATGTTTTTCTTTCAAACCTTATTGGGTCTGCATTTACACTGGTTCTGCTTGTTCCTTTCATTATTAAAATAAAGCCTGTATTTGATAAAGAGCTCTTAAAGAGGATGCTTACTTATAGCTGGCCGTTACTGGTTGGTGGATTAGCCGGATGCCTGAATGATGTGCTTGATAAGATTCTTTTAAGAAGAATGCTTGGAAGTGAAGGTTTGTCTACAGTGGGATTGTATGGTGCTGGCTATAAGGTTGCAATTCTGATGTCACTGTTTATTCAGATGTACAGATTCGCTGCAGAACCATTTTTCTTTGAGCAGGCAGGTAAAAAAGATTCAAAAGAGACATACGTTACAACTATGAAGTATTTTGTTATTGCTATGGTTATACTTTATCTAGGAATAAATCTATATATGGATTATGTTCAGATATTAATAGGACGTAATTATAGAGAATCACTTGTTGTTGTTCCAATTGTAAGTTTAGCTTACCTGATGTTCGGGATTTTTATAAATCAAAGTATATGGTATAAAATAGAAGATAAAACAATTATAGGTGTCTATTTAACGGTTTTGGGTGCTACTGTGACAGTTATATTGAATATATTGTTCATTCCAAAATTTGGATATATGGCATCAGCATGGGCCACATTTGCTTCTTATTTTTCAATGGTAATTGCTTCATTCTGGATAGGACAAAAACAATATCCTATAGATTATGATATACGTGGTATGATTTTGTATATAAGTATAGCTGTATTAATGGTAATAACATCAAAATTGTTGAAAACAGGTTCTATTGTTTATAACACAATAATTAGCACCGTTTTAATGTTTATATTTATTTTTATTGCAAACAAACGTGATAGTTTTATTAGAGTATTTTCAGGAAAGTAAATATGAAAATCAAAATAGTAAATATTTCAGAAAACCCTATACCGGAGTATAGTACCATTCATTCTGCCGGTATGGATATAAGAGCGAACATTACCGAACCTGTTATTATAATGCCTTTAAAACGAGTACTGATAAATACAGGTTTATTTATTCAATTACCTGAAGGGTATGAAGCTCAGATAAGACCCAGAAGCGGTTTGGCATTGAAGAACGGGATAACGGTGCTTAATACGCCAGGTACTATAGATGCAGATTATAGAGGTGAAATCGGTATAATTATTGTTAATCTTTCTGATGAAGCTTTTGTTATTAATAATGGTGATCGCATTGCACAGATGATTATTTCAAAATATGAACGTGCTGAATTAATTGAAGTTGAAGAGCTTGACTCCAGCGAAAGAGGTAAAGGTGGATTTGGTCATACAGGAAAGGAATAAAATGAAAAAGAATTTTGGAATACTATTTTGCTTACTTATTTGCACAACAGGATGTACTAAACTTGTTGTACCAATTAAAAGTGAGATTTCAAGAAATAAAGGAAACGAGGATCAGTATAATTATATTTTTGCTGAGGCAATAAGACAAAAATATATAGGTTCAATGGATAATGCTGAAAAATTACTTGAGGAATGTACAAAAATATGTCCGGAAAAGGCTGCTCCGTATTTTGAACTATCTCAGCTTAATTCTTATGAAGGTGACAAAAATAAGTCAAAGACATATGCACTGAAAGCAGAAAGACTTGAGAACGAAAATTATTGGATTAAAATGTATTGTGGCGGATTATATGCGAGTGATGGAAAACTTGATTCTGCAATAGTTTTTTTTGAAGGAGCCTTAAAACTTAAACCCAATGATGATGATATTAAATCAGCGCTTGGACAGGCATACCTTCAATTGGGTGATGTTGCGAAAGGAGAAAAAGTGTTACATGAACTTACTGGTCATGCTGAATTTAATGAAAATGATATATATAATATTGTAAATACTCTTATTAATGCGAGATTATATAAAGAAGCTGAAAAGTGGACAAAGGATTTAATAAATAAAAACAGTGAAGAGATTAAATATCAAGCTGTACTTGCAGAAATTTTTAGATTTCAGGGAAAGAATGAAAAAGCTGACAGTCTTTATAATTCACTAATTTCTAAAAACCCGGAGGATGGTGAATCTCAAATGCTTGTTATGACTTATCTTATTGAAAAAAGAGATTATAACAATGCTTCATCCTTTTTAGCATTAATACTTTCAAACTCTAATATTAAACGTGAAAGAAAAGTCGATTTTTTGAAATATATTCTTAACGATACAATATTTGTTAAAAATGAAAGTGAAGTTCTTGAGAAAAATCTGATAAATCTGGAGGAAAAATATCCGGATGATGAGGAAGTTTATTCATTAAGAGCCGCAATGTATGAAATGCTGGGACAATTTGATAAGGCAATTGATCGGTATTATGAGATTAAAAAGGTAAATAACAGTACATTCTATTCAGACCAGAAGCTTATAATTCTTCTTGCGGAAAGAAAAAGATATGATGAACTTTTTAATATTTCTAAGGTGTTTGCAACAAATTACAATAAGAGCCTTTTGGGGAAAATTTATTATGGAATATCGGCAATGGAGCTAAAAAAGTATGATATAGCAGAGGAGGAATTTGATAAGGCAATGATACTTGCCGGAAATGATGAAAAAATACAATTTTCTGTACTCTCTGCGCAAGCCGACCTGGCTTTTAGAAGGGAAAAATTTAATGACGCTTTTTCCTTATTGGATGCGGCACTGAAAATTGAGCCGAATGATGCCGGTACGCTGAATAATTACGCATACTATCTTGCTGAAAATAGCACAAATCTGAAACTTGCATATGAAATGTCGTCAAAAGCAATTAAAAAAAAGCCGCAAACAGCTACATTTATAGATACATACGGTTGGGTTTTGTTTAAAATGGGCAAATACGAAAAAGCAAGAAAGGAGATTCAAAATGCTCTTGAGCTTTCTAAAGATCGCGATCCTGAATTATTGGAACATATGGGTTATGTATTAAAATCACTTAAAAAATGTAATGAGGCAATTAAATTTTGGGAGGAAGCACTTTTAAATGATAAATCAAAAACATATTTAAACGAAGAAATAAACAAATGCAAAGAAAAGTAGTATTTGGCATCTCAATAATTTTATTAATCTCTTTTTATTCATGCTCAACTTTAAAAAAAGGAAAGAGCCTGAAAACTGAATCAACTGAAGTTTCTACTGAAAGCAGAATACTTGAACTGTCAAAAAATAATAACCTGATTAAAAACGGATTTATTATTAAAAACGCAAAAGCGAATATTGAAAGTAAATCTTATACAGGAAATATTAATTTAATGTTAAAAGTAAACAAGAGAGGTGATTTTTTGGCAATTGGAAAGGGACCTGTAGGTATTGAATTATTTAGAATTTATGGAGTTAATGACTCTGTTTGGGTTATAGATCGTATTAACAGAAGAATTTACGATGGAATGGCCAGCAAGGTTTATGAAAAATTTGGTTTACCGGCGGATTTCTGGCAGTTACTGATAGGAGACATACCTGAAATGGCTATATTAAATATTGATAATGTAAAAAAAGGGAAAACAGATATAATAGCTTATAGTAACGATTCAATATACGACAGGGATATTTTTATAAACAGGAATGCACTCAAGGCATCAGGATTAAACATTACATCTTCGGAGCTTGATAAAAGCGTATCATTTAAATATGATGAGTTTAAAAAAGATGGTGAATTCATATTTCCGGGTAAAGTAACTATTTATAGCAAAAACCCGATGTTCCACGTGGAAATGAAAATAGACAATATTACATGCCAGGTTCAGGACAGTATAAAAAGGAAATTACCTGATTACAGATTATTTGATTTATGAATAAATTTTTTATACTGACATTTTTTGTTTCTGCTTTATCATATTCGGTTTTTGCTCAAAGCCGGAAGGAGCTTGATGAAAGAAGAAAAAGTACTCTTGAGGAAATTGAGTATGTAGACGGGCTTTTAAAAAAAACAACAAAGGAAAAATCTGATAATCTTAATGAGATTAGAGTTATTGGAAAAAAACTTAGCTTAAGGGAGAAGATTATTAATGAGTATGGTGATGAAATTTCACTGCTTGAATACCGAATTTCGCTCAATAAAATTGCCTGTGACATGATGGAAGACGATTTGAAGAAACTTAGGGAAGAATACAGGGAATCTATTTTAAATGCCTATAAAACAACAAAAGGAACACCTGCAATAGCATATATATTAGGATCGCGTGATATAAATCAGGGCTATAAAAGGTTGAGATATATGCAACAAATTGCGAGATACAGAAGAAACGAAGCGGAGGTTATTACTGATATTTACAAGCAACTTCAAAGTACTAGAAATAAAATGGCTACAGACTTAAATTCTGTAACAGATTTAAAAGATAAAGAAGAAAGACAAAAGGAAATCCTGAATAACGAGCAAAAAAGTAAGGAAATTCTGGTTAAGTCACTAACAAACAAAGAGAAAGACTTAAAAAAGCAACTCGAAGAGAAAAAAAGGGTTGCAAAGCAGATAGAAGCGGAAATTGCAAGAATCATTGAAGAAGAAAAAAAAAGTATAGTTACGGCGCCTATAACAAAAGAGTTGAAATTGGCAGGAGATTCTTTTGAGAGTAACAAAGGTAAATTACCGTGGCCTGTTGACAGAGGAATAGTTACAAGTCATTTTGGAATTCAACCTCATCCTGTTCTTACTCATGTTACGGAAGATAATATAGGAATAGAAATTACAACAGACGATAATGCAAAAGCAAAAGCTGTTTTCAAAGGTCAGGTTGTAAGGGTTTTTGCCATTTCCGGTGCAAATATGGCTGTGATTATAAGACATGGGAAATATCTTACTGTATATCAGAATCTTGTTAATGTGACTGTGAAGGCAGGGGAGACTGTTGATGTCAGGAAAGAATTAGGGGATGTATTTATGGATTCTTCAGACGGAAATAAATCAATCCTTAAGTTTATGATTTATGAAGAAAAAAGTAAACTTGATCCCGAGGCATGGTTGATGAAAAAAAGCAATTAAATTGAAACAAAATACTATGATTTAAGTATAAGAGATTGTTAAACTTAATTTACTAATGAACGAAGAATTTAAAATACAGTCAAATATTGATAATTTAACGATGGTGGAGAATCTGATAGATAATTTATCCAAAAGACTTGGAGTATCAGACGAAGTATATGGTAAAGTGTTGGTTTCTACTATAGAAGCTGTTAATAATGCAATAATTCATGGTAACAGAGGTGTAGAAAGCAAATTTGTGAGACTGGCTTTTAATAGTAACGGAAATTCACTAACAATAGTAATAAAAGATGAAGGACCGGGGTATGATTTTAATAACATACCGGATCCTACTATACCTGAAAATTTAGAAAAGCTTAACGGAAGAGGCGTTTTTATAATGAAAAAGCTTGCAGATGATATTGAATTCAATGAGATGGGAAATGAAGTAAGAATGACATTCAAATATTAAAAATGAATATTTTCTTTAATTACGATGAAAGTAAATTCAGAATAAGAGAACCAGGGAAAGTAAAAAAGACAATTGAAAAAATACTGATTGACAATAACAGGAAACTTGGTGAGATTAATTTTGTATTTACTTCAGACGAGAAAATTCTTGCTATTAACAGAGAATTCCTGAAACATAATTATTTTACTGATATCATTACTTTTAATTACTCAATTGATGACATTGTATCAGGAGAGTTATATATAAGTGTCCCTACGGTCAGGGAAAATGCAGAAATATTTGGAAATGCAATAAAAGACGAAATTAACCGGGTCGTTTTTCATGGCATATTGCATTTATGTGGCTATGATGATCAGAGCGAAGACGACAGAATGGAAATGCGATCCATGGAAGAAAAGTATCTTGTATTTTTGTCGCTATGAATTTCACATATGATATTATTGTTGTAGGAGGTGGTCATGCTGGTTGTGAAGCAGCTCGTATGGCAGCAAAAATGGGCTGTAAGACGCTTCTGATAACAATGGACATGACGAAAATGGCTCAAATGTCGTGCAATCCTGCTATGGGCGGAATTGCCAAAGGGCAAATAATCAGGGAAATAGATGCACTGGGAGGCGCTTCTGGCATTGTGACTGACCGTACAATGGTACAGTTTCGCATGCTAAACAGGAGCAAAGGTCCGGCTATGTGGTCTCCAAGAGCTCAATGCGACAGAGTTTTGTTTTCACGTGAATGGAGAAGCATTCTTGAAACAACTGAAAATTTGTTCATTTGGCAGGATGTTGCTCTCAGGCTTATTGTTGAAGAAAATAGGATTAAAGGTATTATTACTGCCTTTGGCACAAGCTTTTTTTCTAAAGCAGTAATTCTTACTAATGGAACATTTTTAAATGGAATGATGCATGTTGGGTTCAATAAGCAGGCCGGAGGCAGATCTGGAGAGGCTGCTTCGATGGGATTAAGTGAGCAACTAAAAGAACTGGGATTTTCTGTTGAAAGAATGAAGACAGGAACGAGCGCACGTATAGATGGACGAAGCATTAATTTCAAAGCAATGACGGAACAAAAAGGTGATATGGAGGGTCGTTGCTTCTCATATACGAACAACAGAATTGATATACACAATGAGTTGAGCTGTTTTATTACATATACTAATAAGTATGTACATGACATTTTGAGAGCGGGACTTGAATTTTCTCCTTTATATACAGGAAGAATAAAAGGTGTGGGTCCGAGATATTGCCCGAGCATAGAAACAAAAATTGTAACTTTTGAAGGAAAAAGTCTCCATCAGTTATTCATTGAGCCGGAAGGGTGGGAGACAAATGAGTATTATATAAATGGATTCTCTAGCAGCCTACCGTTGGATATACAAATTGAAGCATTGAAAATAGTACCTGGTCTGGAAAATGTAACTATCTACAGGCCCGGATATGCAATTGAGTATGATTTCTTTCAACCAACACAACTAAAGAATACACTTGAAACAAAAATTATTGAATCATTATATTTTGCTGGTCAGATAAACGGTACGACAGGCTACGAGGAAGCGGCTGCCCAGGGTTTAATAGCAGGAGCAAATGCTGCACTAAAAATTACTGAAAAAGAACCTCTTGTTCTTGGTAGAGATCAGGCATATATCGGTGTATTGATAGATGACCTTGTTACAAAAGGAGTAGATGAGCCTTACAGAATGTTCACTTCCAGGGCTGAATACAGAATACTTCTGAGACAGGACAATGCTGATGAACGATTAACTCTTCTGGCATATAAAAAAGGAATGACAGACAAACAAGCTCTTGAGCGTCTTGAAGAAAAAGAAAATGCAATTATTACACTAATTCAATATCTGGAGGAAAGAAGCGTTGCTCCGGAAGAGATTAATAATTATCTTATCTCAATAGAGACAGGAACAATTGATCAAAAGGTAAGGGGA
>JGI20214J51088_10000669_pt1 | contig 23570 bp, 26 predicted proteins | sample WetSurMetagenome_FD_51088 | JGI IMG/M metagenome (IMG submission 51088) | reverse complement strand
GGCGGCGCAGGGCGAAGGCGCGCGGCAGCAGTTCGTCGGTAACCGCCTCCTTGATCTGCTTCATCTGCTTGCGTCCCGGCTTGTATCCCTGCTGCTCCTCAATGTCGGCGGCGCGGGATTTGGCGAATTTGTTGATCACCGTCGTAGGCAGAAGTTTCTTCTCGACCCCAAGGCAGATCAGCATTTGCGACCCGAGTGTATGCACAAATGGTAGCCCCTCTTCCTTGGGGGAAACCCATCCAAGTCTTTGCATCTCCATCGCGGAGCATGCCTGAATGGCGTAGCCGGACAATTTTTCTTCGAGGGTGGCGGGAGTGACGTCCCACTTGTTGAGGCGATAAACCAGCAGATTTTTGAACCACATGACTTGATAGGCGTATTAGCGAAAAACGGGGACGGATTCTAACGCAGGTAACGACAAATCATGGGATGAGTGCGATAAAAAATGAACGGGTGTAGAGTGCAAAGATACAGGGCGTGTTGGCGCAGCCTAACCCGCCAGACGGCACAAATATTCGGCGCATTACGCTTTGCGGCTCATGCGCCCCACATGGGCTTGTCTAGTCGTCACTCCATCGTTGGAAATCATCAATACATAATCAATTTACTTTGTTGATATTCGTTTATTTAAGGAGTATTACAAGAGCGAGTTGACCAGGGTCTGCCAGGCCCCGGCGCCGGCAGCAGCAGCTTGACTCGAATCGATTGCAAGGCCCCGAAAGAACGGCGAGGTAATGGGGGCTGGCCTGAAAGGAATCGCAATTTAAAAGGAGAATGAAAATGCTCACCAAATCAATTCCAGTATTACTCGCGGTCATGTTGTCCGTTATTGGCGCCATGTCCTGCTCGAATGCCTATAGTGCAACCTCGTCTCTCACTGCGGTGGAAACAAAAGACCTGATTTTCATGAGGGAAGAAGAAAAGGTGGCACGAGATACATACCTGACGTTCTACGATGTATGGGATCTCGCGACATTTTCCAATATCGCCAGTGCCGAGCAGACGCATATGGATGCCTTGCTCAAATTATTGAATAAATACAACCTGCCTGATCCGGCGGCGGGCAATGCAATTGGCGAGTTCACCAATACCGATCTGCAGTCACTCTATAACACCTTGGTTGCCAAGGGCGAGGTGAGTAGCCTCAATGCCCTGAATGTGGGCGGCCTCATCGAAGAGAAAGACATGATCGATATCAAACGGGCAATAAGCGAGGCCCAGAAGGACGACATCATCTCAACCTACACGAACCTGATGTGCGGATCGCGCAACCATCTCCGCGGCTTTGCGAAAAGCATCGAAGCGTTGACCGGGGCACCTTATGTAGCCCAGTTACTCAGCCAGACGGAGGTGAATGAAATAGTTCAAAGTCCGATAGAGAAGTGTGGCAAGAAAGAAAAGGTTTCTTCCTCCGGAAATGCGTGCAAAGGTAAGTGTTAAGTGTTGCGGCCGGACGACGTGAGTCCACGTTCAGCACGAGCCATTGATATGGCAATCGTGCCGGACATCTGTCTCGACTAGTTTCAGCTAATTTTTCAGCTTTCCGGAAGTGCTCGTGCACTTGTTGGCTCGGCCAGTGGCGCTTAGTGGGCAGTCGTGTAATTTTCTCACACCGCCCGAAAGCGGAGTGTCTCCGGCATCTGCGTTCAGTAATAGCAAGCTGAATGGCATCAAGCTGAATTGTCTTACGGCCGTTTTTTCAGCGAAAGTGTCAACTTGAATCTAGCCACCGGCTCATCACTCAATGACGGCACAGTGGCAACAACCTCAAACTGCCTTTCGACTCTCTCACCCGAGGCGGCAGACTGCGCGACCAGCTCGGCGATCTCCTTGCCCTGATTACAGCAAAAATGCACATCGCCTTCCGCGCGCTTGAGGAATTGTGCTTCGAAATCTTTGAAGATCAGCGAAATATTTTCAGGTTGCTGCCTGATCAGATACATGGCGAAGGCGCCAGCTGCACAATCCGCACCGGCGCAGAGCACGCCGAAGTACATTGAGCCGAGGTGGTTCCTGGTTCTGCGCCGTAAAGGTATTTTGACCACCATCCGTTCTGGTGAAATTTCCGCGACTGAAACGCCGACATAGAACAGCAGGGGGATCTTGGTGAGTCCGATCCAGCGCAGAGAGAGGGTCTCGCGCGTGGTTTCTTTGAACGGTCTATAGAGCCAATTCATGAATTGAAGGGAGCGGGCTCGTGTGTGAAAAGGCCTGACTTGGGGACGAGATTAATCATGCGCTCACTCTAAACACTCCCGGAAATGAGCGCAACCATCATGACAGCAGCAAGACGCCAATGTCTAGCGGATTTCCGGTTTTAGACGATTGACTCTGATGCGCAATTCCTTGCCGGCTTTGAAGTGCGGTACGTCTTTGGCGGGCACCTCGACGATGAGGCCCGTTTTGGGGTTGCGCCCATTGCGCGGCAGGCGATGCAGGATTCCGAAGGTCCCGAATCCCCGGATTTCAACTCTTTCCTTATTTTCCAGGACGCAGGAAATCTGATCCAGAATCAGGCGGACACTCATCTCAATGTCCCTCAGGGTAAGTTCGGGATGTCCGGAAGCAAGCTGTTCAATCAGTTCTGATCTCGTCATGATGGTGTGTATTTATTTATAGTTGGAATAGTGTCAGGAGAGTATGGATGTTGTTCTCATTCGGTTTCGAGCCTTGCGCCGTCCATGCGGACAGTATTCTCTGCCTGTGCATTCATCACGATGATGCTGATGCGTCGGTTATGTGGGCTGAACGGATCGGCTGAATCTAACAGTGCTGAAGAAGACAAACCGACGACGCGGATGATCTTTTCGTCTTGCATGCCTCCACCGATCAGTGCACGCCGTGCGGCGTTGGCACGGTCCAGCGACAATTCCCAGTTGCTGTAATTTCGTGCTGTACCTTGATAAAGCGTTGCATCGGTGTGGCCGGTAATGCCGATCCTGTTTGGTACGCCGTTTAATACGCTGCCGAAGTTATGAAGAATATCAACCGTGTATGGCTGGAGGTTTGCGCTGCCCAGATCGAACATCGGGCGATTCTGCTTGTCGATGATCTGGATGCGCAAACCGTCAGTGGTGATGTCGATCTGGAATTGATCCTTGAATTTGCGCAGCTCCGCATTCGCCTCGATCTCTTGTTCCAGGCGGCGTTTCAGTTCCCGCAGGTGCGTCATTTCAATTCTCTGTGCTTCGCGTTTCCCGTCGTTCAGATCGATCAGGGACGCTCCGGTCGTTTCGCCTTTTTTCAATTGCGCATTACCGTCAATTGGACTGTTGGAGCCGGCATCCAGAATAGTACTGCGATCGGACATGTCTTTCCCGCTCGCAAATGCAACCGCTAACGGAGTTCGAAAATATTCCGCGACGCCACGCAGGCGGGCCTCCGAATTGGCGCCTATCAGCCACATCAGCAGAAAGAACGCCATCATGGCTGTCACAAAGTCGGCGTAGGCGATCTTCCAAGTTCCGCCGTGATTCGGTTTGATGATTCGTGTAAATTTTTTGATTACTATCGGCCGGATCTTTTTCTTGTCCGATTTATTATTGGCTGCTGTACTGATTTCAGGATTCACCACTGCCATATAACCCCCGTATTGGTTATACGCAAAGAACCCGAACCAGCGGAACGCCAAAAGAAATAGAGGAAATGCTCCGATTACCTGGCGGCCCCGCTGGCACTCGACGAGTAGTCGAATAGGAACATGTCCTTTAGCCCGGAAGCTTTGCGTCCCCGTCTTTCGGCGGGTTTGCCCTTGCAGGCGTCGATGTTTAAATCAACGATTGCGGCCGGATTTTATGGTTAACCCACGGAAACTGTCAAACTTGCCGACCTTGCAGCCGGTGCGTCAAATTATCAAGTCTGGTGAAACTGCTGTTTCAATCAGGCTAGGTTTGACATTGCATCCCTGTGCGTCCTATAGTTGAGACAGAACGAATGTTCTGTCATTGGGCTTGGATTGAAGAGGCGCTGGCAAAGCTGCGAGCGAAAAAGATCAAGTGAAACACGAAATTGTAAAAGGCCGTGGCGCGACACTGCAGATCGAGGGACGCTTCGAGAGTGTGGCACGCGAGCGTATCGATGACGGCTGGGGCACAACGGATGAAGAGTTGCCGCCGTTCAGAACGACGGTGACGGTGGAGAAAGCGAAGAGCGTGATCCAGCATCACGACTCGCCGGACCTGCCGTTCGACCATTCGCTGAATGCCTATCGCGGTTGCGAACATGGCTGTATCTATTGTTATGCGCGACCTTCGCATGGCTACCTGAACCTTTCACCGGGGCTGGATTTCGAGACCAAACTATTTGCCAAGCCGGAGGCGGCAAGGCTGTTGCGCGCCGAACTGGCGAAGCCTTCCTACCGATGCTCACCCATTGCACTCGGTTCCAATACCGACCCCTATCAACCCATAGAACGCGAATGGAAGATCACGCGGCAGATACTGGAGGTGCTGGCGGAATGCAGGCATCCGCTGTCCATCGTGACCAAGTCGGCACTGGTCGAGCGCGATATCGACCTCCTTTCGCAACTTGCACGCGAAAATCTTGTGCAGGTATTCATCTCGGTTACCACGCTGGATGCGGAACTGGCGCGCAAGTTGGAACCGCGCGCAGCATCTCCGCAGCGCAGGCTGCAAGCCGTACGAACTTTGAACGACGCTGGCGTGCCTTGCGGGGTGATGGTGGCGCCGGTGATTCCGTTCCTGACCGATGCGGAGCTGGAGAATGTGCTGCAAGTTGCGCATGAGCACGGGGCGTGCACGGCGGGCTACACCCTGTTGCGCCTGCCTTACGAATTGAAAGACTTGTTCAAGGATTGGCTTGGCACGCACTACCCGTTGAAGGCGGAGCATGTGATGAGCCGCTTGCGGGAGATGCGCGGCGGACGGGAGAACGATCCGGAATTCGGCTTGCGCTTTAGCGGTCAGGGATTATTCGCGCAGTTGTTGTCAGCGCGTTTTCGGCTTGCATGCGAACGCCTGGGTCTCAATCGCGAAGAAAACGCACTGGATGTGGCGCGTTTCATCAAGCCGGACAAGTATGGACAGCGCAGCCTGTTTTAGTCGATGTTGCCCGGATTTCCGCATCTGCAAGCAAACCAGATGGCATAGCCTGTACCAGTTCTGCGGTTTGATTGAATCGGCCAATGTGATAGCCGTTATCAAAGGCATTGTGTTTTCCATCAACCGGCAGAAAGTCTCGGCCAATCTGGAATATGCCTTTTTCATTTTTCATCCTGAATGGGCAGTTCCTTTAACGTCTTCCCCGGTTTAAAGCGCGGGTGGTATTTGGCGCTTACTGTGATCAGCTCGCCGGTCTTCGGATTACGGCCATTTCGTGGTTTGCGGTAATTCAGGCCAAAACTGCCGAAACCGCGAATCTCTACCCGGCTTCCGTTCGCGATGGTCGACGCCAATTTTTCCAGGATGATTTTTACGCCAAGCTCGACATCTTTCGCTTGCAGGTTTGGTGTCGACTCTGCCAATTTTGAAATCAGATCACTGCGATTCATGTGCATGTCTTTCAGGCGAAGAAAAAGTGGGCATCCAGAAGGATGCCCAAGTAGGGAGGAGAAACATGAAAGCAGCAGTAAGCACACCTGCATCACTTTCAGTTAAATGGTGAGCAAGCAACGTGCCAGACTATGTGTGGCCATTTATCAACAGCTTAGCGATTCTTGGTGGCAACATTCGCGAAAAATCACGCACCAGGATGCTGCTCAATGCACTGCGTTGGTGAGTTTTTCGAGCTGCTGATGTTTGAAGATCGGGTTCTGATCTGTTATCGGTCACTGCTCAAGCAAGCACTTCTTGTCCAGGTGCCGCTGCAAGCCATGCACCAGATTCTGTGTGAGCTGCGCCTGCAGTTCTTCCCACGGTACCGAGATGCCGACTTCGAGGGCCTGCGTGACACGCAGTCCCTCGTAGCCGCAGGGATTGATGTTGTCGAACGGCGACAGGTCCATGTCTACATTGAACGACAGGCCGTGATAACTGCAGCTTTTCCTGATCTTGAGTCCCAATGCAGCGATCTTGGCGTCGCCGACATACACGCCGGGTGCTTCCTCGCGACCTTGCGCTGACACGCCATATTCCGCAAGCAGGTCGATCACGGCTTGTTCCATCAGGCGTACCAGCTCGCGCACGTTGATCTTCCAGCGGCGCAAATCCAGCAGCAGGTAGGCGACGATCTGCCCGGGGCCGTGGTAGGTGATCTGCCCCCCGCGATCGATCTTCACCACGGGGATTGCGGTCGGATTGAGCAGGTGTTCCGGTTTGCCCGCCTGACCTTGCGTGTAAGTAGGCGGGTGCTGCACCAGCCATATTTCGTCCGGCGTATCGGCAGTGCGCTCGTCGGTGAAGCGCTGCATGGCACGCCAGGTCGGTTCGTAATCGACCATGCCTAGTGCTTTGATGTGCAGAGATGGATATTGCATAGCGTACTCCCCTCTTCTCCCTCTCTAACCCTCCCAGCGCTGCGGGAGAGGGGATGAAAGAGGGAAGGCAATGTTCAATTCCGCCAAGAGCGGCGAAATTATTTACAGCACCACTTTAACCATGGGGTGCGAAGTCAGGTCGCGGTACAGATTGTCGAGCTGTTCGCGCGAGGTCGCGCGAATGGTGCAGGTGAGGCTGAGGTATTTCGCGTTGCTGCTGCTGCGTGTCTCGATGCATGCACTGTCGAAATCCGGCGCATGCGCCAGCACGACCTTTGCGATAGCCTGTGCGAAGCCCGGCTTTGCCTCGCCGAAGACTTTAAGCGGGAACTCGCAGGGATACTCGATCAGAGATTCTTCCGGTTTGATCATTTGCGCATCACGTCCCGTTTGAATGTTTGATACAGCTGATGCAACCTGGCGAACACCGGGCCGGGTTTTCCGTCGCCCACGGGCTTGCCGTCGAGAGAGGTGATCGCTAGCACTTCCTTGGTGCTGGAAGTCAGCAACAATTCATCGGCGCCGGATAATTCCGATTTCATCACTTTGCGCACTTCAAACGGTATGCCGTTCGCGGCAGCGAGTTCAAGAATGACATCGTAAGTGATGCCGGGCAGCATGAGGTTGTCCTTCGGGGGGGTTAGCAGCGTGCCGTTCTTCACCGCGAAGATATTGCTTGCAGCGCCTTCGGTGAGGAAAGTGTCGTCCCGGATCAGAATGGCCTCGGCACAGCCGGCTTCAACCGCGGCCTGGCGCAGCAAGACATTGGGAAGCAGCGCGATGGCCTTGATGTCGCAGCGCAACCAGCGGTTGTCCGCGACGGTGATGCATTTGATCCCGTTTTGCAGCTGCTCGGCGGGTGGTGTAGTGAGCGGATTGCTCAATACGAACACAGTCGGCGCTACTGGCGGTACGGGAAAGGCATGGTCGCGCTTGGCGACGCCGCGCGTGATATGCAGATAGAGGTATTGGTCTTCGGGCGAATTGCGTTTGATGATTTCGTTGAGAATGAGATCCCACTCGCTTTCGCTGTGCGGATTCTTCAGCTTGATACCGTCCAGGCTATGTTGCAGGCGCTTCAGATGTTCCGTCAGGCGGAATGCACGGCGCGAGTACACCGGAATGACTTCATAGACTCCGTCGCCGAAGATGAAGCCGCGATCCAGTACAGGAACCCTTGCTTCCTCTATGGGCATGTAGTCACCGTTCAGGTAGATCGTCATATTTGCTCCCTATTGAAACAGCAACCGGATGTTGTCTATCCCGCGCGAGAATACGTTGGCCAATGGTATGTCATCCAGTGCGACCACGGGAAGATCGAGATAAGGTTTGTCGTTCAGCTTCAGGTGGAGGGTTCCGATCGGCTGTCCTCGACTGAACGGGGCGAGCATTGGCTGCCGCGTTTCCAGTGTGGCTTTGAGCGCGCCGCGCTGGCCTTTGGGAATAGTGACATAACGGTCGGTCAGAAAGCCGATGCTCAGGTGATGGGACGTGCCTTTCCATATATCCTTGTCGCTGACGGATTGATCTTTGGCGTAGAGTTTGAATGTATCGAAGTTCTGGAAACCATAGTTCAGCAGGCGCTGGCTTTCACTGTTGCGCAGCTTCTCAGTTGCGGTGCCGATCACCACGGAAATGAGGCGGTGATCGTCGCGCCTGGCGGAGGCGACCAGATTGAACTCCTCCGATTCGTTAAAGGCCGCTGCCAGGCCGTCGACGAACGGATCCAGCCACAGCAAACGGTTTCGGTTGAACTGGTTGATGCCGTTGTATTCAAATTCGCGCTGCGCATAGATGTAGTAGTACTGGGGAAAATCCCTTACGAGCGCTGCTGCAAGCAAAGCCAGATCGTGCGCGCTGCTATAGTTTTGCGCATCTGGCAGGCCGGTGGCATTGACAAAATGCGTATCCTTCAAACCCAGGCGTCGCGCTTCGGTGTTCATCGTGTCGGCCAATGCCATTTCATGATTGGCTATCGTTTCAGCCAGAACGCGTGCCGCATCGTTGGCGGATTGCACGATCAGTCCGCGCAGCAATTCTTCGACGGTCACTTCATTGCCCGCATTCAAAAACATGCGCGGTTCATCAGCTTGCATGCGCGTGGAATAAGCAGACGGGATGATGTGCTGAGAGAGAGAGAGCTTGCCCTGTTTGATTGCGCCGAGCACGACATAGGCCGTCATCAGCTTGGTCAGTTGAGCGGGCGCGATGTGCGCGCCGGCGTTCTGTTCGAGCAGGAATTGCCCGCCAGTGTAGTCGTATAAAGCGTATGAACCGGCAGCAAGGGTGGGGGCTGAAGGAGTTTGCTCTTGTGAAAATACCAGCGTAGGGAATAGTGTGAATAGAAATGCCAGTGCGAATTTCATGGAGGGGTCAACGGCTTAATAATGTGCCGATTATAGCAAGCACGAGGTTTGGCAGTCGCAGGACTAGTGCAGGTATAGACATATTCTGGGTGGATATAGGTACGGTCTAGTACTTACGGCATATTGTCTTCGAAACTTGCGGACGATACAAAGGCCAACCTTACAAGAACAGCCAGGGAGAATGTGATGCAACTCATCAACACGAAAGTCGGACAGGACATCGGCAGATTGCTCGGTCGGATCAATCAAACACAAGACACTGAGATGATTGGGGTTGATTTCGTGGAAGTTGCGGAATCGCATGTATTGTTTTTCGGGCGGATCAAGGATTTTGTACATGGCGAATTGCCGGAGTCAAAGGCAGATCTAGCCGAGTTCGGGCAATGTTGCAAATTGGAAAAATGGTTGAAGGAAGGCGGGGCATCGCGTTTCGGGGAATTGCGCTCCTTTGATCGATTGCACGATGCGCATTCCGAATTTCATCGCCATGCTGCAGATGTACTGGCGATGATACATGCGGGGAGTTGGATTGCGGCTGAACAAATCCGCAAGTGTGAATTGTCCCAGGCTTTGCGCCGTCTGCTGATCGCGCTCACGGAGCTGAACGAGTCGATCAAAAAAAGGTGTGCAATTTCAGCTGAATGAACTGGCGAACTGCGCCGCCTGATTGGCCTGTTCAACGACCTGCTCCGCGATTTCATCGGCCCGATCCGGGTCTATATCCAGCGCCGCCCATTCTTCCGGAGCGACATAGTTACCAACGTATTCATGCAATCCGAGCTGGGGCAGCAATTTCTCGGTGATGTTGACGATACGCGCCAGCGGTTGTCCCTCGGTGGCTTCCGCCAGATCCGGTGTGTGGTGATAACGCAGCACCGCGACGATATCTTCAGGCAGATTCCAGTGCTTGGCCAATTCCGCACCCAATACATCGTGCGTCACTTCCAGTAATTCCCGTTCAACTTCGATGGCAAGTCTGTCCGGTTCGATGACGAAGCGGGTATGCAGATCGTCGCTGCGTTGGGTGTCCAGATGCGCAAGCGCCAGATAGCCGATGTCATGCAATATGCCGGCGAGGAATATCTGGTCGTCCTGGGGGCGTTTCCTGGCAGGCATGGCCCGTACTACCGGCAGCATGGCGAAGGCGACCGCCATGTTGTGCAGCCATAATTCTTGCGGATCGAAACGTCCGATGGGTTTGTTCACCAGCGACATGACTGCGATGCCCGTGGCGACCGATTTTACCCTGTTCAGTCCAAGCAGCATGGCGGCATCCTTGATTGCAGAGATATGACGTGATGCGCCGAGCAGCGGTGAGTTGGCCAAACCTATTATCTTCGCCGAGATCATCGGGTCTTGCGAGATCAGCAGCATCATCTGCTTCTCGCCTTCTTCGCTATCCAATTTGAGTGCCATCAGTCTCTGTGCGATGACAGGCAATGCGGGCAGGGAATTCAGGTTGCGAATAGCTTGGCGGAGATCAATGGGTGCGTTCATAAGGCAGTACCGGGTCGGGCTTGGATTATAACGTGCTGGCAACCTGTTTTGCATGTTCCGCCTGTTCGCGGACGGATACGGCCAGTTCTTCTGCGCGTGCCGGATCTATACCCAGAATTGACCAATCATGCTCGCTGATATCGGGTGCGACGTGCTCGGAAATGCCGAATGCCGGCAGCAATTTTTCCGTCAGGTTGAGCAACGAGATAAAGGGCTGTCCTGCATTGGCTCCGGCATGATCAGGGGTGTGGTGATAACGTAGGACAGCGACGATCGTATCCGGCAGATCCCAATGTCGGGCCAATTCCGCACCCAATTCGCCGTGTCCGATCCCGATGACTTCGGCTTCGACTTCATGGACAGGTCGATCGGGTGTCGCAGCCAAGCTGGTTTGCAGCAGATCACTGAGTGCCGGATCGATATGGTTGAGGACCATGTAACCGATGTCGTGCAACAGACCGGCGAAGAATATCTCGTCATCCGGCGGGCGGGAGCGGATGGGGATGGCCCGCGCCAGAGAGCACATCGCCAAGGCAATACCCAAGCTGTGCAGCCAAAGATATTGCACATCCATATGACATGCCGGGTGACGCGTGAGTGTCGACATCACGGCAATGCCGACCGAGACGGATTTGACCCGGTTTATGCCGAGCATCATGGCTGCGTCCGGGATCGAAGTTATTTTATTGGCAGAACCGAACAGCGGGGAATTGGCAAGGCCGATGATGCGGGCAGATATCAGGGGATCTTGTTCGATCAGCCTTAACAGCTGGTTCTCGCCTTCGAGCGTATCCAATGGCAGCCTCAATATCTTTTGAGCTACCAGCGGCATGGTCGGCAGACTGTCCAGATTTCGGATGGACGCCCTCAGATCGACGCGCTTATCGTTCATTCACTTCTTTCCGGATTGTTCTGGGCGGCTTTTGTGGGTCATTCTAACCCGAACACCGAATATCAAGGCGACTGGAGGCGCTAGAGACCTGCGGGACGTTTCAGCAGTTTCCGTTGCAGAGTGCGGCGGTGCATGTTGAGGGTGCGTGCGGTGGCGGAGATATTGTCGCCGTTTTCGTGCAGTACGCGCTGGATATGTTCCCATTCCAGACGTTCGACGGTTGCAGGATGTGCTTCTAGCGGAATGTCGGTGCGTGCGTTGTGGCCGAAGGCGGCGACGATTTCGTCGGCATTGGCCGGCTTGGAAAGATACTGCGTCGCCCCCAGCTTGATCGCTTCCACCGCGGTGGCGATGCTGGCGTAACCGGTCAGCATCACGATGCGCGTGGCAGGGTCGAGCTCGTGCAGCTTCTGCACCAGAACCAGTCCTGAAGCGCCGTCCATCTTTAAATCCAGCACGGCGTATTCCGGCGGATTCGCTGTTGCCAAAGGCAGCGCTTTCTCGACACTGTCTGCTGTGGTCACCGCAAAACCGCGTTTATCCAGTGCACGTGACAACACCGTACGAAATGTCGCATCGTCATCCACCAGCAACAGCGAAGGTCTTTCGGCCGGGTTCATATCGATATACTGTTCAGTGGCAAGATCACTTCGGTGGTCGCACCGCCCCCTTCGCGATTGGACAGGCGCACTTTCCCGCCCAGTCTTTCCAGCGTGGCGTTGGCAAGGAACAAGCCTAGTCCGCGGCCTTCCTGCTTGGTGGTAAAGAAGGCCGACCCGGCCCGAGCGGCCGTTTCCGGTGTCAGGCCCGGGCCCTGGTCGCGTATTTCCAGCGTGATGTTTTCGTCATCCCAAAACAGCAGGATATCCATTTCGTCCGGTGAGGCGTCGGCGGCGTTGTTCAACAGGTTAAGCAGGGCCGATCGCAATGCAAGGTCGGCTCGCAGTCTCGGCGATGGCTGGGGACTTTTTACGTGAAAACGGTAATGCACGGTCGGACGCAGCAACTGCCATTCGTTGAGTACGTTGCGAATGAATTCCTCCAGCGACAATTCGCTGCTGGTCTCCTGTGCATGGGAGAGCAGGGAATCGAGAATGCGTTTGCAACTGCGCACCTGCTCATCGAGGATGACCAGGTTTTCCTGCTGTTCCAGCATGGTGCATTCGCGGCGCATCTCGCCGATGACGACAGACATGGTGGAAAGCGGCGTTCCCAGTTCGTGCGCAGCCCCGGCGGCCTGCGTTCCGAGTGCAACGATGCGTTCATTGCGCAACGTCTCTTCGCGAACGCGGGTGAGTTGGGCGTCGCGGCTGCGTACCGCACGTGCCATTTCCACGACGAAATATGCAACCACAACGGAGCTGATGACGAATTCCAGCCACATTCCGAGTACATGCGTGTTGAAGGCGTCTCCCAGCGGAGAAGAGGCAGCGCCTGCGGACGATGCAGTATTCATTTGGTGGTGCATGTGATCCATCCCTTGCATCGTGACGGGGTCGGGTTGTACATGCCCCATGGGTAATGGCACATGCCACACCATCAGCAGGCTGTAGCAGGCCAGCGTCAACGCGCCCATGCCCCAAGTGTGCCGCCGCGGCAACGTGGCGGCAGCGATCACCAGCGGTAACAAATAGAGTGAAACGAAAGGATTGGTCGAGCCGCCGCTGTAATAGAGCAGGACTGTCAATACCAGCACATCAACGCTCAATTGCAGAAACAGCTCCAGATTGCCTACGGGAAAATCAAGCGAGAGGCGCCACCAGGTCAGAGCACTCACCACGCCCAGGAGTAATACTGCTCCCAGCATAGGCCCCCAGGAGAAATCCGCACTCAGGAAGCGATGCGCCAGGATCAATGTTGCCGATTGGGCAATGATGGCTCCGCAGCGCAGCAGGATCAATCTGCGCAGATGCGAATGACCGGTCTGGGAGGCGAGCAGTGAGGAATTCATGAGACCGGATTCTACCGGAGTCGCTCTGTGCAAGGGGTGCGGCAATATGCCGCAGGGGATTGCAAAAACTTTTCCATACAATCCGCCCGGCCTTACCCACAGTCAATTTATGGAGAATTTGCAATGATCTTGAAGCTGAAAATGAGCGCGGCCGCCGTTGCATTGGCGTTCGCCCCCGTGGCTTTTGCGGCCGAAACGGAAACGATGCCGGAAGTTGAAGTCAAAGCCGAAAAGCTGCAGCCCTTGCCCGCAATAAGCGATTCCTCGCTTGACCAGAATAGTCTGGCACTGAAGCACGCCAATACCAGCGATACGGCAAGATTGCTCGATGGTCAACCGGGAGTCAGCTTTTATGGCGCGGGCGGGGTCTCCAGTTTACCGGCGATACATGGTATGGCGGACGACCGCGTGCGCGTCAAAGTGGACGGCATGGATTTGATCTCGGCCTGTTCGAACCACATGAATCCGCCGCTTTCGTATATTGATCCGTCCAGCGTCGGCAAGATCGAAGTGTATGCCGGCATCGCTCCGGTCAGCGTGGGCGGGGACAGCATAGGTGGCACGATCCTGGTGAACTCGCAAGCACCGGAATTTGCCCGGGAAGGGCAGAGCACTTTGATCAAGGGGCAGGCGGGTGTTTTATATCGCAGCAATGGCAACGCGCAGGGAGCCAATCTCACGACCATGATCGCCAGCGAGAGTTTGAGCATGATGTACAGCGGTTCAACCGTGAAATCAGACAATTACACGGCGGCTCAGAATTTCAAGGTCGCCGGTCCGGCGGCAACGGGCAGAGGCTGGCTGGATGGCAACGAAGTGGGTTCTTCGTTCTACCGGTCAGACAATCAGGCGATCGGCGTAGCGATGCGCCGCGATAATCATTTGCTCGAATTGAAACTGGGTTTGCAGGAAATCCCCTACCAGGGTTTTCCGAATCAGCGCATGGACATGACCGGAAATAACAGCAAGCAGGCCAACCTTCACTACACCGGGCTGTATCAGTGGGGCACTTTGGAGGGTCGTGTCTATAACGAGGATACGCACCACAGGATGAATTTCCTCGAGGACAAGCAGTTTATTTATGGCACTGCCCCCGGCATGCCAATGGAGACCAGGGGGAAGAATACCGGCGCCCTGGTCAAGGCGGACATGGGCCTTTCCGAACGGGACGTTCTCAGGCTGGGGAGCGAATATCAGCACTATCGATTGAGCGACTGGTGGTCGGCATCCGGCACGGGAGGGATGTCGCCGAACACATTTTGGAACATCAACAACGGCCAGCGGGATCGTTTCGATGTTTTTGCCGAATGGGAGGCGCGCTGGAACCCGCAATTGACAAGTCAGTTCGGGGTTCGCAGCGAAACGGTAAAGATGAACACGGGAGCGGTGCAGGGTTACAACACCACTGCAACCTATCTGGCTACCGCGACAGCCTTCAATGCGCTGGATCGCCAGCGCACGGACAATAATATAGATGTGACGGCATTGGCACGTTATACACCGGACACGAGACAATCTTTCGAAGCGGGTTATGCGGCGAAGACCCGCTCGCCGAGTCTGTATGAGCGCTATACATGGTCGACAAATAGCACCATGGTGTTGAACATGAACAACTGGTTCGGCGATGGCAACGGCTATGTCGGGAATCCGGATCTGAAACCTGAAGTTGCCCATACGCTGAGCGTGGCCGGCAACTGGCACGATGACATGCAGCAGGCCTGGGAAATGAAAGTTTCGCCCTATTACACCCGCGTGGAGAATTACATCGATGCGGTCGCATGCCCGACATGCGCAGTCCGCACCGATGGATTTGTCAATCTGAGTCTGGCGAACCAGACTGCCCGCCTCTACGGCGCAGATGTCTCGGGGCGCATGTCGCTGGCAAGAAGCGCCGACTATGGCAATTTCAGCACTTCGGGTGTGTTGAACTATGTGAACGGCAAGAATCTGACGACCGGCGACAATCTTTACAACATCATGCCATTGAACCTGAGACTGGCCGTGGAGCAACATATCGGCAATTGGACCAATAGCATCGAGACAAGACTGGTCGCTGCCAAGACCAAAGTTGAGGCAGTGAGGAAGGAAATGAAAACCGGCGGTTACGGCTTGCTTAACTTGTACAGCAGCTACGAATGGAAACAGGCGCGCCTGGATGTCGGATTGGAAAATGCGCTGAACAAGTTCTATGCATATCCGCTGGGAGGCGCTTATGTCGGACAGGGAGCCACCATGGGAACCGGGGTGGCATATGGAACAGTTGTTCCGGGCATGGGGCGCTCTTTCAACACGAGCTTGACTGTGAAGTTTTAACCATTATTGTCGGTGCCGGCAGCCATTATGTCCCCCGGCTTTAGTGCCAACTTTCACGGTTCATCTGATCAGATATCGGCTTCAGCAACGGGAATAAAGTAAGAGCACCTGCGAACTGGAGCGAAATCTGCGTGATGAAGAAAACTTTAATTCCGGATCGGCTAAACAGGCTAAAATTAAACTGTTTCTTTGCGGCAGGTTATGCCCCGACTTTTATTGTTCAGGAGAAAGTATGAAAAAGATTCTGTTTGCGTGTTTTTTGGCAATGTTCGCTGTATCGCAAGCCTATGCTGACGAAGTGAAGGTGACCAAGGCATGGACGCGTGCTACCGCCCCCGGACAGGACAGTGCTTCTGTGCAGTTGACCATCACCAGCAAAAAGGATGCGACCCTGGTTGGCGTTGCGAGCGGATCGGCGCAGAGCGGAGAGATACACAGCATGGTCATGGAAGGCGAAATGATGAAGATGCGCGCGCTGGAATCCTTGCCCTTGCCTGCAAAGATGCCAGTGACTTTGGGGGCGGATGGTAACCACTTGATGCTGATCGGACTGAAGAGTCCTCTCAAGGCCGGTCACAAACTGCCATTCGCGCTGACGGTGAAATTCGCGGATGGGCATACGTCAGTCATCAGGGTTCTGGCTGTGATCAAACCGCTGGAAACAACCGGTGACGAAGGACATGAACATCACCATTAGGAAATAGCCATGTGGCTCAAGCTATTCTGTGCGGCTGGTCTGCTGCTCGCAAGTAACACTTGGGGCGGGACGAACGACGTGATAGTGGATAAAGTCTGGATGCGCGAAAGCGTACCGGGACAGACTTCCGTCACCGTGCAGATGAATCTCACTGTCACCAAAGCCGCTCGCCTGCTGTCGGTCAGCAGTCCGGTCGCCCGATCGGGCGAGTTGCAAGGTGTGGTGATGCGCCATGGCCAGTTGCAGACCGAGACGGTCAACAGTATGAGGTTGAACGCGCACAGTATTACGCTCTTCGGGACACGAGGTACATATCTGTCTCTGGTTGGATTGAAGCAAGCCTTGAATGCCGGTGATCACGTCCCATTGACCTTGGTGCTGGATATCGGCGGTAAAACAGTTACCGTCAGTACCGAGGCCGAAGTAAGAGCGCTGGAATTGAGCTATCAGCATTACAATGATCCGACGGTAAAAGACCACCGGTGAGGGAGCGTTAACTTCTAATGAGATGGGCGGCTACATGCCGCCCGTTTCGTTTTTGTATGCGGTAGAATGCGCGCAGAATTTTGAAGGAACGAATATGCCATTGACCGTCGCTACCGCCGCACAAAAAGCCCACACCCTGTCCGAGGCGCTCCCTTATATCCAGCGCTTCTTCGACAAGACCATCGTGATCAAATACGGCGGCAATGCCATGACCGACCCCAAGCTGCAGGAAGGATTTGCGCGTGATGTGGTGCTGCTCAAGCTGGTCGGCATGAATCCGGTGGTAGTGCATGGGGGTGGCCCGCAGATCAACGACCTGCTGCAGAAAGTGGGCAAGAAAGGCGAGTTCATCCAGGGGATGCGCGTCACCGACGAAGAAACCATGGATGTGGTCGAGATGGTGCTGGGCAAAGTCAACAAGGACATCGTCAACCTTATCAATCGTTTTGGTGGAAAGGCAGTGGGGCTGACCGGACAGGATGGCAGTTTCATCCGGGCGGAGAAGATGATGCTGGAAAGTATGGATGAGCCGGGAAAGATGCTGGACATCGGACTGGTTGGCGATATCAACAAGATCGACCCTTCCATCATCACTTTTCTGGATTCGGGCGATTTCATCCCGGTCATTGCGCCCATCGGCGTGTCGCCGGAAGGCGAAACATTGAATATCAACGCCGACGTGGTGGCGGGCAAGTTGGCGGAAGTACTGCACGCCGAAAAACTGGTATTGCTGACCAATACCCCCGGTGTTCTGGACAAGAACGGCAAACTCCTGACCGGACTCACGCCCAAGCAGATCGACGATCTGGTGACGGACGGCACGCTGTCCGGCGGCATGCTGCCCAAGATCGGCTCGGCACTGGATGCGGCGCGCGGCGGCGTGCGCTCGGTGCACATCATCGACGGACGCGTGGAACATGCCCTTCTGCTTGAGATACTGACGGACGAAGGGGTGGGTACGCTCATCAAAAGCAAGTGATAAACGAGCCGGTCTGGATATTCGATCTCGATAACACGCTGCATGATGCGACGCCGCACATCTTTCCTCATATCAACCGCAGCATGACGGCATACCTGCAGCAGCATTTGAGTTTGAGCGAAGACGCAGCGAACGCATTGCGCATGGATTACTGGCAGCGTTACGGTGCAACGCTAAGCGGCCTGATGAAGCATCACGGTACCGACCCCGATCATTTTTTGCGCAATACGCACCGTTTTCCGGAATTGTCGAAGATGGTGCTGCGCGAGCCGCGTCTGCGTTCTGTATTGAAGCAATTGCCGGGCAAAAAACTTGTGTTTTCCAATGCGCCGTTGCAATACGCGCAGGCGGTGTTGAAATTATTGCTGGTGGATGACCTGTTCGGCGATATTTTCGCCATTGAGCATTCACGCTATCGACCCAAGCCGCAATCCGCCGGTTTCCGGAGCCTGTTGCGCAAGCATCGCCTGCATGCGGCGCAGTGTGTGATGGTGGAAGACAGCGCGGAGAATTTACTTACCGCCAAGCGTCTGGGGATGCGTACCGTGTGGGTGAGCGATGCGCTGCGTGCGCCGAGTTATGTAGATGTGAAAATACGCGATGTGCTGGAACTGCCCCGCGCAGTGGGCAAACTTTAGGGGAGGAAACCATGGCAGCCAAACAACCGGGCGAAAGAAAATTGCAGATATTGCAAACCGTAGCCGAAATGCTGGAGCAGCCCAAGGGCGAGAAGATCACCACGGCCGCGCTGGCGGCCCGGCTCGGCTTGTCCGAGGCGGCGCTGTATCGGCACTTTGCCAGTAAGGCGCAAATGTTTGAAGGCTTGATCGAATTTATCGAGCAGACCGTATTCGGGCTGGTAAACAAGATAGCCACCGAAGAGCAGGACGGATTGAAACAAGTGGAAGGCATTCTCGGCCTGCTGCTGGGCTTCGCACAGAAGAATCGCGGCATGACGCGCGTGCTGATCGGCGATGCCCTGGTAAACGAGGATGAACGCCTGCAACAACGCATCAACCAGTTCCTCGATCGTATCGAGACCACCCTCAAGCAATCGCTGCGCATGGCAAGTACTCAAGGCAAACTGGCTGTCGACGACGACATCGGCGCCCATGCCAATTTGCTGCTGTGCTATGTCGTCGGGCGCTGGAACCAGTTCGGCAAGAGCGGCTACACGCGCGATCCGATGGCACAATGGCCGCAGCAATGGGGCATATTCCGGTCGCAGTTCAAATAGCCGCTTTGGTTGCGCCTCCAAATAAAAGCCGTTATATTCCTGACCATGCGCTTTCCCAGACACATCTTGCAACTGCATTCCACCTTCAGCCTGCTGGCCGCGCTGAAGCTGCGCCCGCAACACGGCGGGGCTGAGCCCTTCGGCGCGAACGCATCGCAGTTCCTCCCGCAAGCTGCTGACTTCGTCGGTAACGTGTCGGAACTGCGCGTCGCGCGCTAATCCTACCTACCCCATAAGTATCAAAGCAGGCGGCTCGGTTGGTGTGAGCCGTGGACGGACAATTGATGGAGCAAAAAATGACTGACAAACTGATCATATTCGACACAACCTTGCGCGACGGCGAGCAAAGCCCGGGCGCATCCATGACCAAGGAAGAGAAACTGCGCATTGCGCGGCAGCTCGAAAAACTGGGCGTGGATGTGATCGAGGCGGGTTTTGCGGCCGCCAGCCCCGGTGATGCCGACGCGATCCACAGTATCGCCAAAATCATCGAGCATTCCACGGTATGTTCGCTGGCACGGGCCAACGAGCGCGATGTGCGTGCGGCGGGCGAAGCGATCAAGCCGGCCAAACGCGGCCGCATTCACACTTTCATTGCCACTTCGCCCATCCACATGGAGAAGAAGTTGCGCATGACGCCGGACGAGGTAGTGGAGCGCGCGGTCGCGGCCGTGAAGCTGGCGCTGGAATACACCGACGATGTCGAATTCTCTGCCGAAGATGCGGTGCGTTCGGAGACGGATTTTCTGGTGCGGATTTTCGACGAGGTCATCAAGGCGGGGGCAACGACGCTGAACGTGCCGGATACTGTGGGTTACAGCATCCCGGTGCTGTGGGGAGATGTCTTCAAGCAGCTGATCGCGCGCGTACCGAATAGCGGCAAGGTCATCTGGTCCACGCATTGCCACAACGATCTGGGCATGGCTTCTGCCAATTCCCTGGCAGCGGTGATGAACGGTGCGCGCCAGCTGGAATGCACCATCAACGGCTTGGGTGAGCGTGCGGGCAATGCCTCGCTGGAAGAGGTGGTGATGGCGGTCAAGACGCGCCGCGACATCTTCACTTGCGACACGCGCATCGACACCACACAGATCGTGCCGACTTCCAAGCTGGTTTCCAGCATCACCGGCTATCCGGTGCAACCGAACAAGGCCATCGTCGGCGCCAATGCGTTTGCACATGAGTCCGGTATCCATCAGGACGGTGTACTCAAGCATCGCGAAACCTATGAGATCATGCGTGCCGAGGATGTGGGCTGGGGCGCGAACAAAATGGTGATGGGCAAGCATTCCGGCCGTGCCGCGTTCCGTTCGCGATTGCAGGAATTGGGTATCGTGCTGGATGGTGACGAGGCCTTGAACACGGCTTTTGCCCGCTTCAAGGATCTGGCCGACAAAAAACACGATATCTTCGACGAGGATCTGCAAGCGCTGGTGAGCGACGAGGAGGCCATGCAGGTGAGCGAGCACTACCGTTTGGTGGCGATGGGCGCGCATTCCGAAACCGGGGTGTTGCCGGTGGCCCGGGTGGTGGTGAGCGTCGGCGGCAAGGAAGAGCAGGCAGACGCGCAAGGCGGCGGCCCCGTGGATGCGACATTCAAGGCCATAGAACAGATCGTGCACAGCGGAACCGAACTGCAGTTGTACTCGGTGAATAACATCACCAGCGGTACCGATGCGCAGGGCGAAGTCACGGTGCGCTTGTCCAAGGGAGGACGCGTGGTCAACGGGCAGGGCGCAGACACCGACATCGTGGTGGCGTCTGCCAAGGCTTACCTGAATGCATTGAACAAGCTGGACACGGGGTTGGAACGGGCGCATCCTCAAATATAGAGGCCTCGTTTTAGGAGAGTTGAAATGAAACACAAGGTTGGTTTGGTAATGCTGGGGGTGATGCTGCACGGTAATGCGCATGCCGCTGAGCCGAATGCGACTGCGGACTCATCACTGAACAAGGAGTCGGTCACTCCTACGGTGCCGACGACCGACAAAAAATCCAAGTCGGTGCGGAGCAAGAAAGCCAAACCCAGGACCAATGCCTCTTCGGATAATGCCGATCCCAAAGCAAATGCGAAGCAAGATGCGATAATCGAGACCCCGCCCGGATCGATTCAACAATCCGTTCAACTCAGGGGCGTACGGGGATAGTTCGTTCGACGGTCGAGACAGTTTTGCGCAGGGCATCGTTCGCGATGCCCTGTCTATTTCTGCAGTAGCGCAAGTGCCTGGGTGCTGTCGAGCGCCAATGTGGGGAAGTCGCAGCGCTTCGTTTGTTCGCCCAGACGAAGGTCGAAGCCGTCGCAGTCTATGCCGATCACCTGCCCTTGCGCAGTCGACCGTTTGGCGTTGACCTCTTGGAGCAACTCGTCTTCTTCTGCGGCGAGCGTGCTGGGCGGTATTTGATATTTTTCGGCTTTTACCCAGTGAATGTCGCCGAAACCGCCGATATAGCGCAACGCGAGCGGCACGATGCGGTAGAACGAGAAATCGTGCATGGCGAAATAGGTCCGCGCCTCGGGGAAATAGCGCAAATAGCGTTTGCCTGCCTGTTCGCGCTCCGCGATCTGGGTAGCCGTGCCGACCACGGTGATGCGACCCTGTGTCTGGATGTGCGGATCTTCCTGATTGTGCGTGATGAGGCTGACGCGCGGATCGTTCTGGATATTTTTGGTATGTTCCGCCAATGAGCTGATGAGCACGAGCGGGCTGCCATCGTGATCCACCAGATAGGGGGTGATGGACCCGAATGGAAATCCGTCGAATTTTTTCGACAATGTGCAGAGCGCACCGTAGCGATGGGCGCGCAACAGCTGACGCGCGGCTTTGGCAGTATCTTGCGGGGAAGTTTTGTCGGGTATCATGTTGGCCATTGTATTTCAGTATTCTAGGTATTATGAAACTTCCGAATTTCAGACTTCCAAACTTCGGTGTCGTCGATTCCTTCCATTTTCTGCGCTATGTCACGGTGCGCTTGCAGGAGGATCGTTGTACCCAAATGGCTGCCAGCCTGACTTTTACCACGCTGCTGTCGGTGGTCCCGCTGATCACGATTGCGCTGACCCTGTTCTCGGCATTCCCGGTGTTCAGCGAATTCTCCACGCCGCTCAAGGAATACATCCTGATGAACATGGTGCCGGAGACCGGAGGCCGGATCATCACGGGCTACATGGAGCAGTTTGCCGAGAGTGCATCGCGTTTGACCGCGGTGGGCATCGTCTTTCTCGGTGTTACCGCCATGTTGCTGATGCTGACGATCGACAATGCATTCAACATGATCTGGCGCGTATCCCGTCCGCGCAGCTTGCTGCAGCGGGTGTTGGTGTATTGGGCTGTATTGACGCTGGCACCGCTGCTGGTTGGTGGCAGTTTGTCGCTCACTTCATGGCTGGTCGGATTCTCGGCAGAGTATGCACAACGGATTCCTACACTGAGCATGGACGCGATCAAGCTCGTTCCGCTCCTGCTGACAACGGCAGCCTTCACTTTGCTGTTCCGTGTCGTACCCAATCGCTATGTGCCGATGCGCCATGCCATCATCGGCGGGCTGATCGGGGCGGTGGCGTTCGAGTCGATGAACCGCGCTTTCGCCTTCTATATCTCGCACTTTCCCACTTACAAACTGGTGTATGGCGCGTTCGCCAGCGTCCCGATTTTTCTGATGTGGGTGTATTTTTCCTGGCTCACTGTATTGTTCGGAGCAATCATCACCGCCTCGCTTTCGCACTGGCGCAGCACCCATTCGTTGCGGCTGGATCAGGCCGCGAAGCTCTATTACGCGGTGGGTATACTGAAACTGATGCATAAAGGATTGAACAAGGGCGAGGTGCAAACTCTCCCCGGATTATCCCGGCATTTGCATATCGGTTACGACGACGTCGAGCGTATTCTGGAGAAACTCGTCAAGGCCAGGATCGTGGGCAAGCTCTCGGGGCTGGGTTGGAGTATGGTGCGAGCACCGGAAGCGGTGGAGTTGGGCGAACTGCTGAAAATCTTCCTGCTGGATACGGCGACACTGCCGAAACATGCCGGAGATGGCGACATCAAAGCTTGGTTCGCTTCGCTTGAAAGGCGGATGAACGAGCCCAGAGGCATGACCTTGTACGATATATGGAATAAGAGTGCATAGTGTATTGCCGCCTATCCGCTTTTGAGCTTTAATGCGCGCCGCTCGAATATTGTTTGGCAAGGCACATTGGGAGTTGACATGAAATTTATCGAAAACCTGCTCGAAGGCTCGCTGTGGAACAGCCGCTTCGTGATTTTCCTGGCCGTACTGGGCAGCCTGTTTGCAAGTTTTGCCATTTTCTACATGGCGACCGTGGATGTGGTGTTCCTGGTGCAGCATACCTTCCACTATGCCGATGCCGGCATGGCGGATGAGGCGCGCAAGGCTTTGCATGACAGCACGGTTTCGCACATCGTTGAAGTGGTCGACGGTTATCTGTTGGCGGTGGTGCTGTTGATCTTTTCCCTGGGCTTGTATGAACTGTTCATCAGCGATATCGATCAGGCGCACGGCAGCAAGGCATCCAGCAAGATTTTGGTCATCAACAGCCTGGACGATCTGAAATCGCGTCTGGCAAAGGTCATCCTGATGATCATGATCGTGACCCTGTTTGAAGAAGCCATCAATATGCACGTCTCGCAACCGATCGACCTGGTCTACATGGGGGCCAGCATTGCCCTGATCGCATTGGCGCTGTACTGGTCGCATGCGGCG
>JGI20214J51088_10000668_pt1 | contig 23683 bp, 23 predicted proteins | sample WetSurMetagenome_FD_51088 | JGI IMG/M metagenome (IMG submission 51088) | reverse complement strand
TAACTAACCATATTATGCCATGAAAAGATATATTCTTATTGTTTTGCTTGTATTGCCTTTTATCGGGGGACATGCCCAGGAAACTCCAACAAAATCTGATACTTTGCGTAAAGATGCACTTAATGTATTTATGGAAAGTTCAGATTATGTCTTTGAACAACACACTGATTATATTCACAGGGAGATACCTTATGTTAATTATGTCAGGGATATCAGGGATGCAGGCGTATATATAATTCCAACAAGGCAGAGGACCGGATCGGGAGGCTTTGAAAATACATGTTTTCTTGTTGGCCAGCATCAGTTTGCAGGTATGCGCGACACATTGGTTTTCCTTACAACTCCCGATGAAACAACTGAAGGGTACAGGCAGAAAATGGTCAATACTCTAAAAATGGGCCTTATGAGATATGTTGCCAGAACCCCGCTTTCAAAATATATGAACATTTCCTTCAGTGAACCATTATCTGAAACCGTCTCGACTGATAAATGGAACAGCTGGGTTTTTAAAGGTTCTTTCAACGGTTACCTTAATGGACAGAAAACGTATAATTCAAGCTATCTTTCAGGAAATATTTCGGGAAGCAGGATCACCGAAAAATGGAAAATAAATTTAAATGCAAGTTATTATACTAACAACTCCAAATATATTATCGACGAAGATGTCATTAAGAGTCATTCCGATTCGAAATACCTTACTGCACTTATAGTAAAAAGTTTATCGGATCACTGGTCATTTGGAGGTTCAACATCATTGGGTTCTTCAAGTTACAGTAATAAGAGGTTGTATTTTAATCTTATGCCGGGAATAGAATATGATCTGTTCCCATATTCCGAATCGACAAGGAGGCAATTAAGAATTTTGTATTCAGCCGGATTAAGCTTTGTAAATTATACTGATTCAACAATTTATGACAAGATAAAAGAAAACCTCTGGCTTCATACACTTTCAGCATCATATGAAATTGTACAAAAATGGGGGTCAATTGATTTCACAATGTCTTACAGTAATTATTTCCACGACTGGTCAAAAAACAATCTGTCAGTCGACGGGTACCTTAACCTGAGGATCGCCAAAGGATTGAATGTTAATTTCGGAGTAGGTGCTTCACTGATCCACGACCAGCTGAGCCTCGTCAAGCAGGATCTTACCTATGATGAAATCCTGTTGCAGAGGAAAGAGATAGCAAGCCAGTACCAGTATTTTACAAGCTTCGGATTCTCCTATACCTTCGGATCGATTTACAACAATGTTGTAAATCCAAGATTTGGCAACAGCGGTGGTGGAGGAATGATGATTATAATGAATTAGACGGAGCATTTAGCCGGGTCATTTTATTTGCGGACCAATAAAATAAAATTTAGATACTGATGAAAAAGATAATGCTGCTTCCGTTATGCCTCTTCTTTATGATGAACCGGTTGGTACCGCAGACAAATGCAAAAAATTCAGGAATTGACCTGATGCTTGTCAGGGGTGAATATGAGAGAGCGATAGATACCTGCAAACTCATACTTGCCGCTGATAGCTTAAATCCGGAAATATATTACAAACTCGGTATTGCTTATCAAAACTCTCTGGATGAGGAACAGTCGCTCGATTGTTACTACAAAGCATCCAGGCTTAACCCCGAAAGCAATGTTTACAATTTCTCCCTGGCAAAAGCATATTATACCCAGGGTAAATTCAGTCTGGCTGAACCCATTTTGCTTAACCTCAACTCACTGGATTCAACTAAATGGCTGTATGCATACTACTTATCCAGTATTTACATGCAGTCGGAGAAATATGATGATGCGCTGGACATCTATGACAGGTTCTTGTCGAATGATTCCACCAATTGTGTTTATCTCGATAAAACAGCTTTTGCATATTTAAAGGGCGGCTATTATGATGATGCTATTAATCTGTATAACAAGTCATTATCGATAAAAAAGAAAAACCTGACAGCCATTAAAAACCTCTCCTTCCTTTATGCCTCTACAATGAACCCAGACACCGCTATACAAATTCTTACAATGGGAATAGAGATAGATTCGACCGATAAAGATCTTTATATCAGGCGGGCTCAGATCAATTATTCAAAAAACTACACTAAACGGGCAATGGATGATTACCTGTTTCTTCTGGCATCGGGCGATTCTTCAAAATTATATCTGAAAAGAACAGGTATAGGCTATAGCTACAATTTCCAGCCTAAAGAAGCGATCAGATATCTTCTGCTGGCATATAAGGCTGATTCTTCCGATTATGAGACATGCAGTTTCCTTGGACAATGTTATTATAAGATAAAGGATATGAAAAGCAGTATCTATTTTTATAAGAAAGTCCAGGAGATCCTAAGGCCAATATATTCACAGGTGGGTTTAACACATTACCTGTGTGCTGATTCACAAAGGGATAATGGCAATTACAAGGATGCAATAGACAGCTATCTCAAGGCATTTGCAATTAATTCCGATCCGAATATCAACATGATAATTGCAAATATTTATGATGAAAAATTAAATAACAAAGGGAGAGCAATTTCATATTATCAGAGGTTTCTGAATTCTCAGAAAAGTTCAAAAATGAAGTTCCCACCAGCCTATATTGAGAAAATTGAGAAACGGTTGGAATACNTGAAAAAGAGTCCTGTAAAGTGACAGAACATAGAATAAGCGAAACACAATTATCTGAATATTAATTTGTTACTAGTTATACCGGACTCCGCACATAGCACAATGGACCAATTTATTTATTATACTTAACTTTGGTTGAACAAACCTATTTTCAGACTGAATACTTAATCCATGACATCAAGAACCTACACCCAGTTTGGGATGTTCACAGTAGCAGTGTTGCTTCCAATATTGGTTTTAATGGTTATCCTTTTAGTTATAACCGGATTTAATGATATAGTGCCGGCATTGGTAATCATATTCGTAATTGTGACTTTTCTGGTCTGCCTGCTGATCTTCTATAAACTGACAATCGAAATAGACAACTCTTATGTCGGATTCAAACTCGGCACCGGCCTTGTAAAAAAGAAGTATGCCCTCAAAGATATAGAAACCTGCAGACCGGTAAAAAATTCTGCATTTTACGGGATCGGAATCCGTCTGATACCCGAAGGATGGCTTTACAATGTATCGGGACGGTTTGCGGTAGAACTGACTTTCAAAAACAAAAAATCCAGAATCCGGATCGGAACAGATAAGCCTGAAGAAGTAGCAGAAGAAATAAATAAATTATTGAATAAGCCTGGTCTGGCACCAGCTTATGATAAAGCTTATGAATCTTCAAGTCGTTCAGGTTACTATATTTTTGCCGTGATTATTCTTTTGGGACTGATCATGCCAATAGTCCTCATAATATCAGGAAGGAAGGAAACAAATCTTGATTTCACTGATTCATCCTTTACGATAAATGGTATTTATGGTCTGACTGTCGATTATTCAAAGATCATCAGGATTGACACAATAAGGTCTCTCCCACGGATCAGGGTCAGAACAAACGGATTTGCTCTTGGGAATACTTTAAAAGGTAATTTTAAACTCTTTGATCAGACTAAAGTCAAACTTTTTGTTGAGGCGGGTAGACCTCCGTATATTAATATTAAGACTGATGAGACGGAACTCTATTTAAATTTTAAAGATTCTTCCAGAACAATTGAGTTATACAGAAAGATTTCAACCGCACTTAATCCGATCCCATGAAAATCGCATGTGTTGTTCTTGGTACAAGAGGCGATGTTCAACCAATGGTAGCCCTTTCAAAAGGTCTTATGAAAAAAGGCCATGATGTTACAATATTTGCTCCGCCTGAAAATGAAGAGCTGGTCAGGTTAAATAATTGCAGGTTCGTTTCATTCGGACCAGGTATTAAAAAGGCTGTCGGTGAAAAGCCTGAAAAACAGAAGGGAGGCGTTGCAGCTACAATTTCTCTAAAAGAAGGGAAAAAGCTTATCGGAGATCAGATAAACCTTCTTCCCGGTTTAATTAAAAATACAGATCTCGTATTGGGTGCAGGAATAGTAATTGGAGTTGCGACTGCGGCAGATGTTCTGAAAGTCCCGTACCGTTTTGTGGCTCTTTATCCAATTATTCTGGGGACAACTCATGATGATCCTTTGAAAAACCGCATTATGTTCGGTTTCGGAAGATCAATGATGAATATACTAATCAGAGGCTTCATAAATAGAAAAAGGAATAAGCTGGGGTTACAGCCAATAAAGGATGTCTGGTCGCACTGGCTTGGTGAAAATGTCATTCTAGCCTGCGATAAGGAAATAATTGCTGCCCGCAAAAGGGTGGCATTCCCTTTTACTCAAACCGGTTTTATGCTTTTGCCGTCAAAGAACAATCTGCCTGAAAATGTTAATACTTTTATAAATTCAGGGAAGCCTCCTGTTTATATAGGATTTGGAAGTAATCCTATCGCCGACAGGGATAAATACAGCAAGATGTTTGAGAAGGTGAGGGAATTAACAGGTCAGAGGTTCATTATATCTAAAGGATGGGCAAGCTTCCCGGATACTGATTCCAGGGATATCATGTTCGTCGATGAGATGCCGTTTGAATTCCTGTTTCCGAAAATGACAGCTGCAGTCTATCATGGCGGAACAGGAACCATGGCCGCATTACTCAGGGCAGGTATCCCCCAGGCCGCATTCCCCTTCATGGGAGATCAGTTTATGAACCGCGATCAGATTGTTAAACTTGGGTTAGGTCCCAAAACATGCAATTTCAAGGAAATTACAGCAGAATCAATTTCAGGTGCGATCCGGGAATGTTTAACAAATGATAATTATAAGAAAAACGCACTTGAAATGTCAGAACGGCTTAAAGATGCAAATGGGGTTGACATAACAGTTGAAGTAATCGAAAAAACAGTTACCCGCTTATGAAAACATATTCGTATAACCTTTTCCCTAAACCGCTGGTAGTGACCGGGTATGGCCTGATAATACTAGCGTTTGTTTTACTGATTGTGAACCTGAATTCGGGTAAAAGTGAAGATCTCCCGAATGAGCTTGTCTCTTCAATTGCAATTGTTTTTATCGGATTGGTTCTAATTTCATTCCGATCAAGAATAGTTATCAATTATAAATCGGATATTGTAATCAGGGAATCGGATCTTTTAGGTATATCACTGTCAAATGAAAAAATCCAGATCCCNCATGGTTGTGATAANATCTTCATAAAGGAAAAGANCAAAACCGGAACCGGCTATTACAGGGCAGTTCTGCCTGTGAACTACAAGTTTAAATCGTATGATATGTTCTTTCATTCAGATAAAGGAGTGGTCAGACTGCTGAATACTGATTGCAGCAGAGCAATAAAAATTGCAGAGTTTTTTAAGGCAAATCTGAAACTTGACTATATCCTTGAATTAACACAATAGTTTTTAAAATGCATTTAGTTAATGGCAACTGAAATTAAATACCATTTAACCGCCGGGGGCAGGAAAATAGCTGAGATTATTCCCGGAGCTGAAATAATTACCGGTCCGGATGATGTTCTTGATCTTATGGCTGAAGCCCGGCTTTATGATAGCGGAAGCATGATCATTCATAAAAAAAATCTTCACCCTGACTTCTTTGATCTCAAAACAAAAGTGGCTGGAGAGATTCTGCAAAAGTTCTCAAACTACAGGATGAAGCTGGCTATAGTGGGAGATTTCTTAGAATATAAAAGCAAGAGTCTCAGGGATTTTATAAGAGAAAGCAACAGAACAGGAACAATATATTTTGTTGGGTCGATTGATGAAGCTCTGACCAGACTCATTGATTAACTAATTTCAATTTTCTCAATTTTTGACAATCTTACCCGAGCCTGTAATAGTCTGGTTTATTGCCGGATTTCCTTTCAGGTAAATATTCCCGCTTCCTGATATAGCTGCAGTCAGGTTGTTCTCGACCCAGGTAAAGATATTTCCTGAACCCGAGATCGTCTCATTGGCTGTAACCAGCATGAACTGACCGGAATTAATATTTCCGCTGCCCGTAATTCTCAAATTTCCATTATTACTGCTCCCCTTTATGTCTATGTCGCCTGATCCTGCAATGAGGAAATCCGCAACCTTACATAATGCCCTGGTTATTTCAACATTACCCGAACCATAAAGTGTAACTGAAAGGTCGTTGCAGGAGATACTGCTTATAAAGATATCACCTGATCCGCTCAGTTTTATGCTATTTGAATTTCCCGACAATGTATCTGCAATAAATGCCCCTGAACCGCTTAGTTCTATGTCTTTCAATTCAGGAGATGTAACTGTAATGACAGGTTGTTTAGTGTAATCCAGACATATAGTCCGGGGATCTGTTCTGATCTCAAGTCTGCCATTGACAATTTCAGTAACAATATGTTCAAGCAGGTTTGATTCAGCAACAACTGTTAAACCTGGTGAATCAGCTTTTTTATATATAACATCGGCTACTGTTGAATTTTCTATATGATTGAATGCCGATGTATTTCGCGGCTGAGTCTCAAGGATCCCATTCCCGTTAATACAATTAATATCTTTAATACAGGATGCTGTTGTAACAGACATAACAAAAACCAAAATAAAGATCTTTTTCATTCTTTATTACATTTTTTAAACTCCAATTAACTAAACAATTATGATTCCAAAAGGTTATATTACGAATTAATTTTTTTTATTTTTACTTACCGGCAAAGTTAAAATCAAGAAGCGTTCAAAATCAAGTTTATTTTATGGAAAAAATCAAAGTTTTTAAAGGGAAGAGCGGACTAGCCAAGTTTTTGGTGATATTTGGAAGCATTTTTACACTGCTGGGACTGGTACTGTTTACCAAATATGCGATTGCCGGATTCAATTTTAAATTCCCTTCAGGGGACTGGAACTCGGTCATGTTTACCATTCAGGGAATCCTGTTCATCATAATGGGCGGCGCTTATCTGAAAAGCAGGAAGTATTTCATTGAATGGGATGAGAAAGAATTAAGATTTCTGCTTCCTGATAACAAGAGAGTGGAAGCAATAAAAATTGATGAAATAGAATCTGTCAGAATAAAGCTTTTTGAAATTGAGCTTAAAATGAATACCGGAGTAAGAACCCTTAATCTTGAAAACCTTCAGTTTGAGGATATTAAAAAGGTCAAGGAGAAGTTTGAAAAGATTCAAAGCTAAGTACTGGATTATTCAATCCGCTTTATCCGGCTAACAATGACAGTTGGGTTTCTAGATGATGGAACTGGATCTGCTTTATGAACCACGGAGCGGTTCCAAAGTGAATAGTCTGATCAGATCACAGATCAAATCTTTTCGAGGCAAGCTGATAGATTAAATCTACTGTCTCTTCTATTCCGAGAACTGAGGAATTTATACATAAATGATATGATTCAGCTACTCCCCACTCTTTATTACTGAAATAATTATAATACCCGGCTCTTTTTTTGTCGGATTTTTCGGCATAATCCCTTGCCTTCTCGGGGCTATTTTTTTGCAGTTCGGCAATCCTCTTGATCCGGTCATTCATATCCGCATAAATAAATATGTTAAGGCACCGCGGATTATCGGCAAGTACATAATCGGCGCAACGCCCCACAAAAAGACATGATCCTTTTTCCGCAAGCCGGCGTATGACATCGCTTTGTATCTTGAACAATGTTTCATTGTTAAGATAATATGTGGAAAAGGGTTCCTCAGATATGCCTCCGCGCAGACCAAAAAGTCCACCGAAAATAGAGTACCCTTTCTGCTCATCAGCCTGCTCAAAATACTCTTTTCCAAGTCCGCTCTCCTGGGCGGCAATCTGAATCAGCTCCTTATCGTAAAAGGAAATGCCAAGCCGGGCAGCCAGCTTCTCCCCAATTATCCGGCCGCCGCTTCCCAACTGCCGTCCAATTGTAATAAAATAATCTTTCTTCATTTACTGATAGATTAAAGTCAGATTTGCTGTTTTACATAAGATCTACGGTACTGTGATACAAGCAAATACGCAGCTATAATGCTGGCAAGCAGATCAGCCGCGGGCATACTGTACCAGACACCCCTTACCCCGAAAATTGAGGGCAGGATGAGCAGGCAAGGCAACAGGAATAGTACCTGCCTGGTAAGGGACATAAATATAGCTTTCCCTGCCATACCGATACTTTGAAAGAAAGTGGATGCGACCATCTGAAAACCTACAATTGGGAAAAATATCATAACGATCCGCAATCCCGGCACAACAATATTTACCAATTCTTCATCAGTGGTAAATGCTGCCGCCACTGCATGAGGAAATATTTCGCTAATCAGGAACCCTGCCGACATGACACCTGTGGCGAGTAAGACTGTTAATTTCATCACTTTGTTTACCCTATCGAACTGCTTCGCACCGAAGTTATAACCTGCTATTGGCTGCATTCCCTGTGTCAATCCGAATACCACCATTGCAAAAAGAGAGGCCACACGGTTTATTACTCCGTAAGCTCCAACAGCCAGATCACCTCCATGTCTGATGAGGTTTTGATTTATAATTATTATTATGATGCTTCCGGCTGAATTCATAAGGAAAGGAGCCAGCCCGATTGACATGGAATCTGTTACTATTTTGCGCTGTAATCTGAATGATCCTTTCTCATAATGAATATAATTATGCTTGTTCCTGAAATAACTGAGCTGCCAGATCAGCATTAAAGTCTGTGCTATGACTGTAGCAAGGGCAGCACCGCGGATACCCCATTTAAATCCAAAAATAAAGACCGGGGCTAGTATTACATTTATTATTACCGATATGATCGTGGCATACATTGATCTTTTCGGATTGCCGGTTGCACGCATCAGTGCATTCAGACCGAAATACATATGAGTTATAACATTGCCAAGCGTTATTATAGTCATAAAATCGCGGGCATAGGGTAAAGTTTCAGAGCTTGCCCCGAAAAATAAGAGGATCTTGTCAAGGAACAGAAGAATGGCAAAAGTGTAGGCTGATCCGAAGATCAGGTTCAGTACCAGAACATTTCCGAGAATTTTATTTGCAGTGGTATAGTCCCTCTGCCCAAGCCGGAGTGACATAAGTGCTGATGCACCTACACCAACCAGTGTTCCGAAGGCAGCTGAAAGATTCATAAGAGGGAAAGTAATGGCAAGTCCTGAAATTGCAAGCGCTCCAACCCCATGACCGATAAAGATGCTATCGGTAATATTGTAGAGCGACATGGCTGTCATGGCAATAACCGAGGGTATGGCATACTGCATAAGCAGAATCCATACACTTTCGTTTCCAAGTGCGAGAGGTGAACCTTTTTGTACCATCCGGTTTTTCAATACAGCATCCTTACCCTGATTGTTCCCTCAATAGCCTTAAGTTCATCCAGTATAGCTGAACCAAGACAGCTTTCAGTATCAACGATTACATAACCTATTTCGGGATCTGTCTGCAGATACTCTCCTGCAATATTAATTCCCTTTGAAGTAAAAACATAGTTGACCTCTTTCAGAATGCCGGGTTCATTTTTATGGATATGGAGAAACCTTTGTGCATTGTTGTTTGGCTGGAGCGAGATCTGAACGAAATTGGTTGCACCGATAGTTGCTCCGGTATCGCTGTATTTTACAAGTTTCTCTGCAACTTCCGTACCTATGTTTTCCTGTGCTTCAACAGTACTTCCTCCAACATGAGGCGATAAAATCACATTGTCGAATTGCTGAAGTTCTGAAATGAAGGGATCACCGTTTGAAGCAGGTTCATCAGGAAACACATCGAGGGCAGCACCCAGAATATGTCCGGATTTCAATGCAGATGTCAAAGCCTGAATATTTACAACGGAGCCCCTTGAGGCATTAACAAGGCATGAGCCCTTTCTCATTAACGACAACTCTTTTTCACTTATAAGATTCATCGTAAGAGGTGTTTCCGGTACATGGAGAGTAACTACATGTGAAACTGAAAGAAGTTCCTCAAGCGAGGAGCAGGCTACAGCTTTTCCGAGACTGAGTTTCTTTACAATGTCGTAGTAATAAACGTTCATCCCCAGCGCTTCGGCAAGAATTGAGACCTGAGAACCAATATGTCCGTAGCCAACAATTCCAAGATTTTTATCACGCACCTCAAAACAATTCGTCGCAGATTTCAGCCACTTACCCCTGTGAGCCGCGGCGTTCTTACCCGGAATATTCCGCATGAGAAGGATAGCCTCAGCTATAACAAGTTCGGCAACAGAACGGGTATTTGAGAATGGAGCATTGAAGACAGGAATTCCCATCAATCTCGCAGCATGACCATCTACCTGGTTTGTGCCAATACTGAAGCATCCTATTGCCAGAAGCTTTCCCGCGTTGCTCAATAAATCCTGTGTAATCAGAGTGCGGGAACGGATACCGATAATATTTGCACTTTTTATTTTTTCTTTCAGTAGTGCCTCATCAAGAGCACCAGGGAAGGATTCAATATTGTTATATCCGTTTGCTTTGAAAAAGTCAGCCGCACTATTGTGAATTCCTTCAAGCAAAATTACTTTTATCTTATCTTTTTCGAGAGAGTATTGTTTCGGCATAGACTAATACAAATTACAAACAGTTTCCCATTAAAAGGTTACAAATATAAATGAATATCTCGGAAATTATTTCATTTAATAATACAGATGCCCCTATTCTCTTAATAACTAAGTCCGAACCCAAACGGGAATAACGGATTCCCTGAATCATAGGGAAGATCTTCTTTCTGGTTCCTTACAGCCAGCATTGATGAAGGCATTTCGAACGGCAGTCTTGCAGAAGGGTTTACTTTCCCGAAAATGACATCAAGCAACGCGTCATCGTTTACTCCGAAATTTGCAATCAACCCTTTTGATGCTTCAGTAATTTCCGGGATAACGGCTGGCCTGTCAAGATAGATATCAACAACCGAAGGTACCAGTTTAATTATTTTCATTATTTTTTTCAACTCCTTCCCTTTAAAATCAAGATCACCGGAACTGAATAATCTTCCCAATAATCCTGTACCCTTTATATGCTGTGATGGAGACTTTATGCGTAAAACCGCAAAATCAGCCTCTTCAGGCTTCATTACTACAGTGGCGTATTTAGCTGCTTTATCAGGGTCAACGTTTATCAGAAAAATCTTTGCCCCGGCTTTCAGAGGAAGAGTTTTCCCTGAACTTGTTGTTTCATTTTTCAGCAATACTATCGATTTTCTTTGCGCCAGCTCACCTGCCGCCATAAATTCAGGGTTTCCAATTGTCTTTACAGCATTATCAACATCAGTAAAAGGATTATCGAACAGTCCCAGCTCAAATTTTACTTTAAGCAATCTTCTGACAGAGCTATCAATTCTTGTTTCACTTATTTTTCCCTCCTTCACGAGCTTGACAAGCATTCCGGGAATCATCTCTCCCCCAAACTGATCTACTCCTGCATTGATTATTTTCAACATTCTGTCTTCCACCGATGCTTTTTCCATTCCCCTGGCCCGTGCCTGCAGGATCATTAAACCCAGGAATTTAACGTCGGTCAGCAAGCCCCAGTCTGTGCAAACTACTCCATCAAAATGATATTTGTTACGCAACAGACCGGTTATCATCTCCTTATTGAAACTGAACCCGACGTTTTCACTGGTCATATCCATTGGTATTCCATAATATGGCATTATTTCGGCAGTACCGGCTTTGAATGCTGCTTCAAAAGGTATCAGGTGATAATTGAAATTTTTACCGGGATAAACCTGGCCTTTGGCTACCGGAAAATGAGGATCGATGCCCTCTTTCTGCGGTCCTCCTCCTGCAAAATGCTTTGTCATGCAAGCAACGCTTGTTTTACTCAGAGTGTCGCCCTGAAATCCCCTTATATAGGCATAAGTCAGCTTTGCCGAAAGAGAAGCATCTTCACCAAAAGTACCGTTTATCCTTCCCCATCGTGGTTCGGTGGCGAGATCAATGGCAGGATGCAGCGAAACCCTGATGCCGGCGGCAAGATATTCCTGTCTGGCAATATTTGCAAACTCCCATGTGGTAAGCGAATCCCCTATGGCAGCCAGTCCTATTGGCTCGGGCCAGGATGAGAAATCTCCGGCGAACGCTGAGGCAAGCGGATTGTTGCTGAAACTGTTCCTCGGATCAGAAGCTATTGTAACAGGAATGCCAAGCCTTGTCCTTTCAGCAAGTTTCTGGAGATTATTGTACCATATCGCCATTCCTTTTTTGTCGGTACCTGTGAAAATGTTAAAATGATTTATATGTTTGCCAAAAAGCATTTCGGATGTCCCCCCAGCCATAAGCGAAAATACATCACTCAGAGAGGGTTTCTCAGATATTGAGCCGTCTTTTTTCATGCTGACAGGNGGAATAAACATCAGTCCGGCTTTTTCTTCAAGATTCATCTGCGATAGAAGATCCTTTACTCTTTCTTCNGTTGATTTCCCGCGATTTTCATATATGTCGGGTCTCCCGTTTTTGTTCAGATCCCGAAAAGTCAGGCTGTCAATAGTCAGGGTTTTTACTTCCGGACCGGCAAGTGCCATATTTACTCTTGCACTCCTGTTCCCGGAAATAGAAATCCACAGAACAGCAATGATGAGAATCAGCAGGATCAACCCTATTAGTGAACCTGTTGTCAGGAGCAGCAACTTAATAAGTCTTTTCATTGTCAGTGATAATTGGATTTAATGCATTAACCGGGTAAATATAATCCAGTTTTTTTTGAGTTATATTTGATCTATGTAAAAACATCCGATATTTCTAACATAGATTTCAGTAATGAATAAAATCAGAGAACCGGTAAGCAGCATTGCAAAAATGCCTGTGCTGTTTCTTGGTCATGGCAGCCCCATGAATGCCATCGGGGAAAATGAATTTGTAAAGGGCTGGAGAAATATTGGAAAAACAATACCAAAGCCAGCGGCTGTTTTATGTATCTCAGCTCACTGGGAAACAAGGGGTACCTATGTGACAGCTATGGATAGGCCAATGACAATTCATGACTTTGGAGGTTTTCCCGATGAGCTGTACGAAGTGCAATATCCTGCCTCCGGGAGTCCTGAACTGGCAATGGAAATAAAAAGCATTGTAACGAATACCCCTGTTGGACTTGATGAAAAATGGGGGCTGGATCATGGATGCTGGAGCGTTATAAAACATCTTTATCCTGATGCAGGAATTCCTGTGATCCAGATGAGCATGGATTACAATATGAGTGCACAGCAGCATTATGAACTGTCAAAGGAACTCGCGGTATTCCGGAATAAAGGGATATTGATCGTCGCAAGCGGGAATATTGTTCATAACCTCGGAATGGTTGCCTGGAACAGATTAAACGATAACTACGGTTACGATTGGGCAATCGAAGCAAATGAAAAGATGAAGCAATTTATTCTGAACGCTGACCATAAGCAACTGATAAATTATAAATCGCAGGGCCGTTCGTTTGACCTTGCAATACCTACCCCTGACCATTTTTTGCCATTGCTTTATGCACTTGCATTGCAGGAAAAGGAAGATGCAATAACCATCTTCAATGACAAACCTGTTGGCGGATCACTTACGATGACTTCAATTAAAATCGGATAATGTGATTAAAAACTTTTTAACCGCCAAGGTCGCAAAGTTTTATCGCAAGGAGTTCATTAATAATAATTTGTCTTTGCGTTCTATGCGATTACTTTGCGTTCTTTGCGGTTAACTGATTTCAGCAGATTGAAAAAGAATTGTAAATTTACTCTCTTTCAAAACCATGGTGAAAAATGGCTGAAGAATACCCCGGATATTTTGCAAGGTTTTATGATCTGATCTATCATCAGATCCGCGATGGTGTGGATAACGGGTTCTACCTCGGGAAAATAAAATATACAAAAGGGAAAGTCCTTGAAGTCGGTACAGGAACCGGCCGGCTCCTTACTGAAGCACTGCAGAATGGTGCTGATATTTATGGTATTGACATCAGTCCTTCAATGCTCAATTTCCTGAAAGCAAAACTTCCACCTGAACATCAGAACAGAATAAGCGTTCAGAATATAATTGATTTTAAGCTTGATACAAAATTTGATCTGATAATTGCCCCTTTCAGAGTCTTCATGCACCTGACTGAAAAAGAGGACCAGCTGAAGGCACTTAATAATGTTTATGATCATTTAAACAATGAGGGACAATTCATTTTTGATGTGTTTGTTCCGGCCCTCAGGCCTCTCATTGAAGGACTTGAGAATGTCATTGATTTCGAAGGGGAATATGAACCCGGCAACAGGGTGAAGAGAATTGTCTCAACAAATCCCGATCTTATAAACCAGCTAATCAATATAACCTTCAGGTTCGAATGGAACGAAGGTTCCTCAATCTACAGCCGTGAATGGAAAACTCCGATGAGATTCTTTTTCAGATTTGAGCTGGAACACCTTATCGAGCGTTCTAAATTTAAAAAATTCAATATCACGGGTGATTTTAATGGAAATGAGCTGAAAAGTGATTCAAAGGAGTTTATTTTAACCTGCACAAAATAATTACTGACCCTATGAAGTCAAAACTTGTATTGTTTCCNATGCTGCTCTTTTATGCGGGTCTGATCTCCTGCTCTGATAAAAAGATTGAACCTGTTGACTATGTAAACCCGTATATGGGCAACATCAGTCATCTCCTTGTGCCGACCTATCCCACGGTTCATCTGCCAAACAGCATGCTGCGATTCTATCCGAACAGGGATAACTACACTTCTAACCAGATCCAGGGATTTCCCCTTAACGTAGTATCGCACCGTTCAGGAAAAGTATTTAACCTGAGCCCATTTGAGGAAGATATAAGAGAAATAAATGGAAATATATCGTATACATATGATAATGAGATAGTAAAACCGTACTACTATTCAGTATCGCTTGACGAATATGACATTGATGTAAAATTCGTCCCGGCTGAAAAATCAGGTGTTTTTTCCTTTCATTTCAATGAGGGAAGCGATCGGGGAATTATTCTGAAAACAATAAATCAGGGAGAGCTTTCTTTTGAAAATTCAAGTGTGGCAGGATATGATACATTTGATGGAGTCAAAGCTTACCTGTTCCTTGAATTTGAGAGTAAACCCGATTATGTTAAGGTCCGCGACAGGGATGGTCTTTCTGATAACAATTCAATAAGTGGCAGCAGGATAGCTCTTATTGCAGGTTTTAGCAATAACAATTCCGAAATAAAAATACGGTACGGTTTATCCTATATCAGCCCGGAACAGGCTCAAAAAAATCTGCAGAATGATATACAGGGATGGGACGTTAATGAACTGTCTGAAAAGGCAAGGGCAAAATGGAATACTGTTCTTTCCAAAATAAAGACAGAAGGAGGCTCCGAAAACCAGAGAAGCGTCTTTTATACTTCTCTTTACCGCTGTTATGAAAGAATGGTTGATATTACCGAGGACGGACAATATTTCAGCATCTGGAGTAAAAAAGTGGAGCCTGCCGATGATACTGCATTTTATACTGACGACTGGGTATGGGACACCCATCTGGCTTTGCATCCCCTGCAGGTTATTCTGAATCCTGAAAAACAGGATGAAAAGATCTCTTCATATATCCGGATGGCAAGGCAATCTGGCTGGATGCCTACATTCCCGACAATCTCGGGAGATAACCATGCAATGAACGGGAATCATTCAGCAGCAGTTTTCCTTGATGCCTGGAACAAGGGGATCCGCAGTTTTAATCTTGAAGAAGCTTATGATCATCTTAAAAACACGATCCTTTATGAAACTAAGCTTCCCTGGGTAAGGGACAGCTCGACATGGCTTGATGCATTTTATGATAAAAAAGGATACTTCCCTGCCCTCAGAAAAGAAGAACCTGAAACATGCCCAAAGGTCCACTCCTTTGAGAAACGGCAGGCAGTAGCCATAACACTTGCATCGTCCTACGACGACTGGTGTATGGCCCAAATGGCAAAAGAGCTCGGTAAAGATGGTGATTACAAATTCTTTACTAAAAGGAGCCTTAATTACAGAAACCTGTTTAAGAATGATACGGGATTTTATCATCCAAAAGACAGTACCGGAAACTGGATTGAGCCTTTTGATTACCGTTATGACGGGGGTATGGGTGCGCGCGATTACTATGATGAAAATAATGGCTGGACTTATATCTGGCAACCTTATCATGCATTCAATGATCTTATAAAAATGATGGGAGGACCAGATAAGTTTGAGAATAAGCTCGACAGACTTTTCAGCGAGGGTATAGGAAAATCAAAATGGCAGTATTATTCTACTATGCCCGATGCCACAGGAAATGTAGGGCAGTTTGTAATGGGTAATGAACCTTCGATGCATATAGCCTACCTGTATAACCTTGCAGGTAAGCCATGGAAGACTCAGAAAAGGGTCAGGATGCTGATGGATTCCTGGTTCAGAAATGACTTAATGGGGGTTCCGGGTGATGAGGATGGAGGAGGCTTATCGGCATTTTATGTGTTTTCAGCAATGGGTTTCTACCCGATAACCCCCGGAATTCCCGAATACCAGATCGGGAGTCCGCTCTTCAGAAAAGTGAAGATCAGGCTTCAGAATGGAAAATCATTTATTGTCGTTGCGAAAAATAACAATTCAGTCAATAAGTATATACGGTCAGCAAAGCTAAACGGAAAGGAATTGACAGAGCCCGTTTTCAGTCATACAGATCTAACCGAAGGCGGGACACTTATCCTGGAAATGGGAAGCAAGCCAAATAAAATGTGGGGAACTGTGGAATGACCTGCGATTTTGATGTGATAATTTCCGGGGCTGGTCCTGCAGGATGTACTGCTGCCCTTGCTCTTAGTTCATCAGGGCTCAGGATTGCATTAATGGAAAAGGAAAAGTTCCCACGGGAAAAGGTATGCGGAGATGCCATCCCTGCTTATGTCCCGAAAGTCCTGGACACTATAAATAGCGAATATGCTGAAGCTTTTAAGGGACTGGCTGAAAAGGCAGAGGCTGACGTCTGCCGTATTATTGCTCCCGACAGAAAAGCAATCGACCTGAAATTCTCAGAGAACGGATTCATTTGCAAACGTCAGGTTTTTGATAATTTTCTTCTTGACCTTGTATCGGGGCTTTCCAATGTTACAGTTTTTCAGGAAACTGCAATAAGAGATATAACAATAAAAGAGAACCATGCATTAATNCTGGCCGGGAATGATATTTTGGTGACGGCAAAGCTGGCTATAGGTTGCGATGGCTCCGGAAGCATTATAAGAAAAAGACTTGCCGTGACTAAAATCAATTCTGGAGAAGGTTCTGTTGCTGCTCGTGCTTATTTCAGGGATGTAAAGGATAATCCGCCCGGTACTCTTGAGTTTCATTTTCTGAAGGAGCTGCGCCCGGGATATTTCTGGATCTTTCCACTACCTGGTAACATGTATAACGTCGGATTGGGAATGCCTTCAATAACTATTTCTGAAAAGAAGATTAATCTCAGGAAAGAGATTTTACGGATCATTGAAAGAGATCCTTTTCTGAGTCCCAGGTTTTCAGATGCAGAAATTACAGGTGAGATCAGAGGACATCATCTGCCTCTTCTAACCCGCAAAAATGGAATTTCCGGTGAGCGATTCATTCTTTGCGGTGATGCAGCTTCACTGATAAATCCTGCGACCGGATCCGGAATCGGGCAGGCAATGCAATCAGGAAGGTTTGCTGGCTGGCAGGCGCTTAAATGCTTTGAAAAGAATGACTTCACTGCAGGATTTATAAGTTCTTATGATAATACTGTATATGATAAAATATGGCATGAAAATAGAAATTACTTATTTATACGAGATCATGTTTTCAAATATCCGTGGAGGCTGAATACTGTTATCAGAGCAGGCTCAAAAAACAAATTTATCTATAAAACAATTTTAAAAGCGCTGAACTAATAATTAACTATGCAGCATTTCAGAATTCAATCCGTATTTTGTTTATCAGTCAATTAACTAACCTGAACAAATGAAAAAAAATACCCTACTCAGACTTCTGACATTAATAATAATTTTCGGAATTCAATTCAATTTTGTTTTAGGACAAAATCTGAATGAAGTAAAAGACTCAATCTATTCTGACATTCTAAAAGAACAGAGGTCAATCAGAGTATTTCTCCCGGAGACTTATAAACCTGGAACAGGGGAGAAATATGAGACCATATATCTGACCGACGGAGAATGGGCTGCAGGAGTATTCCCTTTCATTAACAATTTCGCAAGAAATGAGAAATTCATTCCCCATGTTATGCTCGTGGCTCTGCCGAACAGGTATATAGAAAAAGCAAATCAGCGCGACAGAGATCTTTTGCCTGTTCACGTTGCCGACAACACTNTTTCAGGAGGTGCTGACAAGTATCTCTCNTTTTTAAAAAATGAGCTTATCCCTTATATCAACAAAACATATCCGGCTAACGGAACCAATGCACTCTATGGTCATTCATACGGAGGATTGTTTTGCATGTATGCTTTGCTTACAGAGCCTCAATTGTTTGAATCCTATCTGGCAACTGATCCCTCTTTCTGGTGGAATAAGGATTTTGTAATAAGACTTGCATCCGAAAGACTGGAAACTCTTCCTCCAGACAAGCTCCTCTGGATTGCCGGGATAGAATCGACTTATAAGGGCATGGGAATAAACCGGATGGATTCAGTGCTTAAGCTCAAAGCCCCTAAAAGTCTCAAATGGAAGATTGGCCTTTTTCCCAATGAAACCCATAATTCCGTCAGATTTAAAGCTATTTATGACGGATTGAAATTCTCATATTCAGGTTATCCGGGGACACCACCAGTTTATCACCCGATGAATGGCATCCTGTTGAAAGACAAACCGGCAATGATTTATATTATGAATCAGTACTCCGATCTCAGATACAGTATTGATGGTACTGATCCTGATGACAAATCCCCTAAAGCGGGTCAGAAATTTACAATAACAGGTCCTGCTCAATTAGTATTAAAATCATTTTCATCGAGTGGTAAATTTGACGGTGTGGCAAAAGGCATTTTTGAGCTGGGAGATGTGCTTCCATCCATTCCAATGCCTAAAAAGGTTTCAGCCGGAGGATTAAAGTATTCATATTATGAGGGTAGCTGGGACAAGCTCCCCGATTTTAAAAACCTGAAACCTGTCAGTACAGGGGTCACCGACTCTCTCTTTCAAATTAACAAACTCCCATCAAAAACCAATTTTGCATGTCTGTTTGAAGGGTACATTGAAATAGTATCCGATGGTTACTACCTTTTTGCATTGGGTTCAAATGATGGCTCCAGGCTTTATCTGGGAAACAAGCTTGTAATTGATAATGACGGGCTAAAAAAAGAAGAAAGCATGATGTCATTTCTTCTGCCTTTGCAAAAAGGATTTTATCCGTTACGTATTGAATACTTTCAGAAAGATGAAAGCTTCAGCTTTAGCCTGGTTTACTTAATACCAAATGCTGACAATCCGACTAATATTCCGGCAAAATTTCAGTACCATAAATAAAAACAGGTGCCACCGGATATGAGAAAATTTGGTTGTCTTCTCAGATTTATTTAATTTCAACCGGATATCGATCAGTGAACTGACTTTTTCCGTAGAATTTTTCATATTTACATTCTAAGAGTTAACCAATGAATACAAAATCAATTATCTATTTCGGATCAGGGTTGATTTCAGTGATTATAGCACTGATCATTTTTTTCCGTGGCCTTGATATAAAAGCATTGCTTTTTCTGATTTTCGGTGTTGCAGCTGTTTTGCTGTTCCGGCAGGGTGTGGCTGAAATGAAAAAGAAAAAAGAGTAAATCAATTATCCGGCGAACCTGAACAATTGCTTTGATTTAAAGGTTTATTAGTTATTAAATATCTNTCATTATGAAAAAATTCTTATTGNTTCTCTCTGCAATATTTTTGATTATTTCAAACCCTGTTGATTCTCAAGGATTATTGAATAAGGTGAGGAAAGCCGTTTCGAAAGAAATCTCAGGAGTAATAAATGAAGACAGTGGTACAAATACCTCAAAACCTGGTCCTGAGCCTGCATGTGCCTGTGATGACGCTAAAATGATTCTTGATCTCGCAAAATATAAGATTGCCTATAATGAGTTTACAATCTGTACAAAAGATGACGGGAGCATGCTTGTGTACGATAAAATGGGAAGTAAGTATTATATTGTTAAAGATGGGGTATCAGAGGGACCTTACAAGGAGGGGGATCCCATTATACAAGGATTTTGTTCAGACAGCAACGATAGTGGTAATGATGAAAAAGCCGATGCCTGGGTAAAGAAATATCCTGGGTTCATTTCCCGGTCAGGCGATAAATACCTGATCAAATTCGGGGGTAAGAATTATGGTCCCTATGCTATGATAAGNGATTTTGCACTTTCAAACTCTAAAAGCAAATTTGCTGCTATTGTAACCGAAAATATGTTTATTACTGAAGCTCAGGGCAGGAAGATGGAAGAAGCTATGAAAAATGCAAAAACCGATCAGGAAAGGATGGATATTGCAATGTCAATGAGCCAGAATGCACAAAGTCAGATGATGAAGGACGGCGGCAAATCGTTGCAGCCGCAACTTATCACTAATGTACCGGGAGCAACCTTCGATGTGGCTACCTGGNTGGGGGGCAAACTTAACGGTACAGCTAAATTCGATGATCTGGTTGTGATTGCTCCCGACAGAATTATGGATATGACCGGAAAGACAACGATTAAGCTCCCACAGAATTCTTATGATTCAAAAGGGATGTTTTTAAACACATCCGGCACGAAGTATGCAATGTACAATTCGGGTGCACTGACATTCAGCGACAATACTACTTTGGCGGAAGTTTTTAATCCATACATGGCCAAAACTGACGGAAAAGTATTTCTGACCTACATGTATTACTCGCCCGGGAAGAATGCAGTTATGCAATGTGCGATACCTTTCTGACGATTAATACTTTGTCCNGGTCCTCCAATACTTAACCTGAGTTTTACTTATCTTAAAGACATAATCCCATTTATACATAATCGGCATAAGTGAAATTCTTACGGATAATCTTAATCATTATCTTTCTTTTCTGTTCCGGAATTATTGCATTTCCCCAAAAAACGGATTATAAAAATATTTTTGGCAGCGACTGGGAAAAAGCAGAATCATTTATTTCGGAGAATGCGTCATGGATGAAACAGATTTGCCAGAAGTATGATGTTTCTTATCCATTGGCCATTGCTGTTGTTTTTCCTGAATTGATAAGATACTCCGCTATCCGAGATAAAATGGAGATTACTCTGCTTAAAGCATTATATATAAACCTCGGAGAGGAGTATGCGAACTTTTCAATAGGCCGGTTCCAGATGAAACCTTCATTTGCTGAATCAGTCCAAAGAAAAGTGTCGATTCTGAAGGGAAGGATCAGATACCATTTCAGGGGAAAAACAGCAAACGAAGATATCAGGAAGTACAGAGCATTGGTTGTTGAGGATCTTGAACAGCCCGAATCTCAGTTCCTTTATCTTATTGCATTTCTAAAGATCTGCGAAAATGTATATCCCATGAAAGATATGGATGAGGATAGAAGGCTGAGATTTCTCGCAACAGCATATAATTACAGCTTTCTGAAAAGCTTTGATGAGGTAGATAAAATGACTGGCAAAAAGTTCTTTTATGCAAATCTCATCAAGGGAGAAAGCTATTCATATGCCGATATTTCGGTTTTCTGGTATAGGAATTATCAGAATAACAAATAGGCTGTCTAAAAAGTAGCAAATTGATTGTCTTTCCTTTGTGCGACTTTGTGCTTTCCTTTGTGATCCTTTGTGGTTCAATAATTTAAAACTAACCACAAAGGCACACAAAGGTTATCACTAAGGACACAAAGGGCTTTTGAGACGTCCTCCTATATAAATTACTGAAGCAATTTCAGAATCTGTACCCAACCGAAAGCCCGAACCCGAAATTCTTTTTTGAAGTCTGGTCATTAGGAAGACCGTAATCAGAGTTCACTTTAAGCAATCCCATCTGGCCCTCAAGTTGAAGTATGAGATTGTTGTAAAACTCGTACCCAATGAAGATATTCGCCCCTGCATCAATTCCCCTGTAGTAAACATAGGTGGTCGGTTCTGACGAAGCGTCGCTCAGAAACTTCACTTTAAGCTCTGTAGTAATGGTACCTGATTTGACCCTTTCCTTACCAAGTACACCATAGCCTCCGTAAGGCCCGGCCCCAATAAGAAGATGTCCGTCGCCAAACTGTGGCCTGTAAAGCAGATTGAGTGGAACCTCTACATAGCCAAGGCTTACCGTTTTGGTAATATCATCGGTAATTATATCCTGCCTTGAACCCTTCACGGCGAAAAAGATCCCTGGCTGAACCCAGAAGTCATCAAATATTGAAAGTATTAAATTTCCCCCAACATGGAATCCCGGATTAAACTTATTTTTCAGTTTTTCACCCCAGTAATCAGTCCCTGCCAGTGTCTGCAGCCCACCCCCGCCTAATATTCCGAAGTGAACTCCTGTATCAACTTTTTTTCTTTTCTGGGCAAAAGTCTGGGGAACCAGCACAGTGAAGATGAGTATAAAAGCAAAAAGTCTTGTCTTCATAAGAAATGTATTTGTTATAAATAATACCTGAATTACCTGTTTAATAAGCCTTTTGTGCCAATGATGCGATCAAAAGATTAACTTTTGCAAAATAAGGAATTGTTTGTACAAAAAAAATCCTTAAATTACTAACAATTATAAACCGGGCTTACAAAGATATTGACAACTTTATTTGGTTATTTATCAATTTATTAACTAAAATTTTTTAATATGGCTGTATTGAAAGTGATCGAGATCATGGCATCCTCAGAAAAAAGCTGGGAAGATGCTGCTGCCACTGCTGTAAAAATAGCTGGCAAAACCGTCAAGGAAATACGCTCTGTCTATATTCAGGATATGAGCGCTGTTGTTACAAAGAACAAGATAACGGAATTTCGTGTTACTGCTAAAATAACATTTGAAGTTCTGAGCTGAATCCTGTTACTGGTTGCCGGTTACTGGTTACTTGTTTTTCTGCAAAACATTCGGGATGCCAGATCAACAAGCGACAAGCAACATGCAACTAATCAACATTCATCTATTAAATCTAAAAATTTAAAGTATGGGACTAATTTCATTTATTAAGAACGCCGGAGATAAACTATTTAAATCCGAAGAAAAAAGAGAACAGGAAAAAGCTGACCTGATTTCATCGCACATTAAAAAATTCGGGTTCGACACAACTGATATCCAGGTAAAAGTCAATGACGACAAAGTGACACTCATGGGCAGTGTTGATACAATTGAAAACAAAAACAAAATTATTGTGACTGCAGGAAATATCGACGGGATAGCCTCTGTAGAAGACTGGCTGGTTGTTAAGCATCCTTCTGTTGTAACTCCTCCACCGCCGGAAAAGCAATTTTACACAGTTAAGAAAGGCGATTACCTCTCAAAAATCGCAAAAGAGGTTTATGGAAACGCCAACAAATACAATGTGATTTTTGAGGCTAACAAACCCATGCTAAAGGATCCTAACCTGATTTATCCGGGACAGGTCCTCGTTATTCTTCCGCTTATAAAATAAAACAATTTGCTGGGAAGCTGCATTTATTTAAAAAAGGGTAATTGAATACAATCACCCTTTTTTTATGGCATTCCCGGCAACTGCTCAGAGGTTTTCCGGCTTTTCTTCGTCAGCGGTTTTTTTCTTGATGTTCTCGGCCAGGTCCTCAAGTTTATCGGCAGTCTTATTTGCTGCCTTCTTCCCGAATTCTTTCATCTT
>JGI20214J51088_10000667_pt1 | contig 23698 bp, 15 predicted proteins | sample WetSurMetagenome_FD_51088 | JGI IMG/M metagenome (IMG submission 51088) | reverse complement strand
CGATTATTTCAAATCCTATTGCAACACCCGATACAACTACGACCTATCTGGTCACACTCACTGATCAGTTCGGATGTAAAAAATCTGATGATGTTAAAGTTGAAGTCAGGGTAAATCCTGTTGCCAATGCGGGTGCTGACCAGGTTCTGGAATATCAGATGGAAACTACTTTGGATGCTGTTCTTGCGCATGATTATGAGACTGGCAATTGGTCGCTAATTTCAGGTACAGGCGAGATTTTTGATACAACTTATTCAAAGACTTCAGTCAGCGGACTTTCACTTAATAAAAACAAGTTCTTATGGAAGGTTACAAACAAAGTATGTCAGCCTTCCTCTGACACAGTCACGATAACAGTAAACGATTTTATCGTTCCAACACTGATAACTCCTAATATGGATGGCAAGAATGATTATTTTGTATTAGGAGGATTAAGTTCTATAGGGAAAATAGAATTGTATATTTTCGACAGACGGGGAGCCAGGGTTTTTAGGAGTCTCGAATACGATAACCTGTGGGATGGAGTTGATTATAATAACAATCCCCTTCCTGATGATACCTATTTCTACGTTCTCAAAACGCAAAATGGGATATCTATGAGCGGGTATATAGTAATAAGAAGATAAAATGAATTGTGCATTTTCCATGAAAACACATACAACTATATTAATATAGTTATCAATATATTATAGAATTAAAATATTATATAATGAAAAGAATTATTAAGACAATTTTCTGGATGCTGATTCCGGTAAGCCTTTCCGGTCAATTATCTCCTGTCACCAACCAATATGTTCTAAATCCTCTTACGATTAATCCTGCCTGTGCAGGAAACAGAGGGGCATTAAATGTTGCAGCCCTTTACCGGAAACAATGGGCTGGCATCACCGGATCACCAGAAACAATGACTTTTTTAGTTGACGCACCCTTAAATGATGAAAAAATCGGCTTGGGACTCATTATCACAAATGATAAAATTGGCGTGACCAAAGAGACCCAGTTCATTACCAACTATGCTTACAGGATTGATATTGGTAAAGGGACTCTGTCTTTTGGACTTGGTGCAGGAATAATTACTACAAATACCGCATGGTCAGATCTTGTGGTTCTTGATCCTGGTGATGAGTATTACCTTATTGACTCGAGACGGTTTGTTGTCCCTAGTTTTAGTTTTGGAGCATACTACTCGTATAACAATTACTATATAGGATTCTCTGTACCAAAGTTTCTTAGTTACAAGTTTAACTTTGATAAAAACAAATATAGTCTGAAAATTGATCCGGGTCAGTACAACTACATGCTTACAGGAGGTTATGTATTTAATGTCTCTTCAAAATTAAAGTTCCTCCCTTCTTCGCTTTTGATTTATACTCCCGGGGAAAAGATACTATTCGATTTAAATGCACATTTCAATTATGTTGACAGGTTCTGGGCAGGAGTCTCGTACAGGAATTCTCGGTCAGTTGCAGGATTATTCCAATTTCAGGTTAATAACCAGATCAGAGTTGCTTATACTTACGATTTTGATATCGGTAAACTTGGAAGATATAGTAACGGATCGCATGAAATAATGCTTAGATATGAGTTCCGCTATAAGGTTAATGTGGTCAATCCTCTTATCTTTTAAAATAAGTACTTAAAGTTCCGCAAGATTTGCCATCTTTACATAAACAGCTAAGCTATAACTTTAAGAACTTTTTGATTACTTTAGACATAACAAACTTTTGACACTTTTAGTCAACTTAGAATTATGAAGTTAAAATTGACATTAGTCATTCTAGCAGCTTTCTTCCTTCAATCGCTGGTTTTTGGTCAGACAGGTACTTACACCATTGATAAAGCTCCATTCAGTTCAGAAAAATATGATGAATTTTCGCCTGTCTATTATAAAAACGGTATCGTCTTTTGTTCAAACCGACCTATCAACAGAGTCTCTACATATTCAACTGCTCAGAACAAAGGGCTTTTTAAGATCTACTTTATTGATACTGTAAATAAAATCAAAGGGGAGAATATCAAACAATCCTCCATTGACTTGAAATCAAAATCCGGTATTGATACAATTGGCTTTGTCAGATGGCAGGATGCACGACTTTTCTCAAAAAATCTTGAAACTAAGTTCAATGACGGACCTGTAACATTTAACAGTAAGCGTGATACAATCTATTATTCAAGAAATCTTGAAGTTGAGGGCAAATTAATTGATCTTTCAACAGTCAGAAATAAACTTGGCATTTTTAATGCCCAATTAGTTGGGGAAAAATGGACAAAAGTAAAAGAACTAAGAATAAACAATGAATGGTACAATGTAACAACGCCCTGGCTTTCTCCGGATGGTAAAAAACTATTTTTTGCTTCAGATAAACCGGGCGGTTTTGGAGGATCGGATCTTTATTTCTGCCTGCTAAAAAGCGGATATTGGGATGATCCTGTGAATTTAGGCCCCAACATTAATACAAAAGGAAATGAATCTTACCCTTTCATTAATCCTTCGGGAGAACTATATTTTTCATCAGATGGTCATAAGGGTCTTGGAGGAAAAGACATTTTCTTTTCCAGATATTCCGATACCACATGGCTCGAGCCTGTCAGACTAGATGCTCCGATCAATTCACAATATGATGATTTTGGTATAATTACCGATACACTTATGGAGGAGGGATATTTTTCATCGAACAGAGACAAATCAATTGATATTTTTCATTTCAGGACAAATCATCAACAGATCTTTTATAACAAAATTCAAAGTGAAAATCAGTATTGTTTTACATTCAATGATAACGGATCGATTGTTATAGATACCACAAATCTTCAATATATGTGGTCATTTGGAGACGGGAAAACAACCATCGGAGCCATTGTTAATCATTGCTTTCCAGGACCTGGAAGCTATAATGTCAAACTGGACATTGTTGAAAGAGGTACAGGTAAACTCTTTTTTACAAAACTTATATACAATCTTGAACTCCGTGATTTTGAACAACCTTATATTAATTCTCCTGATGTTGCGATTAAAGAAGATGTGATAGAATTTGACGGACTTAAGTCCTTCCTTCCCAGGTATAAAATCTTAAGTTATTCATGGGATTTTGGAGACAATAACAGATCATCCGGTCAAAAAGTTGTCCATTCATATAAAGAGAAGGGAGAATACATAGTTAATCTTGGACTGACAATAAGGTCTGAATTAACCGGTCTCGTTCAAAAAACAGGTATTTCAAAAAAGATACTGATTTCTGGTAATAGCCGGGAACTTAAAGATTCTCAGGATAAAATGATCTCATTAAAAGCTACATTACCTGATATAAGAAATTATCATAACGCATTGATAAAAATCCAATACTCCGCTGAAACAGAATTCCTGCAGGATGCAGTATTTAATGTGGAGTTACTATCATCAAAAAATAAAGTTGGAATCAATAGTGCTATTCTCAGGAATGTTTCTAAAAAATATACAATAAGAGAACTTTTTGACACAGATAATAACAACTATAGATACATTGTTGATCAGCAACTGAATCTTATGGCAACTTACCCCGCGTTCAGGGAAATGGTTGACCTTGGTCTTAAAGATGTGCAGATAAAGATATTCGTTCTCAAAGACCCTTCTGAAAAGGAACTCCATAATCTTATTAAGATAAATGGCGCATTTGCTGATTCATATTTCGACACAGCAGACAGGCTCACATCTAATGCCTATATTATGCTTGATCAGATAGTTAAACTGATGAAAAAGTATCCGGCCTTAAGACTTGAAGTTGCTGTTCACTCTGATAATTCAGGGCCTGCGGATATCAGTCTGGCATTGTCACAGAAAAGATCACAGTTACTGGTTGACTATCTTGTAAACAGGGGTATAAGTAACAAAAGGCTGGTTGCTACAGGATTTGGAGGTTCTAAGCCTATTGCATCCAATTTCCTGTTAAAGGACAGAAAGTTAAACAGACGCATTGACTTCATTATCATAGATAAGTGATTAAGAGGTCCCCTTCAATAAAAATGAGGTCTCATGGACTTCATTTTTGTTAATAAGGTATCAGGAGAAACCAATAGTAGATTATTCCAAGAGTCTGGCGAATTGTTGTCAATACTCTGCTTGTCATGGAATAGTTGTTCCCATAATCAGGAAGCGAAATAATTCCAATATTATACTTTTCATCCAATATCTTATTGTAAGTTATCCAGGTTCGTCTGGCGTGAGTACCCATACTTACAATGTTTATTCCCTTAACATTTATATTTATCGTTTTAAGCCAGTCACGAAATGATATTGCACTTGTCAGGGTTCTGTTGGTAATAACTCTGTTAACCGGAACAGCTATTATCACAGAAGAATCGATTCCCATCGACATAAACCTTTTCCGTGCCGACTCAGCACAAGAATTGAAATTGTTGACAATTCTTTTCACCCCATCCAAAGCTCCAATGTCATATACAGTGTTATTCATATAAGGGATCTTTGTATTATGATCAATGATAATATCTTTAACATAAAAATTTACATCACCCTTTTCATCAACTCTGTCGTTTGTTAACTGAATCATTATAGAATCGATTCCCGAAAGTGACCCCTCCCATTTATAAGTATATCTTCTTTTATGCTCATCTGCATAAAAATCAGCAATAAGAGAATCATTTAGAAAAAGATTAAAATGGGCAGAATAATCACCACCCATCTCGCTATAGGCTTCAATTTCAATTATATGATTATCAGAATTTCCAATATTTTTTAATTTGTCATTTGGATAGAATATCAAATATCCATTCATTGCAACCTGATAATAATCTGTAATCATTTTCAGCCCGGTAGTAACTATATAGTCATATCTGTTTTTGTTAAATTCCTGGTATGACATGTCCAGAGCATAATCAGGAAGCCAACCTTCAACAAGAAGAATGTTAGCTTTAACTGGTTCTGATTTTGAAAGATAGGCTGAAAGAGAATTGAAGACCGGTTTTAAAAATAAAAAACCTGAAATTAGAACAACAACAAAAACAGATAATGAGATAATTAATCCTCTTTTGCTCATGAAATTATCTTAAGATTAACATCAATTTTTAAACCTTCCGATCTGATAATTAAAACAGAAGTATAAAATTAACAGAATAATCTGAAGATTGTGAAAATAAGGAAATAATACAAAATATCCTTATGCTTATGATGGTAGGTAGATCAAATTCGAAAGTATAAACCCGGTCATATTCGATTAAGTTTCCGATTGTCCTATCTTCATGGAACACACCAGAAAACAGGCCGATAGCTGCTTCTAACTGTCTCCTTCGCTATCCTCATTCTCTTGTATTTCTATATCTCAAATAATATTGTTAAAGGGATATAGCAGCACTCTTATTATAGGAATGAATCTGACGGAGGATATTTACCAGTAAAACCGGCTAAAATACCCGAAAAAATATCTGAGCTATAAAAATCTTATAGACAATGAATTAAACTGCCATTTAGCTTGAATCTTTTGAAAATTGAATCCGGGATGATTTCAGCCCCCGACTAAACAATTATCAATTAATAAACAAAATACCATATTATTCGTTAAGATTTCTATATTTGTCAAAAATAAGGATGCATAGGTCACTTCATTAATCTCATGAAAAGGACATTAACTCTAATTTTTCTTCTTGTATCGGTTGTGGTCAATGCTAAGTATTATTATGTGGCATCCAATGGAAAAGATAGTAATCCAGGAACAATAGATTCACCATTTGCTACATGGGGTAAATTAAGTTCGGTTCTGGCTGCGGGTGATATTGCATATATCAGAGGGGGAACTTACAGAACTGCCTATTCTGCATCAGCATATTCACATGTAGCACTCTATTCATTAAAGGGTACTTCTGCAAATAACATTCAAATACTTGCATACCCCGGAGAATATCCGGTTTTAAACCTCGATAATATTATTCCTACTGGTTCATATTGTTTTGCTTTCTTTATGCAAGATTGTAACTACATTTATGTCAAGGGACTTAGAATAACTGGATTACCTCAGTCATCTATTGGTAATTCAATAACAGGAATGTATATAGTAAATTCTCCCAATTGTGTTTTTGAAGAATGTGAAGTTGACCACATAGGCGGTTATGGTATTGGATTAGGAGATGGATCAAATAATATGCTGTTTAAAAATTGTGATGTGCATCATTGCTCTGATCCTTATACTCAGTATGAAAATGCAAATGGATTTAATATAACAGGAAAATCAACGGCAACAGACATTACATATTACGGATGCCGGGCATGGAAAAACGCTGATGATGGCTGGGATTTCTTTTTGGCTGACGGAAAGATAACTCTAAATAACTGTTGGTCTTTCTGGAATGGGTTTGATGATAACTTTAATAGGTTAGGTGACGGGAATGCATTTAAACTTGGACCCAATGCCACTGATCAATCTTCTACCCTTCTTAGAACTATTACCAATTGCATTGCAGCAAAAAACGAATCAAATGGTTTTGACCAGAACACAAGTGATTATTCCTGTATAATGTATCTTTATAATAATGCTGCTTATGACAATGGCTCTGCAGGCTTCCAGTTTAGTTATATCAATGGAATAGCCAATGAATTTATAAATAACATTTCATGGGGAAATGATTTTGTAGAAAGTTCTTTAGGTAAAGGAATAATTCAATCAAATAACACATGGAACAGTGGAATCACGGTTTCTGATGCAGATTTTGGAAGCGTCAATGTGGCAGAGTTAGAACGTTCGAGAAAAGATGACGGCAGTTTACCTGACGTTGATTTCATGCATTTGAAATCAGGATCAGATCTGATAGATGCAGGTTTGGATGTTGGTTTGGATTTCAATGGTTCTGCTCCTGACGTAGGAGCGTTTGAAACTGGAAGTCCAATAATACCTGCAGTGCCGGCTTATACAGGGTCTGTTGTAGAGAATGCAACCCCGAGTACTCTGACAATGACTTATAGCTTAAGTCTTGCTAATATAGTGCCTGCTATTTCAGCCTTCACGGTTCAGGTCAATTCAGTTGCCAGAACAATAACCTCTGTAGCTGTTTCAGGAACAAAAGTAAATCTGACCCTTGCAAGTGCTGTACTTTATGGTGATGTTGTAACAGTAGGATATAATCAACCTATTTCAAATCCCTTACAAACACCTGCAGGAGGCGAGGCGTTTTCAGTCAGTTTCCAGCCAGTGACAAATAAGGTTGCCTCCCCTATCCCTGTATATTTAAGCTCAGCAATAGAAAACGCAACTCCTTCATTAATTGAAATTACATATGACAAGAGTCTTGCTAATATTATTCCTGCTGCTTCATCATTTTCAGTACGGGTAAATTTAGTTGCCAGAACTGTAAATACAGTTTCTGTTTCGGGAGCAAAAGTCATTTTAACGCTTGCAAGTCCTGTAATTTATGGAGAAGCAGTAACACTATCATATACCAAACCATCAGCAAATCCATTACAAACACCTTCAGGAGGCCAGGCAGCATCAATAAGTGCACAGACTGTCACAAACAAAACTGTGTCAGCCGTACCGGTATATGTTAGCTCAGCAATTGAAAATTCCAATCCGTCTGTTATTGAAATGACTTATGATAAAAGTCTTGCCAATATTATTCCTGCTCCTTCATCTTTTTCTATTCAGGTTAATCTTGTTGCCAGAAGTGTAAACAATGTTGCTATTTCCGGGACAAAAGTAATACTGACTCTTGTAACCCCTATAGTTTATGGTGAAACTGTAAAAGTTTCGTACACAAAACCACCAGTAAATCAGTTACAATCACCTTCAGGAGGCCAGGCAGCATCGTTAAATGCACAAACAGTTATAAACAAAATAGTTTCAGCTATTCCGGTATATGTTAGCTCAGTAATCGAAAATTCTGCTCCGTCTGTTATTGAAATAACATATGATATAAGTCTTGCCAGTATCATTCCCGCTACTTCATCATTTGCAGTGAAAGTGAACTCGATTTTCCGAAATGTAGTTAATGTTACTGTTTCTGGAATAAAAGCATCTCTTCTGCTAGCTAATTCTGTAGTTTATGGTGATATTATAACAGTAGCATATACAAAACCTTCTTCTAATCCATTACAATCAGTTTCATCAGGACAAGCTTTATCTTTCACCGCAAAAAATGTTACAAATAACTGCTTAGAAAAAGTCGACAATCCAGGTAAAGTAAAACTGAAGATTTACCCTAATCCTGCTCAGAATTTCATTAACATTATATTTGATGATGCTGCTCTGTCTGCTAAATTTATTAAGATTTTTGATTTGTCAGGAATGCTGGTTCATACCGAATATGTTGCACAAGGTATCAGCAAGGTACAAATCCCGATAAATCTTAAAGCCGGAATATATTTTGTAACTCTTGAATTCGGAGATCTCATACTGTATACCCAGGAACTAATAATAATAAATTAACAATTACTTAAATATCTGTTTTTTCATCCTCCCTGTTCAAATTTATAGCCACCAAAAACATTATGGTTATAAAATGTTTTAATTCTGATTTAAACGACCGGTTCCACGGGAACACAAAAATCTTTTTAGTTAACTTGGAGATAATAAACCATTTATACTTTTGAAAGTGGTAATCTTAATATTTTTCGTATAATAACAACTGAGACTTTAAGTAATTGTCAAAATAGAATGAAGGCTTTCTCATTTCCGAGATATTATACCATCGATAATATATGTTAACAGAGAGATGTGACACCTCACTTTAAAGAAACTAGCTTAATTCGCGATCTTTACTATCTCTGTATGTGCTTTCATCTTTTAATTTATGATACTGATAACTGATCCAATTGAATATATGCTTGTATTCTGGTTTGAATGATTATTTTTGTACCTGCCATTTTAAGTTGAAGATTGAATAATTGATTTATACTAAAGAACCTTGACCATAACATCCTCATTAATTGAGATCTTGATCCACTATAGAAAATAACTTATACCAGGTTAAATGAAAACCCACTCTTTGATATTTGATTGCAGTATTTTTGAATTTAATCAGATTCACAACAGATCAGGGAATATTACCTCAGTTGAGAACCGGATAAATATACCATTTGATATTAAACGGATTTTCTATCTTTATGATGTACCTGGAGGAACTCAGCGGGGAGGACATGCACATAAGGGCTTGCAACAACTTATTGTTGCCGCCAGTGGTAGTTTTAATGTAATATTAGATGATTGTAAAAACAAAAAGATTGTCGAACTAAACAGACCAAATTACGGATTACATGTTGTTCCTGGAATATGGACAGAAATTGTCAATTTTTCCTCCGGAGCTATTTGCCTTGTACTTACTTCACATAAATATGATGAATCTGATTATATCAGAGAGTATAATAATTTTATAACATTTAAGAATAAATAACAATAAAATTAAAATTGGAATTAATGACCAATTTGATTAAACTCAATTAACATAATTCTAAGGTAAATTATTTGATTATTAAGGCTTAAAAGATCTGAGGGAGCAAAAAACTTTAATGGATTTAATATTTACGAATACAGATATGAGGAAGAAGAAATCGTATAAAAAAGGTAACAGTATACAAATTCTTTGAACCACAAATCACATGAATAAACTAATTGCTTAAATATGTCATTTAAATGATAAAATTAATTAATCTTCCAAAAATTATTGATGAACGGGGTAATCTTTCCTTTATAGAAGAGCAGCACCATATTCCGTTTAAGATACAAAGAACCTATTGGATATATGATGTACCTGGAGGAGAAATAAGAGGGAGTCATGCATTTAAAGAATCGGAAGAATTTATAGTTGCAATCTCAGGTAGTTTTGATGTAATATTGCACGATGGAAAAGAAGAGATCAAATATTCACTTAACAGATCTTATTATGGAATATATATTCCTAAATTAGTTTTCCGCAGACTGGAGAATTTCTCTACCAACTCACTCGCATTAATTATGGTTTCTACATTTTATAATGAGAACGATTACGTTAGAGACTTTGACGAATTCCTGAAATTAATAAAATGATTAAAGAAAGATCAATTTCCCCCGGAGTGTTAGATTTTTGCTTTAGAATTGAAATGTGAAGATTATTTAAGTGATCAAAAAGTTTATATAACATCTTAATGAAAATTCATCCTACGTCTGATGTGCAGTCCAAAAAGATTGGAGCAAATACCACAGTCTGGCAATTTTCAATTGTACTTCCAGGTGCTGCTATCGGGGATAACTGCAACATCAATTCACATTGTTTTATCGAAAACAATGTCTCTTTAGGAAATAACGTTACGATTAAATGTGGTGTATATCTCTGGGACGGTATTTATATTGAAGACAATGTCTTTATTGGGCCGAACGTAACTTTTACAAATGATGTATATCCAAGATCCAAACATGAAGTTGAATTTGCTAAAACAGTTGTTAAATGCGGTGCTTCTATAGGTGCAAATGCAACTATTATTGCAGGTATTACTGTCGGTGAATATGCATTAATCGGAGCCGGCAGTGTTGTCACGAAAAACATACCCAACAATACTCTTTGGATAGGTAATCCAGCACGGCAAAAGGCATATGTTTGCAATTGCGGACAAAAACTTGATGAAGATCTTCATTGCAAAAAATGTAATTCAGTTTTCACCCTCGTTGATAATATTATAATAAAACAATGATAAAGTTTCTAGATCTAAAAAAGATAAATGACAGTTTTGAACCACAACTTCTAAACTCAATAAGAACGGTGATGGACTCAGGCTGGTACCTCATGGGTAATGAGGTAAAAGCTTTTGAGCAGGAATACGCTCATTTTATTGGTGTTAAGCATTGTATTGGAGTCGCAAACGGTCTCGATGCTCTACGTCTTATACTAAAAGCTTATTTAGAATTGGGTGAGATGCAAGAAGATGATGAAATTATTGTTCCTGCCAATACATATATTGCATCAATTCTGGCTATCACTGAAAACAGATTGGCACCTGTATTGATCGAGCCAGATATCAATACATATAATATTGATCCTTATAAAATTGAGGAAAAGATTACTTCTCGTACAAAGGGAATTATGATAGTTCATCTTTATGGTCAAAATGCCATGCATCCCGAAATAATGCGTTTGGTTCAGAAATACAATCTGAAACTTATAGAAGATAATGCTCAGGCACAGGGTTGTCATTTTGGGAATAGACGTACAGGTTCCTTAGGAGATGCTGCTGGTCATAGTTTCTACCCCGGAAAAAATCTGGGTGCTCTTGGTGATGCTGGTGCAATCACTACTGACAACGATGAACTCGCCGATGTACTGAGAACAATCGCAAATTATGGATCAAAGGTAAAATATCAGAATATTTATAAAGGATTAAATTCACGCCTTGACGAAATACAAGCTGCAGTACTCCGCGTCAAGCTTCCTCGTCTTGATGCTGACAATCACCGTCGAAATGAAATAGCTCAGTACTATCTGAAAAATATTACAAATCCTGACATTATTTTACCTAATTGGAACATTGCCACATCTATCTCTCAGACTTCAGGTTCAATAAATACAAGTCCATCCAATACATCACTCCAAAAACCTTTAAGTCATATCTGGCACATCTTCGTCGTACGCAATGAATACAGGGATAACCTGCATCAGTATTTGCACGAGAATGGCATCCAAACTGTTATTCATTATCCTGTTGCACCACACAAACAAAGGGCCTACATTGAGTGGAATGATATGTGCTTACCAATAACAGAAAAGATTCATCATGAAGTATTAAGCTTACCTATAAGTCCGGTTATGGATGAAAATGAGATGTCGCGCGTTGTATCTATTGTTAATGGTTTTCACAATCATAATCTGAAAGATAGTGCATTGTAGGTAATATAATCAGATTTTTATCATTATAACAATAATTCACCTGAACACATATAAAAACAAAATGGAGACTCTCCTATATTTTTTTAAAATATTAAAAGCAGATTTTAAACTAAATAAGCAAACTTATGTTATATCTAGGTTTAACACCTGATCATTTAAAATTTATAGAAATCTGAAATGTCAATAGAATTAAAATTCAAAATTAACTTCAGTGTTTTACATATAAAATAAAAAAATTCTTTACTTATGAGAAACAGGTGGGTCTTAAAATTATCTATTGTACTGAATATTCTGTTCATTTCATTTCTAATATTTATTGGACTGAAATTTAAGGAAAACACAGTAACCTCATTGAATTACAATGAGGAAAATATACAGAGCATATCAATTGACTCTAGTTTGGCATCCTACAATCTTACAACTGAACAACTGGAGAAATCTGATTTTCGATGGCCCGAAGGTAAAAGGATGGCTTTAAGTCTCACTTTCGACGATGCTGCTCCATCCCAGATTGACAATGGAATACCATTGCTTGACAAATATGGTGTAAAAGCAACATTTTATGTATCACTGTGGGACGTTGAGAAGAAATTGGAGGAATGGAAAAGTGCTTTGAAAAGTGGACATGAGGTAGGTAATCATACCTGTAAACACCCATGTTCTGTTAATTATGATTTCACCAAAGAAAATCCTTTGGAAGATTATACACTTTCTCAGATGAGCAGGGAACTATATTCTGAGAATGAAGTCCTAAAGAAGTTATTGGGTGTTCAGCCTGTATCGTTTGCTTACCCTTGCGGGCACGCATTTGTGGGAAGAGGTTTAAACACTAAAAGTTACGTGCCTCTGGTCTCAACTATTTTCGAAAGTGGACGCGGGTATGAAGGAGGTTTCACTAATCCAGAACTATGCGATATGGCCAAACTCTATTCTGAGCCATTGGACGCAAAGTCATTTGAACAGATAAAGGCACTTATTGATACAGCTGCAAATTCAGGCAAATGGTTGATTCTTACAGGGCATAAAATCAGTGACAATGATCCGCATGATACACAAATGTCAACAATTGAAGCCATTTGTAAATATGCACTGGACTCTTCAAATGGCATTTGGATTGACAATGTACATAATATATCATCCTATGTTAGAGAGAAAAGAGGGGAAGGACCTTTTGTTCAGGCAGATTATTTCAAAAAACCTGTGAATTCAATTTATAGCAAATTGTGGTCAAGCTATTATGTTTTCAAATTTAAGGTAAAAAAACTACTCAAATAAGCTCTAACAAAGTTGAATAATATTACACTTTGATGATTTACATGACAATTTCCCTGTTGTCTTATGAATTTTAACAATCTTTAAAACTATATGCTTTGTACCTCACTCTCAATTAATGGTATTTAGAATTTCAGAAGATCACTTTATTTATTAATTTAAAAATTGAATTTAGCGTGGATGATAATTCACTAGAGAATAAGAATACAGAAAGCGAAGCTGGCAATATTGAAGAGAATGTTGCAGTTCAGGAAAAAAACTTGAAACAAGCTACTGAACAACAATCTTCGTATCGCCAGATCATGAAAGCCACCTCTCTTTTTGGTGGCGTTCAGGTTTTCAACATATTTATATCGATTATTCGGTCCAAATTTATTGCTGTCTTACTTGGTCCGGCAGGTGTTGGTATTTATGGGCTTCTTACATCAACAACAGGATTGATAGGGAGTATTACGAATCTTGGATTAAGCACAAGTGCTGTTAAGGATGTTGCTGCAGCCAATATCTCCGGTGATTCGAAAAGAATTGGCCTTGTTGTCTCGGTTTTACGCCGTTTGGTTTGGATTACCGGACTAATAGGTACTATATTTACTCTGGCATTTGCTCCGTGGTTGAGCGAACTGACCTTTGGTAACAAAGACTACACATTTGCATTTACGCTGATTTCAATTACCCTGCTCTTTACTCAAATTAGTGCCGGGCAGCTCGTACTTTTGCAGGGTACACGAAAGCTTCAATATCTGGCAAAAGCCGATATGGCAGGGGTTACCTTTGCATTACTGACCTCCATCCCAATCTATTATGTCTGGGGCATGAAAGGTATAGTTCCTGCTATAATCTTAAGCTCTTTCATGACCCTATTATTGTCATGGTACTTTAGTTCCAAAATCAAAATAGAGCGCATACAACTCAATAGGACCATCCTGGTATCTGAAGGGAGTGGTATGGTTAAGATGGGCTTTTTTCTCAGTTTAAGTTCACTTATTTCAATGGGGTCATCCTATATTGTGCGTATCTTCATCAGTCATAAAGGCGGGGTCGAACAGGTGGGACTATACAATGCCGGGTTTTCCATTATCAATACATATGTTGGAATGGTGTTCTCGGCAATGGTTACAGACTACTTTCCGCGACTATCAGGTATTGTAGATGATTCCGCAAAGGCAAAAAATGTCATTAATCAGCAAGCTGAGGTTGCTCTTCTCATTTTAGCACCAATTTTAACTGTGTTTCTAATATTTATAAACTGGATAGTGGTTCTGTTTTACTCTTCCAGATTTTTACCAGTAGATATAATGATACATTGGGCAGCCTTAGGAATCTTTTTTAAGGCAGCAAGTTGGCCAATCGCATATCTTATAATTGCCAAAGGTCACACTAAGCTATTCTTTTATAATGAATTAATTGTTAATATATATATGCTGGGTTTGAATATAATAGGGTATCAATGGAAAGGGTTAGAAGGAATGGGAATCTCATTTTTTGTTGGATATCTTATTTATTTAACCCAGGTTTATATTATTGTAAGGAAGAAATATACTTTTGCTTTTCAAAAAACGTTCTATGAAATATTCGGAATTCAATTTCTGATCGGAGTATTATGTTTTATAAGCAGCAGGCTAATCTCCCCTCCCTATATTTACATCTGGGGCTCACTTTTAATCTTAGTTTCCTCATATTATTCTATCAGGGAATTGAACAAAAGGTTACAATTGATCCCTCTAATCTTAGAAAGACTCAAAAAACATAAATGACTTCAATGAAAATACTATTATTCAACCTCGGCACTATTGAGGATCGTATTATAGACTGGGGTATAGAAGGATTTAAATCTCTTTTCGAACAGGACATTATTTTATGGGGACCTATTACAGATAAGAATTTCATCTATAAAGAAAAAGAAATTCCAATTTTAAGCTTCTTCGAACCAACAACCATAAGTGATGTTTTTAATAAGCTTCCAAAAGACTGGTATCCGGATATTGTAACCTGTGATACTTCTGTATTAAATTATATACCAGATATATATAAGTGTCAGGTTAAAACAATTTTATTTACACGTGATGCCTGGTCAGATACAATTTTCAATAAAGGTCTTGTAGAGTTATTTGATTTTGTAAACCATGCAACTATTGACAGGTCATTCTATAATACTTTCCATGTAAATGTATTGCCATTGTCAAATTTTGCCGTTTCTATTCCTGTTCCCGGAATAATTCAATCTGAATATGAAAAAAGAGATATTGATGTCATAGCTATTGCAAATTACAACAAGTCCTTTTATCACAACAGGTATAAAACTTTCTATCAGCTATCGGATTTAAACAGGACAGGAATTAATATAAAATATTTTTTAGGAATTAAGCGGCCTGAAATTTATACCTATTATCAGCGCAGCAAAATTGTGATTGACTGGGCACATACACTTTCAAACCGTTCTTACGAAGCTGCTCTTAACGGTTGTTTACTGTTCAGCCATAAAGACAACCCACTGATAAAAGAATTCTGGATTCCATGGGAAGAATATATCCCTTACGACGAAAGCAATATCATGGAATTAATATCCTTTTATTTAAACAATCCTGAGGATGCAAAACGAGTAATTAATAAGGCACAGGAAAAAATTCAAAGAACACCTGCCAGCTGGGGAGAGTATGCCTGGTATAATATCAATGTTGCATTTAATACTGAAGTTTCAATTCAGGAAAGAATTAGTCGGAATGAATCAACACCAACAGAAGTTTTACATTACCGTACCTCAACTCCTTTAGTATATAACTATGATTACAGCACAAACTTTCCTCCGGAGTGGAAAGAACTTTACTTTGAAAGAATTGATTATGCTTTATCGGCTTCTAATGACACAGATTTCATTATTCTGCCGCTGATTGAAGCAGCCAGGATGGCTTTTTTGTTAAAGAGAAGTGAGCTTTCCTTAAAATATTTGAATGAATTGGAGAATGTACTTCCTGACTATGCATGGATTTACTATTTGTATGCCAGGATCTTCTTTGAGAATAATGATAACCAACAGGCACTTATTTGGTTGAAAAAATCAATAGATTGTGCATTAAAATCACCAGAGCTGCTTCAGCAGTTTGTCTTGCCAGTTATTGAAAAAGGAAATGCATGTGACGGCCGCAGGGTCATAGATTTCATGTGGCAACCTGTCTACAAGCATAACAATGAATTCCAGGTGAAGTCATTACTTCACCTTACTTATGAACTATCAGGCGAAATTTACATAAGGATTCATGATCAGAATAAAGCAGTAAATGCTTATTCTGAGGCAATTCATAATATACCTGTTCCAGATTGCATCTATAAAGTTAATCCTTTGCTGATTCAGAGAAGGGATTATGAAACAATGTTACAACTTACTGAAAAAGGTATTGCAGACTCTCCATACGACAGTATCCTTATCTTATATAAAGCATATGCCTTAATTCAATTAAAACAAAAGCATAATTTTGTAAGGGTATTGAAAGAGCATAAGAAGGCATTGAAAAGTTTCATTGGTATTCGTAAATTTCTGATATTAAGAAATTTGATTAGTATTATCCTGATTTCTTCATTACTAAGCAAAAGTCTCAGTTCCAAAATAATAATTGAAATATTGAAACTTTTGAAAAAGAAAGAAGGATTCTCCTATCTTGGTTAAATTAAGTCAGTATATTTTTAATAAAGCTGTCTAAAAAGATAATAAATGCTTAATAAACAAAAAACAGGTAAAGAAGCAATTTCGGGTTTAACTCAAAGAATTACATTTTATGAATACCTGTATGTATTTGTCTTAATTATATATGCCGGACTTGGGAATAGATTTTTTAATTCCAGTTCTCTTACAGAAAATACTATTGGAGTTTTTCTTCCTATAGTGTTAAGTGTAATTTTGGCATTAAGATGGAAGATAGATATTGATGCTCACTTCTACCTTATGATGTTAGGCTTTACCATTTACTTTGTAGCTGTTTCATTAAAGTATCGTGAAATACAACCTACATTTTTACTTGTTTATTTTTTTATTTTTTTTACTGTTTATTCAACTGTTAAAGCCCTAGGTATTAATCTGTTCAAAATCTATGAAAAACTTCTTTACTTCCTGGCAATTATCGGATTAATTTTCTGGATAGCACAGACGGCGTTAGGGGGAGACAATTTATACTATATGTTGAAAGGAATCCCTGGGATTGACCTGTTTTCAAATGTATCGGGTGATGGCTTAAATGCCATCTTATACTCAGTACAACCAACATACACTTCACTAAGGTACAATTTCACTCTTCCCAGAAACTGTGGATACGCATGGGAACCAGGAGCATTTGCTGTTTATCTTTGCCTTGCAATCTTTATCAATCTCTTTTTTACAAATTCTGATAAGAATAGTAAAAAACGGTTCTGGGTATTATTAACTGCATTACTATCAAGTCAGTCAACAACTGGATATATAATTTTTATAGTGATTATCCTATTCTATTTTCTAAATAAAAAATTGTATATCGTTCTCTTATTATTCCCGTTTGCAATCATTTCACTGATTTACATATCTACATTACCGTTCATGAGTCAAAAAGTTATTGAATTAATAGATGAAACAAAAGGAATTGATTTATTGGTCGAAAGAACTATTGGCAGGGAGGAAGAAGTCACTCCCCAGCGCTTTACTTCATTTATGATAACCTTTACAGATTTTCGTAATAATCCTGTATTGGGTTTAGGTAACCATCAGGAAGAATCATGGACCAACAAAATTGGTGCAAATATTTCTTCTATTACAGGCATTGGAAACCTGTTATCCCAGTTTGGTTTAGTCGGATTTCTTTTTTTTATTATAGTTTCTTTTCAATCTTCAGTATTCTTCTCTAAATACTTTAATTATAAGGGGAATTTTTTATTGTTTCTAATAATTCTGTTTATATCTATCAGTTATAGTATATTATTATTACCTATTGTCATGTGCTTCTGGATGTTTCAAATATTTGAACCTAAGAAGGCAACCCAAAAAGAAAAAGAGGGAATAGCCTTAAATAGCAACAACCTTGCACCATCACCTGAAAAACTTTGATGATTATAAATTATATCTGTTCTAAGAACAAGTCTGATTTTAAATATAGAGATTGAAAACAACGAATATTATAAAGGTTAATTGCACAGGATTTACCAGATTATCCCTTTCGATCCGGTATATATTAACCAGTAGTAAACTAAATAAAGCTATTTATAAAAATAATGTTTAAATGAGTATAGTAATCTTTGGTGATTTATTTTCTTTTCCTGAAGGTAGTGCCGCTACAAACCGGGTTCATACTTATGCAAAAGGATTTTACGAAAATGGTATAAATGTTCATGTAATTTGTTTCGCTAACGAATATAATACCTCAGGGGATGGTCAGTTTAATGGCATTCATTATTATCATCCGTTTGGACAAAATACAAGAAGTAAATATTTTATTCTCCGCAGATGGCAAAAATTTACTAAGTATATAAAGACTATAGCCCTGTTCCGAAAAATAAACAAAGAAGACAAAATAGCAGCTATCAATTGCTGGACACAAATGACTCTGACTCAAATATTTGCTTTTTTTCTGGCAAAATTAAACGGATCTAAAATAGTAATTGAAATTAGTGAGCATCCTTTGAGATACTACCAGGGTTCATTTTTCAATAAGATGCATGGAAAATTAAGGTTGTTAATCGAAATAAAATTATGTGACGGGATACTATGCATATCGCAATATCTGGTTGATTTTTATAAAAGTAAAAATGTTAATACCTCAAAGCTTTTCTTAATACCGAGCACTGTTGATCCGTCAAGGTTTATTCAAACCGGTGAAAATCCATTTCCGTTTCGCTATATTGGCTATTTTGGCGGACTTACATTTTACAGAGATAATATTGATTTATTAATAAAAGCTTTTGTTGAAATAAACAGAACACATTCTGAGGTTCATCTGGTACTGGGGGGGTTTTGTTCAGATAAAGAGAGAGAACAACTTACAGACCTGATATCCCAACTTGGAATTGGGAATAAAATCGAGTTGCTCGGCTATATAAGCAGGGAGAAGATTATAAATTATATTACTCATTCTGATGTTCTGGTAATGGTAAGGAGTAACGATATGACATCACAGGCATCCTTCCCATCCAAATTAGCCGAGTTTCTGGCAACCTCAAAACCAGTTGTATCGGTAAACGTGGGTGAAATTTCTGACTTCTTAACTGATAATTTAAATGCATTTTTAGTTGAGCCAGGAAATATTAATGCATTAACCGAAAGAATAAATTTCGTACTCGACAATTACGAATTTGCTCAACAAGTTGGTGCAAAAGGGAAAGAATTGACTAACACAATATTTAATTATGATTTTCAGGCTAAAAGGATGATTGACTTTATTACTTAGCTTTATTCAATAAACTGTTTCAGGAGGATAATACTTTAATTTCTTATTCATGGACAATTATACCAGGATTAATAATCCGGAATCTGTAATAATAAAATAACTGATTAATAATATTGATATGTGTGGAATCACAGGTGCAATTTATCTTGACAAAGCAAGAAAAATAGAAACTTCTGTACTAAAAAGGATGACTGATGCCATATATCACCGTGGCCCGGATGATGAAGGTTTTTATGTTGATAATAATGTCGGTCTTGGTTTTCGGCGTTTAAGTATCATTGATTTAAATACAGGCCACCAACCATTAGGGAATGAAAATTCAAGTATAACTCTTGTATTCAACGGCGAAATATACAATTATCTTGAACAACGGGAAATTTTAATTAAAAAAGGATATAAATTTAAGACAGCAACAGACACAGAAGTAATTCTGCATCTTTATGAAGAGTATGGTGTCGATTGCCTTCAGTACTTACGGGGTATGTTTGCCTTTGCTATTTGGGACAAAACCAGGCAACAGTTGTTTTGTGCAAGGGATCGTTTTGGGATCAAACCTTTTTATTATTATACTGATAAAGAAAAATTTGTTTTCGGTTCGGAAATTAAAGCGATTCTGAAAGCTGGAGATATTGATAGAACATTATCAAATGATGCATTAGATTCCTATTTTGCCTTTGGCTATATCTCAAGTGACTTATCAATTTATAAAAGTATAAGAAAACTTCAACCAGGCCATTATCTGCTTTTATCGTTCAAGGATAAAGCATCGATTGATATTAAAAGATACTGGGAAATACAATTTGAACCTGACCACTCTAAGACAAATAATCAATGGATAGAAGAAATTGAAAACTGCCTTTCTGAAACAGTTAAACTTCATATGATTTCAGATGTGCCTCTCGGTGCATTTCTAAGTGGCGGTATTGATTCTAGTTCTGTCGTTGCAATGATGGCGAAAAACTCCAATCAACCTGTCAAGACATTTTCTATCGGTTTTAAAGAGCAGGAATTTAGTGAATTGGAATATGCCAGGCTGGTTGCTAAAAAATATAATTGCGAACATCATGAACAAATTGTTGAACCCGAATCGATTGGCTTGTTACCTAAACTTATTCATGGCTATGACGAGCCATTTGCAGATACATCTGCAATACCAACTTACTATGTTTCCAAAATGGCTCGTGAACATGTAACTGTTGCCCTTTCAGGAGATGGTGGTGATGAGTTATTTGCAGGATATAACAGCTACCCTTCTCTTTTGAAAATTTACTCTAATCGATTGAATTTCAGATCATCCTTCTACAATAAGCTTATATGGGGCAGCATCCACAAAATTATTCCGGAAAACATGAAAGGGAAGAGTTCATCGTATTTCCTTTCGCTTAACAAAAATTATCTGAGCGCATATCTTCACCTGTGGTCAATAGATCAGAGAAAAAAACTGATCTTGAATGATCATCATTCTAAAGATTCTTCAAATGGCTCAGAATTATATAAAGTAGGAATTCTTAAAGGTGCTCTCAAGAATGATTTTATTTCCAATATGCAATATCTCGATCTGAAAACCTATATGGTTGACAGTGTGCTAACGAAGGTTGACCGAGCAAGTATGATGAGTTCCCTTGAGGTCAGAGTGCCATTACTGGATCATAAATTTGCGGAGTTGAGCTTTAAAATTCCATCAGAATTAAAATTCAGAGGAAAAGAGCAGAAATTTATCTTCAAACAGGCAATGTCGGCTTATTTGCCTGATAGCATAATAAATCATCCTAAACAAGGTTTTAGCGTACCACTCTCTCTGTGGTTTAAGGACGATTTAAAGAAATATGTAAAGGACGTTTTACTTTCTGAAAATCCTTTGCTGGCTTCATATCTGGACAAAAAATATGTAAGAAAATTGGTTGAAAACAATAATACCCTTGTGAAGGACTTCAGTACACGCATCTGGTCTTTACTTTTTTTTGAAGAATGGTTAAAACAAAACATTCAATAACTTATATTTGCTGACTGAGTGATTATTAATATTTAGATTTAACTTATTTATAACCTAAAACAATATAACCATTTTGCCTCCGTTTCAACGTAACAGGTAAGTATTTAATCCACACTGACATACTGATTAATGTCTGAAAAATCAATCCTTAATTAATGTTTGTCAGCTAACAGATGTTACTTCCGACGACGGACGAAATGTGCAATATTATTTTTATAAAAGTAAATCAAACAGTCAAAATTTATGCTAAAGTAATTCAGTGTTTAATCTTAGTCAGATGAATATTTTAGAAATGAACAAGAAACTCTCAAATGATCTTTCTTCCAAATTAAATATTGTCAAAGAATATGGTTTTGGTTTAAATTCGGAATCCGTACTTTTAGATCTTGGATGTAGTAGTGGTAAAATTGTGAAAGAACTTTGTGATCATGGCTATCAGGCATACGGCTGTGGTACCAGGTTTATTAATGAAGAAGATGTTGATATAGAAACAATGATGAAACAGGGAATAATTCGGGAAATCGATATAGAACAATACAAATTGCCCTTTAATGACCATACTTTTGATTTCATTTTCAGTCACTCGGTTTTTGAACCTGTCCTAAATTACTCCGGATCAATATCTGAAATTTCCAGAGTATTGAAGCCAGACGGGGTTTGCATGCATTTATTACCTTCCGGGAATAAAATAATAGAGCCTAATATTTACGTGCCATTTGCCACCCTTATACAATCGCAATTATGGTTGTATTTCTGGACTATAATAGGAATACGCAACAATTCTACAGGTGATTTAAAAACAAAAGAGGCAGCAATCCGATTTTATGATTACTTCTTTAAGCGTGAAACTAATTACCTTTCAAAAAGGCAGTTAACAGATCCCATAGGAAAGCACTTTAATGATGTCCATTTCTGTGAAAATCTGTCTATCAAGTATTCTCCCAGAAATGGAAAATATTTTTACGCCATTCTGAAATTTTTTCCCTTCGTTTTTTCTCTTTACAACACTTTTCGCAGCCGTGTTATACTAACAACCTGCCCTAACAAAGATCTTGTACCTGTTTTACCTTCAGTTCCATTTCAATTCACAACCTAGGATTAGATTCGCCAATGCTAACAACCCGGAAATTTTTCAAAACGTTTAAGAATTTCATGTATACCATATATATGCTGATTGCCAATACCTTGCAATCAAAATTTTTCTGCGATAAGCAAGTACATGAATATTACAAATAATAAAGTAAATTATATCATGAAATTTATAATTTCTATAGACACAGAAGGGGATAACCAGTGGGATCATGGCAGGGAATTAACTGTCGAAAACATAAAATTTGTTCCGAGGTTCCAGAATTTGTGTGAGAAGTATTTTATAAAACCTACATATCTTGTTACTTCTGAAGTTTGTGAAGATCAATTCGCCAGGGAGATATTTTCAGAATATTCATTAAAAGAAAAAGCTGAGATCGGAACCCACTTACATTCATGGACTACACCTCCTTTTAAGGATAAAGCTGGTTTCAGGTTCAATGACCCCAATCATGCTTTTGCAACTGAATTACCGGAGGATTTATTAAATGAAAAGATAAAGATACTGACAAATCAGATAGAAGCTTCATTTGGTAAACGGCCATTATCATTTCGATCCGGAAGGTTTGGATTTTCAGAGAATGTCGCCAGGATTCTTTTAGACAATTCTTATCTTGTTGATTCTTCTGTTACTCCCTATATCAACTGGTCGGGCCATAAAGGAATTCCCGGAGGTCAGGGAGGATCAGATCATCTGGATAGCACACCATATCCATATATGTATGATTTTGATAAGGGTTCTCTTCTGGAAATTCCGGTTACGATTTTACCTACCAGGTTCCCGTTAAACAAAAACAACACAATAGCCAGGCATTATTTCAGGAATGTTGATAACAGCATATTTCTCAGAGCATTCAGAAAAGTGTTATTCCATAATCAACCATTATGGCTAAGACCTCATCTTCGTATGGACATAAACCTGTTTGATGAATTATTAAATGAAACAATAAATTTAAAATTACCATACATTGTTATGATGTTTCATTCCAGCGAGTTAATGCCTGGTTGTTCAATATATCGAACCGATAAAGAAGCCATAGAAAAATTATATGATTTATTAGAGCGATTTTTTGTTATTTTGCATAATAAAAACATTGGTTCTGTTACCTTG
>JGI20214J51088_10000663_pt1 | contig 23765 bp, 21 predicted proteins | sample WetSurMetagenome_FD_51088 | JGI IMG/M metagenome (IMG submission 51088) | reverse complement strand
CGTTCGACGAGGGTGCCGCCGTCGCCGGCGTGTTCACGAACAATCGCTTCTGCGCCGCGCCGGTGCAGCTGTGCCGCGAGCATCTGGCCGGGGCTGCCGCGGGCGGTGGCATCCGCGCGCTGCTGGTGAACACAGGCAACGCCAACGCCGGCACCGGCGCCGACGGGCTGGCGCGCGCGCAGCGAAGCTGCGTCGCGCTGGCCGCGCTGCTCGGCTGCCGGCCGGAGCAGGTGTTGCCGTTCTCGACCGGCGTGATCATGGAGACGCTGCCGGTCGAGCGCCTCGAGGCCGGGCTGCCCGCAGCTCTGGCCGCGCTGCGCGCGGATGGCTGGTTCGAGGCCGCGCAAGGCATCATGACCACCGACACGCTGCCCAAGGCGGCGTCGCGTCAGATCACGATCGGTGGCCACACCGTCACCGTGACCGGCATCTCGAAGGGCGCCGGGATGATCCGCCCGAACATGGCGACGATGCTCGGTTTCGTCGCCACCGATGCGGTGATCGCGCCGGCGCTGGTGCAGGCCCTCGTGCGCGAGGCGGCCGAACTCAGCTTCAACCGGATCACGATCGACGGCGACACCTCGACCAACGATTCCTTCGTGCTCGGCGCGACCCAGCGCGCCGGCCATGCGCCGATCACGTCTCTGGATTCGGCCGACGGCCGCGCGCTGCGCGATGTGGTGGTCGCCGTGGCGCAGCAGCTCGCGCAGGCAATCGTGCGCGACGGCGAGGGCGCGACGAAGTTCATCACCGTCACGGTGCAGGGCGGCCGCGACGAGGCTGAATGTCGGCTCGCGGCCTATGCGATCGGCCATTCGCCGCTCGTAAAGACCGCGTTCTTCGCCAGCGACCCCAACCTCGGCCGCATCCTGGCCGCGGTCGGCTACGCTGGCATCGGCGACCTGGACCCGACGCTGATCGACCTCTTCCTCGATGACGTGCATGTCGTGCGCGACGGTGGCCGCCACGCCGGCTACCGCGAAGAAGACGGCCAGCGCGTGATGAAGCAGAGCGAGATCACGGTGCGCGTGGACCTGCATCGCGGGCCGGCAGAAGCGACGGTCTGGACCTGCGACCTGTCGCACGACTACGTCAGCATCAACGCCGACTATCGCTCCTGACCGGCCCCAACCGCGAGACCGAAGATGGCCCAGTTGCTGATCCTGAACGGCCCGAACCTGAACCTGCTCGGCCAGCGCGAGCCGGCGATCTACGGTGCGGCGACGTTGGCCGATGTCGAGGCGCTGTGCCACCAGACCGGTGAGCGCCTGGGCTGCAGCGTCCAATGCCTGCAGTCGAACCACGAAGGCGTGCTGATCGACGCGATCCACGAGGCCGGGCGCGGCTTCAAGGCCGGCGCATTGCTCGGCGTGGTATTGAACGCCGGCGCTTACACGCACACCTCGGTGGCGCTGCACGACGCGATCAAGGGCGCCGAGCTGCCGGTGGTCGAGGTCCACATCTCTAACGTCCACGCGCGCGAGGCGTTCCGCCATCACAGCTACATCTCGCCGGCCGCGGCCGGCATCGTCGTCGGCTTCGGCATCGACGGCTACGTGCTCGCGATCGAGGGCCTGATCCGACGCGCGCGCGCCGGGCACGGGTAGCGGCGCGGGCCCGATCCGCGCCCAGATTCACGTTTCCGGCCAGCCACCCGTTGGCCGGGATCCCGGCGCAGCGGCTGGCTCGTCGCCCCGGCCGCCGGCGTCCAAGGCCCTACCCGGGCCTCGTGCGACGACGAGAGAACAACGAATGGGACAAGCGCTCCTCGCGCTCCTCGCGCGATTTCGCGCCGCGTTCACGCTGCCCGAGCGTGACCTGCTTCGAGACGCCACCTACCGGCGGCTGTGGGCCTCGATCCTGATCAGTTCGTTCGGCGGCCAGGTGACGATGCTCGCGTTGCCGCTCACCGCGGCGGTGCTGCTGCACGCGACGCCGACGCAGATGGGCCGGCTCACCGCGATGGAGATCCTGCCCTTCGTGCTCTTCTCGCTGCCGAGCGGAGTCTGGCTCGACCGCGTGCGCAAGCTGCCGGTCTACGTCGCCGGCGAGAGCTTCATCGCCATCGCCGTGGCCAGCGTGCCGCTGGCGGCCTGGGCGGGCTGGCTGACGATGGGCTGGCTGTACTGGGTGGCGTTCATGATCGGCGCCGTCTACACCACCGCTGGCAGCGCGGCGCAGATCGTGCTGACCCAGGTCGTCGCGCGTGACCGACTCGTGGAGGCGCACGCGAAGAACGCGCTCGCGACCTCGGGCGCCGATGTCGCCGGGCCGGGTTTTGCCGGCCTGCTGATCCGCCTGTTCGGCGCGCCGCTGGCGCTGCTCGTCGACGCCGCGCTGGTGCTGGTCTCGGCGGCGATCCTGCGCGGCATCCGCATCGTCGAGGTGCGCACGCCGAGAGCGGACGCCCACTTCGGTCGCGATCTCGCTGCCGGCTTGCGCTTCGTGTTGCGGCATCGGCTGCTCGTCGCGCTCGCCGCCGCAGTGGGCACCTGGCAGCTTTGCCAGAACGCGGCCGTGGTGGTGCAGATCCTGTTCGCGACGCGCACGCTGGGCCTGTCGGCGCAGGCGGTCGGCCTGTGCTACGCCGGCATGGGGCTGGGCACGGTGCTGGCCAGCGTGTTCGGCAACCGGATCAGTCGCCGCCTCGGCCCCGGGCCGTGTCTGGTGCTTGGCTTCGCGGTCTGCAGTGCGGCCTGGCTGCTCCTGGCCGCTGCACCCGTCGGGCCCTGGGGCGTGGCGGCGTTTGCGACGATGCTGATGCTCTACAGCACCGGCGCGGTGCTCATCTTCATCAACTTCCTCGCGCTGCGCCAGGCGGTGACGCCCGAGCCGCTGCTCGGCCGAATGACGAGCACGATGCGCTGGCTGATCCTGCTGCCGGCCGGGCCGGGCGCGCTGCTCGGCGGCTGGCTCGGTGAGCATTTCGGGCTGCGCGCCGCGCTCGCCTTCGCCGGCGGCGTCGGCAGCCTGCTCGTGCTGCTGTCCTGGCGCCACCCGGTGATCCGCAGCGTGCTCGCACTGCCGCAGCTCGACCCGGCGCCGGCCCTGCAGCCCGCGCGCGATGCGGCTTGACGCGGCCCGATTCTCGCGGCCCGGCGCGCCTAGTCGAAGACGCCGTCGCGACCCGGTGAGAAGCGGTCGACGGCGTCGGTGATCAGGCCGTCGACGCCCAGGCCGACGAGTTGGCTCGCCACCGAGGCGTCGTTCACCGTGTAGCACAGCGCGCGCATCCCGGCGCCGTGCAGTTGGGCGACGAGGGCGGCGTCCATCAGGTTGTAGTTGGTGACCACCGCGACGCAGTCCAGCGAGCGCGCGATGTCGAACCAGCCCGGCCACAGCGTGTCGACGAGGAGCGCGCGCGCGATCGCNGGCGCGCCCTCGCGCGCGCCGAGCAAGGCCTCGGGGCGGAACGAGCTGAACAGCAGCGGCGTGGCCGAGCCCTGCCAGAGCCGCCCGCAGGCGCGGCCGACGACGAGGCCGGTCTCGTGTTCGACACCGGGCGTGGGCTTGATCTCGATGTTGAGCGCGAAGTCGTTGCGCCGCACGTAGCGCGCGATCGCGTCCAGGCTCGGCAACGGCTCGCCCGCGAAGGCGCGCGAATGCCAGCCCCCGGCGTCTAGCCGCGACAGCTCGGCCCAGGCCCGCTCGCCGGCGATGCCGCGGGCGTTCGTCGTGCGCTCGAGCGTGCTGTCGTGGAGCAGGAACGGCACGCCGTCGTGGCTCAGCTTGACGTCGCACTCGAAGGCGCGGTAGCCGTGTTCGGCGCCGAGTCTGAATGCGGCGAGCGTGTTCTCCGGCGCGCGCCGGCCGGCGCCGCGGTGCGCGATCCAGAGCGGGAAAGGCCAGGCGTCCATCAGCCGACGCGCGCGCCGCTGGTGACGTCGAACCAGTGCAGGTGTTCCGGCAGCACCTGCAGGGGGACCGTGTCACCGGGCCGCGGCGGCAAGAGCCTGCCGTCGATGCGCAGCGTGAAGGGCTGCTCGCCGAGCAGGCCGTAGACCAGTCGCTCGGCTCCGAGCATCTCGAGCATCTGAACGCGCAGCGGCCAGGCGCCGCCGGCGGCGATCTCGATGTGCTCGGGGCGCACGCCCAGCGTCAACGCACCGGCACGCGGCGCCGGCGCGGGCAGCGCCAGCGTCGCGCCGGCGAGCGCGAGGCGCGAGCCGTCGGCATGGCCGGCGAGCAGGTTCATCGGCGGGCTGCCGATGAAGCCGGCGACGAAGGTCGTGGCCGGCGTGCCGTAGACCTGCTCGGGCGTGCCGATCTGCTCGATGCGTCCGGCATTCATCACGAGCAGGCGCTGGCCCAGCGTCATCGCCTCGACCTGGTCGTGGGTGACGAAGAGCGAGGTCACGCCGAGCTCGCCGTGCAGCTTCTGGATCTCGAGCCGGGTCTGCGCGCGCAGCTTGGCGTCCAGGTTGGACAGCGGCTCGTCGAACAGGAAGACCTGTGGTTGGCGCACGATCGCGCGCCCCATCGCGACGCGCTGGCGCTGGCCGCCCGACAGCTCGCGCGGCTTGCGCTGCAACAGCGCGCCGAGNTCGAGGATCTTCGCCGCCTTCTGCACCCGGACCTCGATCTCGGCCTTGGGCACCTTGGCGATCTTCAGGCCGTAGGCCATGTTGTCGTACACGCTCATGTGCGGGTAGAGCGCGTAGTTCTGGAACACCATCGCGATGTCACGCTCGGCCGGCTCGAGCCGGTTGACGATGCGCCCGCCGATGCCGATCTCGCCGCCGCTGATCTCCTCGAGCCCGGCCACCATGCGCAGCAGCGTGCTCTTGCCGCAGCCACTGGGCCCGACGATGACGATGAACTCGCCGTCGGCGATCTCGGCGTTGACGCCGTGGATCACCTTCACAGCCTTCGGCCCGTGGCCGTAGGTTTTCTCGACGGCACTTAATGAAATTGCGCCCATGGATCTGAAGCCTGTGCCTTTCAATCGGACGCTGCGGATCCGGCTGCGCCGGCCCGCCTTCGGCGCCCCGGGGGGGATTCACTTCTCGGTGTCGACCAGGCCCTTGACGAACCACTTTTGCATCAGCAGCACCACCAGCACCGGCGGCACCATCGCGAGCATCGCGGTGGCCATCACNAGTTGCCATTCGGTTGCCGCGTCGCCGCCGGGGATCATGCGCTTGATGCCGATCACGGTGGTGTACATGCTCTCCTGGGTCGTCACGAGCAGCGGCCAGAGGTACTGGTTCCAGCCGTAGATGAACATGATGACGAACAGAGCCGCGATGTTGGTGCGCGACAGCGGCAGAACCATGTCCCAGAAGAAGCGCAGCGGGCCGGCGCCGTCGATGCGTGCGGCCTCGGCGTATTCGTCCGGGATGGTGAGGAAGAACTGGCGGAACAAGAAGGTCGCCGTCGCTGAGGCGATCAGCGGCAACGTCAACCCGGCGTAGGTGTCGATGAGGTGCAGGTCGGCCGCGACCTGGTAGGTCGGCAGGATGCGCACCTCGACGGGCAGCATCAGCGTGACGAAGATCATCCAGAAGAAGGTACGCCGCAGCGGAAAGCGGAAATAGACGATCGCGAACGCCGAGATGATCGAGATCGAGATCTTGCCGACCGCGATGACGAGCGCCGTCACGAGGCTGTTGAACANCATCCTGCCAACCGGCGCGCTCGAGCCCTGCGTGCCGCCGTGGGCTATGACCGCGGCGTAGTTCTCGAGCAGATGGCGNCCCGGCCACAGCCGCATCGGCACCTGCAGCACCTCGTCGAAGGACAGCGTCGAGGCGACGAATGCGATGTACACCGGGAACAGCACGACCGCGATGCCGGCGATCAGCACGGCGTGGCGCACGAAGGTGAGGAAAGGGCGGCGCTCAATCATGGCGGGCTCAATACTGGACCTTGCGCTCGACCCAGCGGAACTGCGCCACGGTCAGTGCAATCACGATCACCATCAGCACGACCGACTGCGCCGCCGAGCCGCCCAGNTCGAGCGCCTGGACGCCGTCCTGGTAGATCTTGAACACCAGGATCTGCGTGGACTGGGCCGGCCCGCCCTGGGTGGTCGANTCGACGATGGCGAAGGTGTCGAAGGCGGCATAGACGACGTTCACGACCAGCAGGAAGAACGCGGTCGGCGAGAGCAGCGGGAAGACGATGGTCCAGAAGCGTCGTACCGGCCCCGCGCCGTCGATGGCCGCGGCCTCGATGAGCGAGCCCGGGATCGCCTGCAGCCCGGCGAGGAAGAAGAGGAAGTTGTAGCTGAGCTGCTTCCACACGGCGGCGACGCAGATCAGCAGCAGCGCCTGGCCGCCATTGACGTAGTAGTTCCAGTCGATGCCCAGGCGGCGCAGCGCGTAGGTGAGGACGCCGATCGACGGCGAGAGCATGAACAGCCACAGCACGCCGGCCACCGCGGGTGCGACCGCGTAGGGCCAGACGAGCAGCGTCTTGTAGACATTGGCGCCGCGCAGCACGCGGTCGGCGAACACGGCGAGCAGCAGCGACAGGGAAAGCCCCGCGATCGCCACGATCGCGGAGAAGAGCACCGTCACCTTGAAGGACGAGAGGTACTGTGGGTCTCGGAACAACGCGACGAAGTTGTCCAGCCCGACGAACTGGACCTTGGACGCGAACGCGTCCTGCAGCAGCACCGAGTCGTAGAGTGTCTGCGCCGCCGGCCAGAAGAAAAACACCAGCGTGACCGCGATCTGCGGCATCACCAGCGCGTAGGGCAGCCAGGCCGATCGAAAGCGAACGCGCTTTTCCATGCCCGCGGGAAATGAACGAGGAATCGAGTGCGGTGCACCGCGCAGCCGCGGTGCACCGGACGAGGCTTACTGGTTCGCCTTCTGGAACTTCGCGAGCAGTTCGTTGCCGCGCGCGACGGCTTCGTCGAGGGCCGCCTTGGCCGTCTTCTGTCCGCTCCAGACCGACTCGAGCTCCTCGTCGATCACGTTGCGGATCTGGACGAAATTGCCCAGGCGCAGGCCCCGGGAGTTGGGCGTCGGCGGCTTGTTCGTCAGTTCCAGGATCGCGGTGTCGAAGCCGGGACGCTCCTTGTACAGACCTTCCTTCTTTGCCAGGTCATAGGCGGCGAGCGTGATCGGCACGTAGCCCGTCGACTTGTGGAAGTCGAGCTGGATCTCAGGCGAGGACAGGAAGGTGAAGAACTTGGCAATGCCCTTGTAGACCGCGGGATCCTTCTGCGTCATCACCCACAGCGTTGCGCCGCCGATGATGGTGTTCTGCGGCGCACCCTTGACGCTGGGGTAGTAGGGCAGCGGCGCGACGCCGAACTCGAACTTCCCGGCCGCGCTCGCCTTGATGTTCGCGTACGAGCCGCTCGACGTTGTCTCCATTGCGCACTCGCCGCTCTGGAACTTGCCGGTCGGCTCGTCCTTGCGCCCGGCGTAGGTGAACAGGCCCTTCTTCGCCATGTCGGCGAGGTTCTGGATGTGCATCACCTGCACCGGGCCGTTGAAGTCAAGCCGTGTGCCGAGGCCGCCGAAGCCGTTCTGCAGCGTCGCGAAGGGCACGTTGTGCCAGGCGCTGAAGCTCTCGAGCTGCACCCAGGACTGCCAACCGGTGGTGAAGGCGCAGGGCACGCCGGCAGCCTTCAGCTTCTCGGCGTCCTGGATCAGTTCGGGCCAGGTCGCGGGCGGCTTCGCGGGGTCGAGCCCGGCCTTCTTGAATGCGTCCTTGTTGATGTAGAGCACCTGGGTCGAGCTGTTGAACGGCATCGACAGCAGGTTGCCGTGGGTGTCGGAGTAGTACGAGGTCACCGCCGGCAGGAACGCCTTCGGGTCGAACTTCTCGTGCGCGTCGGCCATCATCTTGTAGACCGGCATCACCGCGCCGTGCGCGGCCATCATGGTCGCCGTGCCGACCTCGAACACCTGCACGATCTGCGGCGGCTTGCCGGCGCGATAGGCGGCGATCGCGGCGGTGAGTGACTCGTCGTACTGGCCCTTGAAGACCGGGACGACCTTGTAGTCCTTCTGGCTGGCGTTGAACTTGTCCGCGATCTGGTTGACCTTGTCGCCGAGCGCGCCGGCCATTGAGTGCCACCAGGTGATCTCGACGACCGCGTGCGCGGGCAGGGTCGTCAGCAGCCCTGTGGCCAGGGCCAGGGCGGCGATTCGGTTCAGTTTCATCGAGAGGGTCTCCAGGTTCGCGGATCGATTGAAACCCGCGATTATTTGTGTGAATTGTGACAGTCGCGTTTCTGGCACGCCTGGGTGCGGGCCGGCAACGGGGATTACCCGCCGCCCCACGGGCCGGCCGGCGCGGCCGCCCGCAGCACGGCCGGGAATACCCGAGTGCGTTAGCATCCCCCGCTCACCATGAACGCACCGCTTCCGCTCCGGTCCGTCGCGCCGGTGGCCGGCGCGCAACAGGCCCAGGCCGTGCGCCTGCGCGAGATCCCGTACAACTACACGTCGTTCTCCGACCGCGAGATCGTCATACGCCTGCTCGGCGCGCGCGCCTGGGAGCTGCTCGGGCTGTTGCGCGAGGAGCGGCGCACCGGCCGCTCCGCGCGCATGCTGTACGAGGTGCTCGGCGACATCTGGGTCGTTCAGCGCAACCCGTATCTCGAGGACGACCTGCTCGACAGCCCGAAGCGCCGCGCGCTGCTGATCGACGCGCTGCAGCACCGGCTGCGCGAGGTCGAGCGCCGGCGCGACCGAGGGGGCGCGGGCGGCGAGCGCGATGTCCATGTCGGCGAGCTGCTCGCGAGCGCGCGCGCGGCAGTCGACCGCTTCGCTGCGCGCTTCGACGACGTGCTGGCGCTGCGCCAGCGCACGCGCCGCGTGCTCGGGCGCGTGACGGCGCGCGACAACCTCAAGTTCGACGGCCTGTCGCGCGTCTCGCACGTCACCGACGCGACCGACTGGCGCGTCGAGCATCCTTTCGTCGTGCTCACACCCGACAGCGAGGCCGAGATGGCGGCGCTCGTGCAGGGTTGTATCGAGCTCGGGCTGACGATCATCCCGCGCGGCGGCGGCACTGGCTACACCGGCGGCGCGGTACCGCTGTGCTGGAAGAGCGCGGTCATCAACACCGAAAAGCTCGAGGCGATGAGCGAGGTCGAATGGATCGCGCTGCCCGGCGTTGCGCGGCCGGTCGCGACGGTGTGGACCGAGGCCGGCGTCGTGACCCAGCGCGTCGCCGATGCCGCCGAGCGCGCCGGGCAGGTGTTCGCGGTCGACCCGACCTCGGCCGAGGCCTCCTGCGTCGGTGGCAACATTGCGATGAACGCCGGCGGCAAGAAGGCCGTGCTCTGGGGCACGGCGCTCGACAACTTGGCGAGCTGGCGCATGGTCACTCCGGACGCGAAGTGGCTCGAGGTCACGCGGCTGGACCACAACCTGGGCAAGATCCACGACGCCGAGGTCGCGAGCTTCGAGCTCAAGACCTTCGACGCGAGCGGCAAGACGCTCGAGCGTAGCGAGCGGCTTGACATTCCCGGTGCGGTCTTTCGCAAGCAAGGCCTGGGCAAGGACGTCACCGACAAGTTCCTCGCCGGGCTGCCGGGCGTGCAGAAGGAGGGCTGCGACGGGCTCATCACCAGCGCGCGCTGGATCGTGCACCGCATGCCCGCACACGTGCGCACCGTCTGCCTGGAGTTCTTCGGCAACCCGAAGGACGCCGTGCCCAGCATCGTCGAGATCAAGGATTTCATGTTCGCCGAGATGAAGCGCCCGGGCGGCGCGATCCTCGCCGGGCTCGAGCACCTCGACGACCGCTACTTGAAGGCCGTCGGCTACACGACCAAGAGCAAGCGCGCGCTGTCGGGCAACGGACTGCCCAAGATGGCCTTGTTCGGCGACATCGTGGGCGACGATGAGGATGCCGTCGCGCGCGCGACGAGCGAGGTCGTGCGCATCGCCAACAGTCGCAGCGGCGAGGGCTTCGTCGCGGTCAGCGCCGACGCGCGCAAGAAGTTCTGGCTCGACCGCAAGCGCACTGCGGCGATCGCGCGCCACACGAACGCGTTCAAGGTCAACGAGGACGTGGTGATCCCGTTGCCGCGCATGGGCGAGTACACGGAGGGCATCGAGCGCATCAACGTCGAGCTCTCGCTGCGCAACAAGCTGCAGCTGGTCGAGCGCCTCGAAGCCTTCTTCCTGCAGGGCTCGCTGCCGCTCGGGCGCAGCGACGACGCGGGCGAGGTCCCGGGTGCCGAACTGCTCGAGGATCGCGTCCAGCAGGCGCTGGCGCTGCTGCGCGAGGTGCGCTCGCTGTGGCAGTTCTGGTTGCACAACCTGGACCTCGTGCAGGCCGAAGACGGCGCGCCGGCGCGCAGCCTCTTCGCCGCGCTGCAGGACCACACGCTGCGCGCGTCGTGGAAGGCGCAGCTGCTCGCACCGCTGCGCGCGCTGTTCGCCGGCGACGCCTTCGCGACTATCTTGGCCCAGTGCCAGGCGATCCACGCAGAGGTGCTGCGCGGTCGGGTCTGGGTCGCGCTGCACATGCATGCCGGCGACGGCAACGTGCACACCAACATCCCCGTCAACAGCGACAACTACGAGATGCTGCAGACCGCGCACGAGGCGGTGGCGCGCATCATGGCGCTGGCGCGGCGGCTCGATGGCGTGATCAGCGGCGAACACGGTATCGGCATCACCAAGCTCGAGTTCCTGAGCGATGCCGAGTTGCGGCCCTTTGCCGACTACAAGCGGCGCGTCGATCCGCAGGGGCACTTCAACAAGGGCAAGCTCCTGCGCGCGGTCGGCGACGCGGACGCCGATTCGATGGCCGCGGACCTGTCCGCCGCCTACACGCCGAGCTTCGGCCTGATGGGCCACGAATCGCTGATCATGCAGCAGAGCGACATCGGCGCAATCAGCGACAGCATCAAGGACTGCCTGCGCTGCGGCAAGTGCAAGCCGGTCTGCGCGACGCACGTGCCGCGCGCGAATCTGCTCTACAGCCCGCGCAACAAGATCCTCGCGACCTCGCTGCTGATTGAGGCCTTCCTCTACGAGGAGCAGACCCGGCGCGGCGTCAGCATCCGTCACTGGCAGGACTTCGAGGACGTCGCCGACCACTGCACCGTCTGCCACAAGTGCGAGTCGCCGTGCCCGGTGAAGATCGACTTCGGCGACGTGACGATGAACATGCGCAACCTGCTTCGCAAAATGGGGCAGAAGAGTTTCCGCCCGGGCAATGCCGCAGCGATGCTGTTCCTGAACGCGACCCACCCGCAGACGATCAAGCTCGTGCGCGCGGCGATGGTCGGCGTCGGCTTCAAGGTGCAGCGCCTGATGAACGAGCTGCTCAAGCGCGCGGCGCGCAGGCAGACCGCGGCACCGCCGGCGACGCTTGGCGCCGCGCCGATCCGTGCGCAGGTGGTCCACTTCGTCAACAAGAAGCTGCCCGGCGGACTGCCGAAGAAGACGGCGCGCGCGCTGCTCGACATCGAGGACCGCGACTACGTTCCCATCATCCGTGACCCGCAGGCGACCAGCGCCGAGACTGAGGCCGTCTTCTACTTCCCCGGCTGCGGCAGCGAGCGCCTGTTCAGCCAGGTCGGGCTCGCGACGCAGGCGATGCTCTGGCACGCGGGCGTGCAGACGGTGCTGCCACCGGGCTACCTGTGCTGCGGCTACCCGCAGCGGGGCAGCGGGCAGTTCGACAAGGCGGAGAAGATCATCACCGACAACCGGGTGCTGTTCCACCGCGTCGCCAACACGCTGAACTACCTGGACATCAAGACCGTCGTCGTCAGCTGCGGCACCTGCTACGACCAGCTCCAGGGCTACCAGTTCGAAGACATCTTCCCCGGCTGCCGCATCGTCGACATCCACGAGTACCTGCTCGAAAAGGGCATCACGCTGGCGCCGGCCGCGCAGCGCGGCTACCTTTACCACGACCCCTGCCACAGCCCGATGAAGCTGCAGGAGCCGATGAAGACGGTGAAGGCGCTCGTCGGACCGAACGTGATCAAGAGCGAGCGCTGCTGCGGCGAGAGCGGCACGCTCGGCGTCACGCGCCCCGACATCAGCACACAGGTGCGCTTCCGCAAGGAGGAGGAGATCCGCAAGGGCGAGGCCGCGTTGCGCGCGCAGACGGCGAAGGCCGGGCCCGATGCCGGCGCGAACGCCGACATCAAGATCCTCACCAGCTGCCCGAGCTGCCTGCAGGGATTGAAGCGCTACGAGGGCGACCTTGCCAACGGGCTGCTGGAGGCCGACTACATCGTCGTCGAGATGGCGCGCCGGATCCTCGGCGAGACCTGGCTCGAAGACTACGTCGCGCGCGCGAACCGGGGTGGCATCGAGCGCGTGCTGGTGTAGCCGGGGCGTCGGGCGCGCGGCCCTGCCTGCAGAGAGGGCAGCGATGCCGGCGATACACTGCCGACCTGTTCACAGCGTGTCCCCCGCCATGGCCGAGACCCCGTCCCATCCGCCAGCGCCGACGGCGTTGACGGTGCACCAGAGTTCGCGCGTGCTCGAGATCGGCTTCGATGACGGCGCGCGCTTCCGCATCCCGTTTGAATTGATGCGCATCTATTCGCCATCGGCCGAGGTGCAGGGCCACGGGCCGGGGCAGGAGGTGTTGCAGACCGGCAAGCGCGATGTCGTCATCACGCACATCGAACCGGTAGGCCACTACGCGGTGCAGCCGCGCTTTTCCGACGGCCACGAGTCGGGCATCTTCTCGTGGTCCACCCTGTACCACCTGGGCGCCGACGAAGCCGAGCTCTGGAAGCGCTACGAGCAGCGCCTGGCCGAGGCCGGCGTCGACCGCGATGCCCCAATGCCGATCAAGACGGGCGGCGCCTGCGCTCACTGACGGAGTCGGCGATGGCCCAGACCCACTTCGGCTACGAGACCGTCGACGAGGCCGAGAAGGCGCGCCGCGTGCGCGGCGTGTTCGACTCGGTCGCGACGCGCTACGACCTGATGAACGACCTGCTCTCAGGCGGGTTGCACCGGGCCTGGAAGGCCTACGCGGTGGCGGCTGCCAACGTGCGCGAGGGCGAGCAGGTGCTCGACATCGCCGGCGGCACCGGCGACCTCGCGCGCGCGTTCGCGGCCCGGGTCGGCGCGCGCGGCCGGGTCGTGCTGACCGACATCAACGAGGCGATGCTGCGCGTCGGCCGCGACCGGCTGCTCGACGAAGGCCTGGTGCTGCCTGCCGTAGCCTGCGATGCCGAACGCCTGCCCTTCGCCGACGGCCGCTTCGACCTGGTGAGCGTGGCCTTCGGCCTGCGCAACATGACGCACAAGGAGCGCGCGCTGGCCGAGATGGCGCGCGTGCTGCGCCCGGGCGGCCGGTTGTTGGTGCTGGACTTCTCGCGCGTCGCCGAGCCGCTGCGCAAGCCCTACGACTGGTACTCGTTCAAGGTCATGCCTCTGATCGGCCGCTTCGTCGCGGCCGATGCCGACAGCTACCGCTACCTTGCCGAATCGATCCGCATGCACCCGGACCAGGCGACGCTGAAAGCAATGCTGAAGGATGCCGGCTTCGGCCATGTCGACGTGCACAACCTGAGCGCCGGCGTCGCCGCGCTGCACCTGGGCATCAAGTGCTGAGCCGGATCGGCGCCATTGCGCGCCGCCGCCTCGCGACGCGTCGGCGCCCGGACCACGAGGTCGCGGCCGTGCTCGATGTCGCGCGGCAGAACTTCCTGCACCTGCAGGCGGCCTGGGACGCCGCCGACCTGCCACAGCTGGCGCGCCTGACCACGGCACCACTGCTCGGCGAGCTGCGCGACCAACTCGACCGGCGCGGCCCCGGCCCGAACCGGACCGAGGTGCTCCACCTCAACGCCGAACTGCTCGGCATCGAAGAGCTGCGCGATGCCTTCGTCGCGCGCATCGAGTTCACGGGCCTGATCCGCGAGCGCCAGGGCGACGGCGCGGCGCCGTTTCGTGAGCTCTGGATGCTGGCCAAGCCGAAGGCCACGGGCCAGTGCTGGCAACTGGCGCGCGTGCTGGCACTGGCCTGAAGACCCACGAAATCCGTTTCGAACCACCGGAAAGCGATTCGATGAACCTGACCCTGACGTTCCCTGCCCGTCGCGCCGCCCGTTCGCTGCTCGTCGCGGCGACCGCCGGCGCGGCGCTGCTGGCCGGCTGCGGCGAGAAGAAGGAGTTCGGCGGCCCGGTGGCGGCGCGCGTGAACCAAGATGAGATCACCGTCCAGCAGGTCGACCTGATCCTGCAGCAGCAACCGGGGCTGCGCCCGGAACAGGCTCAGACGGCAGGGCGGCAGGTCGTGCAGCGGCTGATTGACCAGCAGCTCGCGCTCGAACAGGCCAAAGCCCAGAAGCTCGACCGCGAGCCCCAGGTACGTCAGCAGCTGCAGATGGCGCACGACGAGATCCTGGCCCGTGCGTATCTAGAGAAGCTCGGTGCGGCGGCGCCGAAGCCGACGCCGCAGGAGATCCGCAAGTATTACGACGACAAGCCCGCGCTGTTCAGCCAGCGCCGCATCTACAACCTGCAGGAGATCGCGATCGAGGCGAAGCCGGACCAGGTGGCCACGCTGCGCGAGCGCCTGACGGGTTCGAAGAACGTCGCCGAGTTCGTCGACTATCTGAAGGCGAACGACTACCACTTCGCCGTCAGCCAGGCGGTGCGCGCGGCCGAGCAGTTGCCGTTGACCAGCCTGGACGCGTTCGCGCGCATGAGCGACGGCCAGGCGATGATCGTGCCCGCGCCGAACGGTGCGCAGGTGATCGTGCTCGCAGGCTCGCGCAGCCAGCCGGTCGACCTGGAGCAGGCGCGGCCGGCGATCGAACGTTTCATCCTCAACGACCGCCGGCTCAAGCTGGCCCAGGACCAGTTGAAGTCGCTTCGCGCTGCGGCGAAGATCGAGCTCGTGGGCCCATTTGCCGCGCCGACGGCGGACACACAGCCGGCCTTGCCGGCCAGCGGCGCGGGTGCAGCGCCGAAGTGACGGTTGCGGCCNGCCGTGGCGCGCATTCCTGCCGCGCCGGCCGTCATGCTGGCCGCTTAGACTCGACGCTTTGATTCGACGGCAGCGGCGGCGCCGCTGCGATGGGGATTCGAGAGCATGAAAGTCACGGTCGTCGGCACCGGCTATGTCGGTTTGGTCACGGGAGCCTGCCTGTCCGAGATGGGCAACCACGTCGTCTGCCTGGACGTGGACGAGCGCAAGATTCGCATCCTCAACGACGGCGGCATCCCGATCCACGAGCCGGGACTGAAGGAGATCGTGCAGCGCAACGTCGCGGCCGGGCGACTGCAGTTCACGACCGACATCGCCGGCGCGGTGGCGCATGGCACGCTGCAGTTCATCGGCGTCGGCACGCCGCCCGACGAAGACGGGTCGGCCGACATGCGCTATGTCGAGGCGGCGGCAACCAACATCGGCCGCCACATGACTGATTACAAGGTCATCGTCGACAAGAGCACGGTGCCCGTGGGCACCGCCGACCGCGTGCGCGATGCAGTGCGTGCGGCGCTCGCGGCGCGCGGGCTGGCGATGGAGTTCGCGGTCGTCTCGAACCCCGAGTTCCTGAAAGAGGGTGCGGCGGTCGAGGACTGCATGCGTCCGGACCGGATCGTGATCGGCGCCGACGACGAGCGCGCGATCCTGCTGATGCGCGCGCTTTACACGCCCTTCATGCGTAACCACGACCGCTTCATGCTGATGGACGTGCGCAGCGCCGAGTTCACCAAGTACGCCGCGAACGCGATGCTCGCCACGCGCATCAGCTTCATGAACGAGCTTGCGCTGCTGGCGGAAAAGGTCGGAGCCGACATCGAGCACGTGCGCAAGGGCATCGGCAGCGATCCGCGCATCGGCACCCACTTCCTCTACCCGGGCACGGGCTACGGCGGCAGCTGCTTCCCAAAGGATGTGAAGGCGCTACTGCACACCGGGCGCGAGAACGGCATCGCTCTGGGCGTGCTGGCCGCGGTGGAGGCGGCCAACGAGCGCCAGAAACACGTGCTCGTCGACAAGATCGTCGCGCGCTACGGCGAGGACCTGAACGGTCGCACGTTTGCGATCTGGGGCCTGGCCTTCAAGCCCAACACCGACGACATGCGCGACGCACCCAGCCGCGTCGTCGTCGCCGAACTGGCGCGCCGTGGCGCGCGGCTGCAGGCCTACGATCCAGTAGCCATGGACGAGGCGCGACGCGTCCTGCAGGACGTTCCGGGCCTGGATTTCGCCGCGAGCCAGGCCGACGCGCTGGCCGGCGCCGACGCGCTGGTCGTCGTCACCGAGTGGAAGGAGTTCCGCAACCCGGACTTCGACGCGATCAAGGCGGCGCTGAAGGCACCGGTGATCTTCGATGGTCGCAACATCTACGAGCCTGCCTTCATGCGCACGCTCGGGATCGAGTACTCGTCGATCGGGCGCGCCGCCGGCGCATCCGTGGCATAATTCGAACGTAGATCTGCTCAAGACCGTTTTCTGAAGGTCTCCTCTGTCTTCCGCCTCGCGCGGGCCTCGGTCGAAATCCCCAACAGTGATTTTCTTGCGTGCATCTGCACTGCGTTGGCATTTTGCTGCGCAGGAATTGTTTGAGGATTGATTGATATGACTACCCAGACCGGAACCGTCAAATGGTTCGACGACGGCAAAGGCTTCGGCTTCATCACCCCTGACGGTGGTGGCAAGGATCTTTTCGCACATTTCAGCGAAATCCAGAACAGCGGCGGCTTCAAGAGCCTGAGCGAAGCCCAGCGCGTGGAATTCGAAGTCAAGCAGGGCCAGAAGGGTCCGCAGGCGTCGAACATCCGCCCGGTGTAATGCGCTGACGCGCTGACACCCCATGAAAACCGCAGCCTCGGCTGCGGTTTTTGCTTTTCGAGAGCCGCGATCAAGAACCTTCAGGAAGCCGTCGAAGGATCTGCGAGCTCAAGGGCAGCGTTGGTGGCGCTGGACGCCATGCTCACCGCGCCGCACGGCAATCTGCCCTTCGAGACGCGCCAGGTTCGTGCTGCGGACCTTCGAGGCGCATGCCGAGGTGGCGCGCACGGTTCGGCTGCACACGCCGATCTTCGATTTGACCATCGCTGCCTTCGAAGGCGACGCGCGCCGCATCGCGGGTTTCGCCGCACGGGCCTGAGGCGCCGGCTCTGTCAGCCCGGCGGCAGCCGCGCTTGCGCCAGCGACGGTGCCGCGGCGTCCTTCGCGGCGACGATCGGCGCGCTGCAGCCCGGCGGCAGCGGCCAGCTGATGCCGATCGCGGGATCGTCCCAGCGGATAGCCGCCTCGCAGTCCTTCGCGTAGATGTCGGTCGTCTTGTAGAGGAAATGGGTATCGTCGTGCAGCGCGATGAAGCCGTGTGCGAAGCCCTCGGGGATCCACATCTGGCGCCGGCTCCGGGCGTCCAGTTCGGTACCGAACCAGCGGCCGAAGGTCGGCGACGCCGGGCGGATGTCCACCGCCACATCCCAGGCCGCGCCCTGGACCACGCGCACCAGCTTGCCCTGCGCATGCGGCGGCAACTGGTAATGCAGCCCGCGCAGCACGCCGGCGTGCGAGCACGAATGGTTGTCCTGTACGAAGCGCCGCGGCGCGGGCTCGCCGAGCGCGGCCAACTCGTGCAGCCAGCGCGGCTCGTTGAAGGTCTCCATGAACCAGCCGCGCTCGTCGGCGAAGACGGCGGGCTCTACGATCATCAGGCCGGGCAGCGGGGTGGCGATCAGCTTCATTCAGAACGCCCGTTCCTTGAGCACCTGCATCAGGTACTGGCCGTAGCCGTTCTTCAGCATCGGCTGCGCCTGGCGCTCGAGCGACGCCGCATCGATCCAGCCGGCGCGGAAAGCGATCTCCTCCGGACACGCGACCTTCAAGCCCTGGCGCTTTTCCAGCGTGGCGATGAACTGGCCGGCTTCGAGCAGGCTGTCGTGGGTGCCGGTGTCGAGCCAGGCGTAGCCGCGGCCCATGATCTCGACCTCGAGCTGGCTCTGGTGCAGGTAGCGTGCGTTGACCTCGGTGATCTCGAGCTCCCCGCGCGCGCTGGGCTGGATCGACGCCGCGATGTCGCAGACCTGGGCATCGTAGAAGTACAGGCCGGTGACGGCGTAGTTGCTCTTCGGGGCCTTCGGCTTTTCCTCGATGCTCAGCGCGCGCCGGGCCGAATCGAACTCGACGACGCCGTAGCGCTCGGGGTCGTGCACGTGGTAGGCGAAGACCGAGGCGCCCTCGCCGCGCGAGCCGGCGCGTGCCATCAGCGCCGCGAGGTCGTGGCCGTAGAAGATGTTGTCTCCCAGCACCAGCGCGCTCGGCGCGCCGCCGATGAAGGCGCGGCCTAGGATGAAGGCCTGCGCCAGCCCGTCGGGGCTGGGTTGCACACAGTAGCTCAGGTTCATGCCCCAGCGGCTGCCGTCGCCGAGCAGTGCCGCGAAGCGCGGCGTGTCCTGCGGCGTGCTGATCACGAGCACGTCGCGGATACCGGCCAGCATCAGTGTGGACAGCGGGTAATAGACCATCGGCTTGTCGTAGACCGGCAGCAGCTGCTTGCTCATTGCCAGCGTCGCCGGGTGCAGCCGGGTGCCGGAGCCGCCGGCGAGGATGATGCCTTTGCGTTGCATGGATGCTCTTTTGTCTTTTGATCAGCGTCAGCCCAGCGCCTGGCCGCCCCAAACGGGGCTGAGCCCCCTCCCGGGGTGGCGAAGGCGCGAAGCGACAAGCCCGGGGGTCAACATTTCAGGATCTCGGCCAGCATGCGCTCGACGCCGGTCTGCCAGCCGGGCAGGTGCAGGCCGAAGGCGTAGCGCAGCTTGTTCGTGGCCAGGCGCGAGTTCAGCGGCCGCTGCGCCGGTGTCGGGTAGGCACGGGTCGGGATCGGACGGATCGCGTCGGGCGCCACCTTGACCGGCTGGCCCGCGGCGCGGGCGGCTTCGACGACGAAGCGCGCGTAGTCGTACCAGCTCGCCTCGCCTGCGGCTACGCAGTGGTAGGTGCCGGCGAGTGCAGGCTCGGCTTGAAGCCGGCGCAGTGCGTGTGCGCTCACGTCGGCAAGCAGCTCGGCCCCGGTGGGCGCTCCGATCTGGTCGTCGATGACGTTGAGCGCGTCGCGCTCGGCGGCCAGCTTCAGCATCGTCTTGGCGAAGTTGGCGCCGCGCGCGGCGTAGACCCAGCTCGTGCGCAGGATCAGGTGGCGACAGCCGCTGGCGCGGATCAGCTCTTCGCCCTCGAGCTTGGTGCGACCATAGACGCTCAACGGGCCGGTGGACGCGTCCTCGTCGCGCGCCTCGCTGCCGCTGCCGTCGAAGACGTAGTCGGTGCTGTAGTGCAGCAGGCTGGCGCCAAGCGCGGCCGCCTCGCGCGCGAGCACGCCCGGCGCGGTGGCGTTGATCGCGCGCGCGAGTTCGGGCTCGCTCTCGGCCTTGTCGACCGCGGTGTGCGCGGCGGCATTGACGATCGCGTCGGGTCGTACGCGGCGGACCAGCGCCGCCAGCGACTGCGGCTGCGCGAAGTCGGCCTTCAGCTCGCCGGCGCTGTCGAAGTCGCAGGCGACCAGCTCGCCCAGCGGGCCGAGCGCGCGCTGCAACTCCCAGCCGACCTGGCCGTTCTTGCCGAGAAGCAGGATCTTCAAGACTATCGCGCCGTGTAGTTGGTCGCGACCCAGTCGCGGTAGCTGCCGCTTTGCACGTCGGCCACCCAGTCGCCGTGATCCAGGTACCACTGCACCGTCTTGCGGATGCCGGTCTCGAAGGTCTCGGCCGGGCGCCAGCCGAGCTCGCGCTCGATCTTGCGCGCGTCGATCGCGTAGCGCCGGTCGTGGCCCGGTCGGTCGGTCACATGCGTGATCAAGCGGCGGTACGGGCCCTGGGCGCTGGGCCGCAGTTCGTCGAGGAGCTCGCAGATGCGGTGCACGATGTCGCGGTTTGTCTGCTCGTTCCAGCCGCCGATGTTGTAGGTCTCGCCGACGCGCCCGCGCGCCAGCACCTCGCGGATCGCCGCGCAGTGATCGGCAACAAAGAGCCAGTCGCGCACCTGCAGGCCATCGCCATACAGCGGCAGCGGCTTGCCGGCGAGGGCGTTGACGATCATCAGCGGGATCAGCTTCTCGGGGAAATGCCAGGGCCCGTAGTTGTTGCTGCAGTTGGTGGTGAGCACCGGCAGCCCGTAGGTGTGGTGCCAGGCACGTACGAGGTGGTCGCTCGCGGCCTTGCTCGCGCTGTACGGGCTGTTCGGTTCGTACGCGTGCGTCTCGGTGAAGGCTGGTGAGTCCGGTGCCAGGCTGCCGTAGACCTCGTCGGTGCTCACGTGGTGGAAGCGAAAGCCGGCCTTCGCCTCGCCGGCCAGCGCCGACCAGTACGCGCGTGCCGCCTCGAGCAGCGTGAACGTGCCCTCGACGTTGGTCTTGATGAAGGCGCCCGGGCCGTGAATGCTGCGGTCGACATGGCTCTCGGCCGCGAAATGGATCAGCGCGCGCGGCCGGTGCTCCGCAAGGAGCCGGTCGACGAGTGCGAGGTCGGCGATGTCGCCCCTGACGAAAACATGGCGCGCGTCGCCCTGCAGCGCGGCCAGGTTCTGCAGGTTGCCGGCGTAGGTCAGCGCATCGAGGTTGACCACGGTCTCGTCGCTTTGCGCGAGCCAGTCGAGCACGAAGTTGCTGCCGATGAAACCGGCACCGCCGGTAACCATTAGGGTCATGTCGTGCTACTTCCGGCCATAGGTATCTTCGAACCTGACGATGTCGTCCTCGCCGAGGTAGCTTCCAGATTGCACTTCGATGATCTCCAGCGGCACCTTGCCCGGGTTCGCGAGCCGGTGCGTCTGGCCGAGCGGGATGTAGGTGCTCTGGTTCTCGGAAAGCAGGATCACCTTGTCGCCGTTGGTCACCTCGGCGGTGCCGCTGACGACGATCCAGTGCTCGGCGCGATGGTGGTGCATCTGCAGGCTCAACGACGCGCCGGGCTTGACCATGATGCGCTTGACCTGGTGGCGCGGGCCGTTGTCGATGCTGTCGTACCAGCCCCAGGGCCGATGCACCTTGCGGTGCAGTGCGTGTTCGCCGCGCTGTTCGGCGCCGAGCCGGGCGACGATCTTCTTCACGTCCTGGCTCTTCTCGCGGTCGGCCACGAGCACGGCGTCTGGCGTCTCGACGATGACGACGTTGTCCAGGCCGACCACGCCGACGAGCCTGCTCGTCGCGTGTACTAGCGTGTTGCGGCTGTCGTTGACGATCGCGTCGCCGACGGCGGCGTTGCCGGCCGCGTCCTTTGCCGCCACCTGCCAGACCGCCTCCCAGGCGCCGAGGTCGTTCCAGCCGGCGTCGAGCTCGACCATGCGGATGTCGATGCCGCTGCCGGCCGCTTGGCCCGGGCATTTCTCCATCACCGCGTAGTCCACGGACTCCGACGGCACCGCAGCGAACTCGGCCTTGCCGGGCCGCACGAAGCGCTGGTCGGTGCTGCGCACGGCCCACGCGCCGCGGCCGGCGGCGGCGATGTCGGGGCGGAAGCGTTCGAGCGCGGCCATCCAGACGCTGGCCTTGAGTACGAAAATGCCAGCGTTCCAGAAGTAGCCGCCGGTGGCCAGATAGCGCTCGGCGGTGGCGAGGTCGGGCTTCTCGACGAACTGCGCTACGCGCAGCGCGCCAGGCGCAGGTTCGGCGCGGATGTAGCCGTAGCCGGTCTCGGGCCGGTCGGGGGTGATGCCCAGGATCACGATCGCGCCGTCGGCCGCGACTTCCACCGCGCGCTGCATCGCGGCGTTGAACGCGGCCTCGTCGGTCACGGTCTGGTCCGAAGAAATCACCACCAGCACCGGGTCGGCATCGCCTTCGGCGGCCTGCAGCGCGGCCAGCGTCAGAGCCGGGGCGGTGTTGCGGCCGACCGGCTCGAGCAGCACCGCGGCCGGGTCGACGCCGATCTCGCGCAACTGGTCGAGCACCAGGAAGCGGTGTTCCTCGTTGCCGACGATCACCGGCGGCGCCAGCTCGATGCCGCCGCCGGCCAGGCCCTGCAGTCGCGCCACCGCCTGCTGGAACAGGCTGGTCTGGCCCGACAGCACAAGAAACTGCTTAGGGAAGCCCGAGCGCGACAGCGGCCACAGCCGGGTGCCGGAGCCCCCGGCCATTACGACGGGTTGGACGGGAATACTCATGCTTCGAATCCGTTCGGGTTCAGGGCTTGCCAGCGCCAGCTGTCGGCGCACATGCGGTCCAGGCCGTGCTTCGCGGTCCAGCCAAGCTGCGTGCGCGCCAGCGCCGGGTCGGCCCAGCACGCGGCCACGTCGCCGGGCCGGCGCGGTACTACGTGGTACGGGATCTCGCGGCCGCTGGCGCGGGCGTAGGCGGCGACCAGTTCGAGCACGCTGTGGCCGCGGCCGGTGCCGAGGTTGACCGTCAGCGAGCCCGGGAAGTCGAGCAGCCGGTTCAGGGCCGCGACGTGCCCTTCGGCCAGATCGACGACGTGGATGTAGTCGCGAACGCCGGTGCCGTCGGGCGTGGGGTAGTCGTTGCCGAATACCTGCAAGATGGGGCGGCGGCCAACCGCGACCTGCGCGACATAGGGCATCAGGTTGTTCGGCGTGCCGCGCGGGTCCTCGCCGATTCGGCCGCTGTCGTGCGCGCCCACCGGGTTGAAGTAGCGCAGGCAGGCGGTCTGCCAGGCGCTGTCGGCCGTACCCAGGTCGCGCAAGATCTGCTCGCCCATCAGCTTGGTTTGGCCGTAGGGGTTGGTCGCGGTCAGGCGTGCGTCCTCGCGGATCGGCAGCGACTCGGGGTCGCCGTAGACGGTGGCGCTGGAGCTGAAGACGAAGCGCTTGATCCCGTGGCGCTGCATCGCCTGGCCCAGCGTGACGAGGCCACCGAGGTTGTTGGCGTAATAGGCCAGCGGCTGCTGCGTCGATTCGCCCACCGCCTTGAAGGCTGCGAAGTGCACCGCGGCGTCGATGCGATGGCGCTCGAACAGGCCCTCCAGCGCGGCCGCGTCGCAGACGCTGGCGCGCTCGAACACCGGCTCGCGCCCCGACAGCTCGCGCAACCGGTTCAGCACCTCGGGCGAGCTGTTGCTGAAATCGTCAAGACCAACGACGTCGAAGCCCGCGGCCTGCAGCGCGAGCCAGGTGTGCGACGCGATGTAGCCGGTGGCGCCGGTGAGCAAGACGGTCGTCATCGAAGGCGGGGGCCGGACTGGAGCGGTTGGACGGAGAGCGGCGCGCCGGGCGCCGCGGAACGCGCGGATTCTCGCCCGAAACGGCGCGCCTGCCGGCGCTGGCGGGTGACGGGCGTCACGCCGGCGCTGCCTACAATCGCGCGATGTTCCAGAACTTGCAAAGTCTGCTCGCCCCGGCCGTGATGGAGCGCCTGACGCTGGTGATCAACCACGTGCTGGCGTCCGAAACCGTGGCCACCGAACGGCTCAAGCCGCACGCGGGCCGGCGCATCGCGCTGACGGCGAGTGGCTGGCCGACGCTGCTACCTCCGCTGCCACCCTGCGTGTTCCGCGTCACCCCGGCCGGGCTGCTGGAATGGTGCGGTCTCGAGCCCGAGGTCGGCGCCGACCTGTGGCTGCGGCTGGATGCGTCGAACCCGGCCGCGCTGCTCGCGCGCGCCGTCGCCGGCGAGATGCCGGCGGTGACCGTGGACGGCGACGCCGTGCTCGCCGGCGACATCAACTGGCTGCTGCAGAATCTGCGCTGGGACGTCGCCGCCGACCTCGAGCGCGTGTTCGGCCCGGCGGTCGCGCAGCAGCTGCACCGGCTCGGCTCGGCGCTGGCGCGGGCGCTGCGCGGCGCACTGCAGGGAGCGGCCCAGGTGCGCGACCGCCTGCGGCCGCGCCCCTGAAGCGGCGCCCGATGCGGCACCTCGCGCGCCTCGTCTTCATCGCCTTCACCGTCCTGCG
>JGI20214J51088_10000661_pt1 | contig 23807 bp, 26 predicted proteins | sample WetSurMetagenome_FD_51088 | JGI IMG/M metagenome (IMG submission 51088) | reverse complement strand
TGGCCGATCAATTTATCAAGTTAAGCGGAAATGCAGTTTTGACTTCAAAATTGCGGATAACATCTTATCTAAGCTAAATTTTCAAAGTGCGTAAGTCATGTAACTAATTTAAAATTATGATGGAGGGGGTAATTTTAGCCGGCCCGAGCCGGAATTTCGAGGACATTAAAAAAATCGACAAGAACGGCGCAGAGTATTGGGAGGCGCGCGAATTGATGCCACTGTTGGGGTATGAGAAATGGCAGACGGCAGAAGAGCTTATTGCCAGAGCTGCTCGCGCTTGTGTTAATAGTGGACAGAATTTAGATGACCATTTTACCGGAACCAGTAAAATGGTGAAACTTGGCTTAAATTCGATAAGAAAGGTTGTGGATAACCGTTTGTCGAGATATGCTTGCTATCTGATTGCTCAGAACGGCGATCCCAATAAACCGGAGATTGCCTTAGCCCAAACTTATTTCGCTATTCAAACTAGAAAGCAAGAAATTTTTGAGCAATTATCCGCCGATGAGAAAAGATTGTTTATCAGGCAAGACGTGGCCGACCATAATAAGAAATTGATGAGTACGGCCAAGCGCGCCGGCGTCACCAAATTCGGGAGTTTTAATAACGCCGGTTATCTTGGATTGTATGGAATGAATTTGTCAGAAGTCGAAAGAAAGAAGAATATCAAGAAAGGCGAATTGTTGGATCGTGCCGGTTCCACCGAATTAGCCGCTAACTTATTTAGAATCACCCAGACAGACGATAAGATCAATAAAGAGAAAATCACCGGCGATTCTGCGGCTACCAAAACGCATTTAATGGTCGGTAGCAAAGTCCGCCAAACCATCAAGGATATCGGTGGCACAATGCCGGAAAGTTTACCACTGGAAAAACATATCAAAGAAGTAAAAAAAGATGTGAAGAAGTTGAAAAAGTAGCGTCATTCCCGCGAAGGCGGGAATCTAGTATAGTTTTTACTAAAAATTAAAAGATAGCATGAAAATAGAATACGAAGCGACATTTTTGAATATTGATAAAGATGAAGTGCGCGGGCGCTTAAAAAATGCCGGCGCAACTTTGGTCAAGCCGGAAGTTTTGATGAAACGTTCGAATTTTACCCTACCGAAAAATAATGAAATCGCCGGGAGCTGGGTGCGCGTTCGTGATGAGGGTGATAAAATCACAATGAGCATCAAAATAATTGATGGCGAAAAGATTGAAGACCAAAAAGAAACTTGTTTGACGGTTGATAATATGGACGAAGCGATGAGTTTTTTGGAAAATCTTGGTTGCCGGAAAAAATCATATCAAGAAACAAAAAGAGAAACTTGGGAATTTGACGGCGTGCAGATAACTTTGGACACTTGGCCGTTTTTGGAACCGTTCGTCGAGGTTGAGGGACAATCAGAGGAGGCGGTTAAAAGCGTCAGCGAGAAAATCGGCTTTGATTATGCCCAAGCAAAATTCTGCGCTGTCGGCCGCTTGTATCACGAGAAATACGGTTTGCCACAAGATGTTATAAATAACCAAACGCCGGAAATAACCTTTGCGAAAAATCCATTCTGTCAACTTTGAAATAATTTTATGCAAGAGTTAAATATTATTAATGAAAACGACGAAATTATTGGTACGGATACTCGCGAGAATATCCACAAGAACGGCTTGTTGCATCGCGAAATTCATGTTTGTATTTTCAACGACCAAGGCGAAGTTTTGTTGCAGAGAAGGGGAATGAATAAAGACACCTATCCCGGTCTGCTTGACGTTTCAGTTGGCGGCCACATGGAAATCGGGGCTACTTATGAGACAACAGCCGTTAAAGAAATAGAAGAAGAAACAGGATTAAAAATCGAGAAGAAAAATTTGGTATTTTTAGAAAAAATAAGGAGAAGCTCTTTTGACGTTAAAACCGGAATGAAGAATAATTCTATTAGATATGTTTATGCTTACCGCTACAACGGCTTGGCCGAAGATTTAAAATTGGAAGCCGGCGAAGCGACAAGCTTGGAATTTTGGCCGATCGAAAGACTTTTAAATCTTAAAGAAGAAGAGAAAAAAGATTTTGTCCCTTCAATAGTCAACGGCAACTTTTCCGGAATTTTTGAGAAAATTAAAATTTTATTATCAGAATTAACTTCAAAAAATGAAAAAAGCCACTGAACAAGAAATTAAATTGTATAATGCGCTTAAAAAAAGAGGCATTGAATGCGTTTTACATTTTAATGATGGCCATAAAACAGTAGACATTGCGATTAACAAATCGAACATATATATTGAAGTTGATGGCTTATACCATTACCTGAGACCAAAACAAGTAGTAACTGATTTAAAAAGAAGTAAATATTCAGAAAGAGACGGCATAAGCACTATTCATATATTCAATTCAATAATCGACGATCATCTTGATTCGATCGCAGAATCAATCGCAAAAGTCGCTAAGGCGAATATAAAAAAATAATAATTTAGGTCAAAAATTTAAAATAAATAATTTCGTCGCAGTTCCTCAATTGCGTCGTTGAAAAATGTTATGACTGAAAAAAATAATCAACCGTTAGCTGAAGTATTTGGTTTTCCAATAAAAAATTTATCAACTAAGGCCGATAGATATAGAAAAAATAAACTATGCCCATTTAACAATAAAGTTCCTTCTTGCACGAAAGACAAAGCTAATAGTCCTTTGGGTGTTTGCAGTGTTTTTCATAACAAAAACGCTGTAATAACTTGCCCGGTGCGTTTTAGAGAAGATTGGTTAATAGCTGATCACGCAGCAAAATTTTTATTTTCAAGAGCAACATCTTGGACATCCCTTTCCGAAATACGTTTAAACGATAAAGAGGGGAATACTGCTGGTAATATAGATTTAGTTTTAGTTTCTTATGATAAAAAAGGGAAGATACTTGATTTTGGTTCTGTGGAAATTCAGGCAGTTTATATTTCGGGAAACGTTAGGGATCCGTTTGAATACTACTTAAAAAATACTCATAAGAATAGTGAATTAAATTGGAAAAGCGGTTATAATTATCCTAAGCCAGACTATCTGTCATCTTCCAGAAAAAGATTAGTGCCGCAAATGTTATACAAGGGTGGAATTTTTAAAAATTGGGGCAAAAAACAAGTTGTTGCTTTGCAAAAAAGTTTTTTTGATACATTACCAATGATACCAAGAGTTGATAAATCAAAAGCAGATATTGCATGGCTGTTATATGATTTGGTTTTAGCAAAAGATAGCTTGATCTACAAGCTTGAGCTTGTAGAGACTGTTTATTCTGAATTTGGGCCAGCTCTTGATAAAATAATTAAGCCCGAAGCGGGCGACATTTCCGATTTTATAGGTTTATTACAAGAAAAGCTTGATGAAAAATTAGAAGGGAATTCTCCGGATGCACCTACTTTAATCGATGTTATTAACAGTTAAGTTATTATGACAAAATTTCAATCAAATATTTTTGGAGAAAAAAAGAAAAATATCGTAAATGTTTCTCAGGTTCCAAAGAGAAGTCCTTTTAGATATCCGGGTGGCAAAACTTGGTTAATACCAGAAATAAGGGAATGGCTAAATAGTCATAATGCAAAGAATACTTTAATAGAGCCATTTGCAGGTGGCGGCATAGTAAGTCTTACGGCCGTCTTTGAAAATTTAGTAGACAGGGCACTTATGGTTGAACTCGATGAAAATATAGCCGCTGTTTGGAAAGCCATTCTTGGTAAGGATAATGATTGGCTGTCCGACAAAATAATAAATTTTGATTTAAATATCGAAAATGCAAAAAAAGTTTTGTCTAAAAAAAATACGACCATTAAAGACAAGGCTTTTTCAACGATTTTAAGAAATCGAATTTTACATGGAGGTATATTAGCCAACGGCGCTGGGCTTGTTAAAAAAGGTGAAAATGGCAAGGGGTTGCATTCGAGATGGTATCCGGACACATTGTCAAAGAGAATAAAGAGTATAAAGAAAGTATCAAATAAAATTGATTTTTTATGTGAGGATGGGTTTGATACTATAAAGAAGTATAAAAATAATAAAAATGTTTTATTCTTTATAGATCCTCCGTACACAGTTGCTGGAAAAAGACTTTATGCTCATTTTGATATTGATCACGAAGAATTATTTAAATTAGCTTCAAAGATTTCATCTGATTTTTTAATGACTTATGATGATACGGAAGAAGTTAGAAATTTATCAAAAAAATTTAAATTAGTATATAAACAAATTCCGATGAGGACTACGCATAATACTGAAAAGTTTGAATTATTAATATCAAAAAACTTAGATTGGTATAACTAAATATTTATGTCTAAATTCTACATAACAACTACATTGCCATACGTCAACGCTGATCCGCACATCGGGTTTGCGGCTGAGATTATTAAGGCCGATGTTATTGCGCGCTGGCGTCGCTTAAACGGCGATGAGGTATTTTTTAATACCGGCACAGACGAGCATGGGCAGAAAATTTACGAGAAAGCCAAAGAGGCGGGCGTTGATCCGCAAACTTATTGCGACGGCTATGCGGCTAAGTTCCGTGGTTTGAAAGAGCTGTTGAATTTGAGCGTGACGAATTTTATTCGCACCACGGATGAAAAGCATGTCCGGGCGGCGCAAGAATTCTGGAAACGCTGTTTGGCCTCCGGCGATATTTATAAAAAGAATTATAAAGTGAAATATTGCGTCGGCTGTGAACTGGAAAAAACTGATTCGGAATTGGATGACAAAGGCTGTTGTCCGTTACACCCCAATAAAGAATTGGAGCAGATCGAGGAAGAGAATTATTTTTTTAAGTTTTCCAAATATCAGCAGCCGCTTTTTGATTTGTATAAAAATAATCCGGATTTTGTGAAGCCATCAGAACGGTTTAATGAGATCAAGTCGTTTGTGGAAAGGGGATTGCAGGATTTTTCCATTTCGCGCTTGGCTTCGAAAATGCCGTGGGGGATTCCGGTGCCGGGCGATGATAGTCAAGTGATGTATGTTTGGTTTGATGCTTTGGTGAATTATATTTCGTGCTTGAATTGGCCTAATGCCGAGGAACTGGATTCCCGCCTTCGCGGGAATGACACTGAGGGAGGGGATTTATTCAAAGACTTCTGGCCAGGAGTGCAGGTTTGTGGGAAGGATAATTTGCGCCAGCAGACGGCGATGTGGCAATCGATGTTGATGTCGGCGGGCTTGCCGAATTCCAAACAGGTCTTAGTTTTCGGATTCATCACGGCGAACGGGCAAAAAATGTCGAAGTCGATCGGCAATGTGGTTAATCCGAATGAATTAATCAATAAATATGGCATTGATGCTACCAGATATTTCTTGTTGAAAGAAATCAAACCGTTTACGGATAGCGATTTTTCGTTTGAAAAAATGGATTTGCTTTATACAGCTGACTTGGCCAACGGTATTGGCAACTTGGCCGCTCGCGTTTCCACCCTCTTGGAAAAAAATCAAATCAAAACCAGTCTGAAAGACCCAGATGACATGACCGTAAATATTAATGATGAAGTTGTCCAGGAAGGGGATACAGGCTTTGCCAAAATGTATCTTGATTTTAGTTTAAAGATGAATGATTATGCTTTTGACGAAGCTCTTGGCGTGCTTTGGAAAAAAGTTACCGAGTGCGATGTTGTTTTGACCGATAAAAAACCTTGGAAGATGGAAGACAAAGCGGAAATTAAAAAAGTTCTCGAGCCGATTGCCCAAGAAATTCTGAACGTTGCTTATTTACTGGCGCCGTTTATGCCGATAACTTCGGAAAAAATAATTAAGCAATATTCGGAAACGCAAATTAAAAAAGGCGAATCATTATTTCCAAGGATTTAACCACCTCTTAACAGAACCACCCCTAGCCCCTCCTTGCGCCACCGCTAAAGCTAAGGCGACACACGGTCCAAGAGGGGGACGGTGCGACCTCTTCAAAGAAAGGATTGACGTTATTCCAAGAGTTTAGTTTTCGCTGTATAATAAAGATAAATCATAAAATAATTTAAACTATATGAACGGATTAGACATTGTTTTAGTAATTTTTTTAGTAATTTGTCTTTGGCGCGGATTTTCGGCCGGCTTAATCAAATCGATTGGTTCGTTTTTTGGCATCATCGGCGGAGCCGCCATTGCCAGTCATTTTTACGAATTATCATTTCAGCTCGTTAAAAATTGGTTCGGCGGATATGACAACATCGGTCGTGTTATTTGTTTTATAATTTTATTCGTTTTGGCCAGCCAGGTGATCTCCTTTATTTTTGCCATGCTAGACAAGACTTACAATTTGCTTTCAATCATTCCGTTTCTTAAATCGATCAATCATATCGCCGGCGGCTTGCTTGGGTTGTTGGTCGGCGCCATTATTCTTGGATTATTGGTTTATGTAACAGCTAAATACGCTCCGGTTGGCACAATTGTGGGTAATTGGCTTTTGAAATCACAAATCGCCCCCAATTTGCTCATCTTTGCCCAAATTCTCCTGCCAATTTTATCCGGTAGTTTAAAAGATTTAAAGTCAATATTGTAAAATAAAAAACGGGTTATGTGGAATAGGACACATTACCCGTTACGTGTTACGCGATTCGTAGATTCGCACTTGCGCTTCCCAACAGTTTTTTATCTTACGATACCTATTCTTTCTGTCGAAAGCGCAAAGAACATAATAGCATATTTTTTAAAAAATGTATTTATATTATAGCATACTGAATATTTTTGTCAAGAGTTATTAATGTGTTAGTAGGTATTTTTGCTTATTTTAAATAATTTTTAGACAGTGAAGACCATAAAAATAAACTATAATAAACCGCGAAAACAAGAAATCGGCCTGATCGCCGGTTTTTTGCAAGAGGGGAAGGTGATCGCTTATCCGACCGACACGATCTACGGTTTGGGCTGCAAGGCAGACGACAAGAAGGCGATTAATCGAATTTATAAAATAAAAAAGCGGGAAAAAAATAAACCGCTCTTAGTTTTGATTTCCGATTTTAAAATGTTACGCCAATATTTTAAAGTGGATAAAAAACAAGAAACATATTTAAGAAAAATTTGGCCGGGAAAAGTTTCGGTAATTTTAGATAAAAAAGAATTATTACCAGACTCACTTTCGGCGAAAAAATCAAGCCTGGGCGTGCGTTTGCCAAAGAGCGAATTTCTTACTAAAATGATAAAGGAAGTCGGTGTGCCACTCGTTTCAACCAGTCTTAACCCAAGCGGCGCTGAACCGCTTGCAGATGTGAAAAATCTGGCAAGCCATTTTACTGAAAATAGAATCGATTTAATAATTGATGCGGGCAAAAGAAAAGGCAAGTCGTCAAAATTAATCGATTTAAGAGATTTAAAAAATATTAAAGTTTTAAGAAAGTGATCTGAATTTAAATGTTTAATTTTTTCAAGAAAAAACAAGAAGGTCAGGAAATAGATAAAAAATCAAACCGGCTGAAGAAAATTTTGCTCGCAGTTTTAATTTTATTTTTAATGTTCGTTTCTTTTGCTTCGGGAATGTATATTTCGGGCAAAAGCAAAGTTTTAGCCAGCTTAGCGAAGAGCGAGAATGTTTATCTGGGCAAAGTGACAGGCAAATACGGCACTGATACCGGCGGCCGCTTGTCACAGGATGTAAATTTTAATCTTTTTTGGGAAGTTTGGGACACTTTAGAAAGCCGTTATGTTGATAAAAGCAAAGTAAATGAGAAGACGATGTTTTATGGCGCCCTGCAAGGCTTGGCATCATCAATGGGCGATCCTTACACTGTTTTTTTCAACCCGAAAGATTCGCAAGACTTTGCCAATGATTTGTCCGGCACCTTTGAAGGCATCGGCGCCGAAGTCGGCATGCGGGACAATGTTATTACGGTAATCGCGCCGCTTGCCGGAATGCCGGCCGAAAAAGCCGGGATCAAAGCCGGTGATAAAATTTTGGCTATCAATGGTTCGTCAACTGCCAATATGACCGTGGATAAAGCCGTAGAAAATATTCGCGGCCCCAAAGGAACGAAAGTTAAGCTAACAATTTATCGCCAAGGGTTTAAAGAAACCAAAGATTTTGAAATAATGAGAGCCGTAATTTATGTAAAAAGCGTCAAGACGGAATTGCGTGCTGATAAATTATTTGTCATTACCATTTCTAATTTTAACGAAGACACCACCAAACTTTTTGAAGACGCGGTTCAACAGGCTGTTAAAGCCAATCCTAAAGGCTTGATTATTGACTTGCGCAATAATCCGGGTGGCTTTCTTGATTCAGCCGTTAGCTTGGCTTCGGAATGGGTGAAGAGCGGCGACCCGGTCGTCAGCGAAAAATCCAGCAATGCCGATGAGAATAATATTTATAAATCTTCCGGCGTTCAGCATTTGAAAAATTATCCTACGGTTGTCTTGGTTAACGGCGGTTCAGCTTCCGCTTCGGAAATTTTGGCTGGTGCGCTGAAAGATTATGGTTTAGCCAAAATTGTCGGCGAGAAAACTTTCGGCAAAGGCTCAGTGCAATCATTGGAAACTTTAAGTGATGGCTCGATGATAAAAATCACCGTAGCTAAATGGTTCACGCCCAAAGGTTATTCGATTAATGAACAAGGCATAACTCCTGATATAATTGCCACTACGACCGAAGCTAATTTGCTTGCTGGCAAGGACACGCAGTTGGATAAAGCAGTTAATATTTTATTGAATAAAAAGTAAAATATAATTCTAATCTACGAATATCAATTCGAATCTACAAATGCTATCCGAATTATCCGAATGCCATGGATAATCATCCATTCGGATGTCATCCGTAGATTCGTCAAAAATTTGTAGATTTGAATTAAATTTATGGTAGACAAGATAAAACAGGACAAAACTAAATACATTTTCGTCGTCGGCGGCGTAATGTCCGGCGTCGGCAAGGGGATTACTACTTCGTCTATTGCCGCGATTTTGCAGTCTAAAGGTTTTAATGTCAGCGCCATTAAAATTGATCCGTATATTAATGTTGATGCCGGCACAATGAATCCGGTCGAACACGGCGAAGTTTTTGTCACTGATGACGGCGATGAAACCGATCAGGACGTGGGAAATTATGAAAGATTTTTGAATAAAAATATTTACCGAGAGAATTACATGACCACCGGACGGGTTTATTTGTCAGTCATCCAAAAAGAAAGAAATTTGGAATATTGCGGCAAGTGCGTGGAAGTTGTGCCTCATATTCCGATGGAAGTTATCGATCGCATTCATAAAGCGGTGGAAAAATCCGGTGCGGAAATTATGGTGGTGGAAATTGGCGGCACGGTCGGCGAATATCAGAATCTTTTATTTTTAGAAGCGGCTAGAATGATGAAATTGTATAATCCGGAAAGCGTTTTATTTGTCATGGTTTCCTTTCTGCCAATACCTTCTAAGCTTGGCGAAATGAAAACTAAGCCGACGCAATATGCGATTCATTCTTTGAACGCGGCTGGTATTCAGCCGAATTTTATCGTGGCTCGCGCCGAAGTGCCGGTAGACGAACCTAGAAGGGCGAAAATTGCCATTAATTGCGGGATTGCCCCGGAAGACGTGATTTCAGCCCCTGATATTGATTCGATTTATGATGTGCCGCTTAACTTTGAAAAAGACCATCTGGGCGACCGCATTTTAACTAAGTTTAATTTAAAACCGAAAAAAGATGATTTGAAAGACTGGACGGCAATGGTGGAAAAACGCCGCAATGCCAAGCGCGAAGTCGAGATCGGTATCGTGGGAAAATATTTTACCTCGGGAGAATTCTGTTTGGCTGATTCTTATATTTCCGTGATTGAAGCGTTGAAGCACGCGGCAACTTTTAATAATTGCAAAGCTAAATTAACTTGGATTAATACGGATGACATGGAAAAAAACGGCACGGCTTCTTTGAAAAAATATGACGGCATTATTGTCCCGCAAGGCTGGGGCTCTAGAGGCGCGGAAGGAAAAATCGCAACGATTAAATATTGCCGCGAACATCAGAAACCGTATTTTGGTCTGTGCTATGGCATGCAGATGGCCGTTATCGAATTTGCCCGCAATGTTTTGGGTTTTAAAGATGCCAATTCCGCCGAAGTCAATCCGGAAACCAAGCATCCGGTTATTCATATTATGCCCGGTCAAGCCGAACTCTTGGCGGCCAAACAATACGGCGGCACGATCCGCTTGGGCGGCTGGCCGTGTAAAATAAAACCCGGCACGCATTTATATAAAGCCTATCAGGTTGATAAAAATAAAGACGATATTGTGATTGAACGCCATCGCCATCGTTATGAATATAACAATGAATTCCGCGAACTGATGGAGAAAAAAGGCTTGACCGTGGCTGGCACTTCGCCAGACGGCCAGATCGTCGAGGCGGTAGAAATAACCAATCACCCGTTTTTTATCGGCACGCAATTTCATCCTGAATATATTTCCCGTCCGCTCGCGCCGCATCCGTTATTTGTAGAATTTATCAAGACTTGCCTGACTTTGAAAAATAAAAAGAGTAAAAAATAATCAGTACTTTTAAAACTAGGAGGATAAAATGAAGCAGTTCATAATCGGAGAAGTAGAGGGAAAGAAAATTTTTTTTAGTTCCAAATGCAATCCGGGAATGGAAGATGCTATAATCGTCACCAATTCGGGCGGTAATGGAGATATGTCTGGAGAACCGATAATTGTCCCCGAAAAATTTTTTTACCCGTTGTTCGGTAAAGAAATGGATGAAGCACTTAATAGCATTTTGCGTTTACGGTTGCCAGTCTTCGCCGTTTTTATGAATGACCGTAAACCCATAATAGAGTATACGTTTGAATTCGAAAAAAAGTTATACCTTCAAGGGAACAGAGTGGTCTTTAGCTTTCCGGCCGGAGTAACTTTAGCTTTGCGTATGTCAGAAGAAGTGACAAAGAATGTTCAGACCCTTTTGGAAATTGAAAAAAGTATTATAGAATTGGATCGGAAAAGAACACAGGAAGCAGTCGTTTATTTTCAGGCTTTAAAGGAAGGACGATCACCGGGATTTTCTTTGTTATGAGGGAAAATGGCACCTTTTAATTTTAAGAGGAGGTAGAACATAAAAATACGAAACCAAAAACGGCTTTGGCAATGCCCAAAGCCGTTTTTTTATTTGCTTGAAAATCTTTATTTCTTTTTTTCCGTAGGTTTTGCTTTTTCCGCAACCTTGACCGGAACAACATTGACGACTTTCACTTTAGCAGTGCGGCCATCGTATTTTTTCATCATCTTGTCGGTGTATTTTACTTTGCCCGGAGCTATCGCGAATAAAGTGTGGTCAACGCCCATCTTGACGTTTTTGCCGGCATAATATTGCGTGCCGCGCTGGCGGATAATGATGTTGCCGGATTTGGCGAATTGACCGTCGGAAATTTTAACGCCTAAGCGCTGAGAGGCGGAATCGCGGCCTAATCTGGTTACGCCGCCTGCTTTTTTATGAGCCATAAAATAAAAAAATTAAAAATTAAAATCTCAAAATGAAAAATGATTTATTTTTCAAAAAATAAAATGAATCGTTTTCAGTGATCCATTGACACATTAGCAGTATAACAATAGGGGAGTGCCTTGTCAAGGCAATTTGACATATTTGTATAATTATATTTTATTAATAAGTTGAGCTGTTAAGATAAACATGTTATACTTAAAACATGACAAATAAAAAAATAAAAATATTATTTATAATTTTGTGCATTTTAGGATTCTCCCTAAACACTTCGGTTATTGCCCGAGGAATGTCTGATGAGCAGGTTAGTAATGAAATCAAACAGCTTAACGATCAGATCAAGAACAATAAGGACAAAATGCAGGATATTGAAGATAAAAAGGCGCAATATACTAAAAATATCGCGGATGCGCAGGCGCAAGCCGACACCTTGAAGGGTGAAATGGCTATTTTGGATAACAGAATCGCGGCGGCGGAAATAGATATTGAAAATACGCAAGGGCAGATTGACCAAACAAATTTGGAAATGAAAAAAATCTCTATTGAGATTAAAAGAAAAACAGAAGAAATCGCAAAAGACAAGCAAAATATCGCCACCACTTTGAAATTAATTTATAAACAGGATGATATAGGAACTTTGGAAATTTTATTGATGAATAATTCTTTTACCGATTTTCTTAATCGAATTAAATATTTAGAAGATGTTAATCGTGGTATAGGGGATAGTTTGGAAAGTTTGAAGCAAGCGCAGGCGGAATTGGAAAAAAATCAAGCGGCGCTGGAAGTAAAAGAGAAAAATTTGAAAACGCTGGCGGCGACATTGGAACAAAATAAATTGGCACTGGAAAGCGATAAGGCGGATAAGACAGATGTGCTTGATGAGACTAAGAATTCTGAAATGAAATACCGGGATTTAGTCGCGCAATTAAAGGATCAGCAAGATGCGGCCGCGACAGAAATTTCCAATCTGGAAAAATCAGTCAGAGAAAAAATGTCTAGTTTGGATAAAAACAAGTTGGTACTTAATGAAAAAGGTTTGATTTGGCCGGTGCCGAAAAATACAGTAACAACTTATTTTCATGATCCTGACTACCCCTTTCGCTATTTATTTGAACATCCAGGCGTCGATGTGCGTGCTCCTCAACAAACGACAATCACGGCCGCCGCTTCCGGTTATGTGGCTCACGCACAAATGAAAGGCACGGCTTATGCTTATGTGATGTTGATTCATGGCAATGGGATTTCCACGGTTTACGGCCATGTGAATAAAATATTAGTTAAGGAGGATGATTTTGTTGTTCAAGGTCAGCCGATCGCGTTGAGTGGGGGATTGCCAGGAACATTAGGCTCCGGCCCCTTCACCACCGGCCCTCATCTTCATTTTGAAGTCCGCCAAGACGGCGTGCCGGTCGATCCGATGGATTATTTGCCTTAATAGAATTTGGAATTTAGATAATAAAAAAGAGGCGCTGGTGCGTCTCTTTTTGTTGCAAAAATACTTTAGATTCTTTTTTGAGCTATTAATTCCTTAAGCTCTTTAAGATTGGGAGATGTTTGGGCGAGGGGGATGGGATGAAATTCAATAAGAATTTTAACGCCACCAACCTCCAGTCTCTCTATAATCTTTTCGATTTGACCAGATTCTATATCCCTCGGTTTATAAACGAGTGCTATATAAGGTGTTGTGCTGACCTTGGGTTGTCCTATTAAATTAGAAAAAATAAAAAGAGTTGGATTTTCGCGCCAGGAATCAAAGGTGGTTATCCAACACTCCTGAATGTCTTCAAGCAATGTCTCAATTTTAAGTTTGCAATTTGTTTGTGCAGCGATATCTATTCCAAATCCGAGAAGCATTAAATTAGCCATCATCGACTCCTTCTTTTGGGGGTTATTTTTGAATGTTCATTTTTTATTTTACAAATTTATTAAATTTTATTACTTTTGTCAAGGATGTAAATATGGCTATTTTTTAAGCTCTTTACCGCCATGCGCTTGGCGATGAACATCGCGGAGCTGTTTATTGGTAACATGGGTATAAATTTGCGTCGTGGCAATATTGCGATGGCCCAAGAATTCTTGAACCAAACGCAGGTCAACACCATGAGAGAGGAGATCAGTGGCGAAAGAGTGGCGAAGCGTATGCGGCGTAGCCATGACCGGCAAACCGGCAATTAGGACATATTTTTTAACAATATCTTCAATAGCGCGGTTAGTAAGTCGACGTGGTGCTTCTTCAGCTTTTTTGCCTGGCTTATAATTAATAAATAACGCCTCGTCTATATCCGTGCGCTTATCAAGATAATTTCTCAAAGCTCCAACGGCGCGCTGGGAAAAATAAACCGTGCGAACTTTTTGGCCTTTGCCAACGACGGCGATTTCAATTTCTTTCGTGTCTTTTTTAATTCTTAGCTGGTCGCGATTAAGTCCGGAAAGTTCAGAGATGCGCAAACCGGTAGAAAAAAATGATTCTAAAATGGCGCGGTCGCGCAAGCCGCCGGCCGTGGCCGTATCAGGAGCCTCTAAAAGTTTTTCAATTTGCCCCAGGTTAAGGAATTTAACCTCATGGTCGGATTTGTCTTTGGCCAATTTTATTTTAGAAGGCGGCAAACTGGCGATATTTTTTTCCACAAAAAATTCCAGCAAACTTCGTAAAGCAATTAAATAATAATTCTGTGTGGATTTTTTTAGCCCAATTTTTTTATGCGGATCAATATGCCGCGACAAAAAAACCCGATACTTCCAAATATGGTCGGCCGTCAATTTGGCAGGGGATAGTGAACCAAAATTATTAGCTTCCAGCCATTTAAAAAACTTCTGCAGGAATCTAGAATAATTTTCCTGCGTTTTAGCCGACAATCCTTTCTCGATTTCCAAGTAATCTAAAAAGTCGGTGAGATATTTTGTTATTGATTTGTTGTCCATGAAATAATTTTATCAGTTAAACGCTTGGTAGGGAATGGGGTAATTTTATCTACCCATTGTATTATATCATATTATTACTACTTCGCATAATGTAGATTAAGCGAAGTAAGAAGGGGGTAAAAACAAGCTAATTCTTTTGTTTTGTTTTTTGGCGTATTCTTCTTTGGCCTCTTAAGTTCTACTAATAATTAAAATTAATTTTTGTTGATAGAAAAAATTAGACCTTGTTTAAAATATTTTATGTACAATTAATATTGTTTGTTTTTTATATCCTGATTCAAGTTAGCTAATGCATTGTTTATTTGCTAAAGCCTCCTAGGTATAGCAAATAAATGGCTAATATTGGCTATAAAACAGCTATTTGCCTCTAAAATGGCCTGAGTGAGGCAATTGTTGATTTTGGGTGATTTAGTACTCGTTAAGGCTTAAATTCAAGGGCTTGGTTTTTAGTTTGTCATGGTTACCCCCAGAATTGAGATGGACGGGATGAAGTTAAGGGAGAATTTGATTATAAGAAGAAAGATTCCAATGATCAATACCAGGAAAACTAAAACCGCCAGAAAGAAAACGAATTTAAATATTTTTTCAGTTGACTCATTGCTCATAATTTTTTTAGTTAAGCCAATCGACTTTTAAAAGCTTCCGGAGCCGAAATTGCTTGGTTCCCTCTGGGAAATTTCGGCGAGGACGAGAGCGAAGTCCCGCCGCCGGAGCGGGACGAGCGTCTTTTAAAAGTCGATTGGCTTAACATCTTATTGATAATAAATTTTATCGCCAAAGCGCAAATCGATCATTTTCTTACTAACAAAAGTATCTTTCAGCTTTTGCGTTTTAAGAGCGTAAAGCCGGTTCAATTGGATATCGATATCCCCTTTTGCGTCAAAACTTATTATTGGACCCTCGGTAATCTTAATTTTTACAGTATCAATGTCATTGTCGATAATAAAACGATCAATATTTATACCCAGAGATCTTTGCGGGATTTTTTGGAATAGTTGAACTGCGGCGTTTATCAAAGCTGAATCAATTTGTATCATTGAATCACTGATAACTTTGCTGGACTGATTTGTTAATAAGGGGTATTCTTTACTATTAATATCTAATAAATTTATTTCTTGTACAACATAACCGTCGGTGTCGATATAATAAAATTTATCAGCTTCATTCCAGATGCCGGCAATTGGTTTTTCTGTGATCGCGACGGCTAGTTTATTCGGCCATTTCTTTTCAAAATTTGTTTTTTGAAAACGATATTTATTCTTGATAATTTCACTTAATTTTTCTCCTTGGAAAAAAAGCAGATCGTCTTGCGGGAAGAATAACTTAGCTCTTTTTTTCATCTGTTCGGTGATGAGTTGTCGAACATCAGATTCAGCGGATTGATCAGCTCCGGTGATAGAAACTTCTTTGATTTTCCAAAAAGATGAGATTAAAAAAAACCAGATAACAAAAGCCAAAAGTAAAATAATCGTGGTGATTACAAGTTTAGTTTTAAAGCCGGCAAAAGAAATTATTTTTTCACCCTTTCTTTTAAAAAAAGGATTTTCCAATTTTTTTCGGTGATAGTCGATCGGCAAGCGATTTCTTTGGCTAGAGGCGCCGAGTAATGACATATTTTATTTTATTATTGCAAGATTATTTGGCAAATATTTACGTAAAATTTCCGGTATTATAATACTGCCATCAGCCTGCTGGTAATTTTCCATGATGGCAATCAGTGGTCGATTGGTCGAGGAAGCCGTGCCATTCAACATATGGACGAATTCTTTGCTGCCGTCGGTTTTTTTGTATTTAATATTTAAGGCCCGGGCTTGGTAATCAGTGCAATTGGAAGTAGAGGTAATTTCCGCCCAATCCCCCATTTTCCCTTCTTTATTCGGTTTGCCAGGCATCCAGGCCTCGAGGTCGTAAGTGCGAATTGACGGCGCGCCTAGATCGGCCGTGCAATGATCAACTACACGGAAAGGAATATCGAGTCCTTGATAAATTTCCTTTTCAATCTCTAAAAGTTCTTTGTGGATTATTTCAGAATTTTCCGGTTTTACATACTGAAACATTTCAACTTTGGTGAATTGGTGGACACGAAAAATTCCTTTGGAAAATTTGGAATAACTGCCGGCTTCAGTCCGAAAACAATGAGAAACCGCCACATATTTTTTGGGTAATTCCGTTTCGTCTAACACTTCTTCCATGTGGTAGCCGCCCATAGTTATTTCAGCCGTGCCGATAAGCGAAAGGTCGGAATTTTCAATGTTATAGATTTGGGTTGACTCCCCTCTCGGATTAAAACCCATGGCTTTCAACACCTCTTGTTTGGCTAAATCAGGCGTGGTCATTGGCGTAAAACCTTTTTTATAGAGAAGCTCCAAACAATATTGAATTAAGGCAAATTCCAGTAAAGCCAATTCGTTCTTGAAATAAAAAAATTTAGCGCCAGATACTTTGGTAGCACGATCAAAATCAATCAAGTCAAGCGCTTCGGCCAACTGAACATGATCCCTTGGTTCAAAGTTGAACTTGGTCGGCTCTTTATAGATTTCTAAAACCGGATTATCATCCTCATTTTTGCTGACAACAACAGCGGGGTGCGTTAAGTTCGGAATTTTAAAAAGTTCTTCGTTATATTTTTCTTCTATTTTTAGTAATTCCGCTTCCAACTCCCCTATTTTGGCGCCTTTTTGTTTCATTTTCTCGATTTCTTCAGGTGTTGGTTTGCTTTTTGAGCCTTGGTTTCGCTCGCCGCGCAAAACATCAATTTCGCCGATCAATTTCCGGCGCTGCTCATCGATGTTCAATAATTCGTCGATATTAGCCGAGGATAAACGATTTTCACAGTTTTTTTTCACCTCGTCTTTGTGTTCGCGGATGTATTTTATGTCTAACATATTGGTATTTAGTATAAAGTATTTAGTATTTCGTATTTAACTTTAGCGATTTTGGTGTATAAAAAATTTGTACAGCATTATATTTTACCCTTCACTTCATTTTCAAGTCTGTTTAGGAAATTTTTGAAAAATTCAAGTCTTTCTTGGGCTATTTTTTTCGCTTGTTTGGTGTATAGCTTTTCTTTTAAGAATTTAATCTTGGTTTCAAATTCTATTTGCGGGCTGTGGATAGTTTTGTTTTGTATTCTGCCGTTAATTTTTCCACAAAGATTATTTTTTATATATTTTTTTAAGTTTATTTTTTGGTAAATTTTAGCATTATTTCTCCCAACCCAAATAAAACTGCGAGCAATACCTATGACACCTAAAGCATCAAGTTTATCAGCGTCAAAAAGAATTTTGGCTTCCAAAGTTTTGGGCTTGTTTTCAGTTCTGTTTCTGTGAGAAACTATACAATTTTGTATTTCTTTAATTTCTTCTTCCTTAAAATTTAATTTTTCTAGAATCGGTTTGGCCATTTTTGCTCCCAAAATAGCATGATCGGTTTTACCGGTATGATCATTATCTTCTTCCACTCTAGCAATATCGTGCAATAGAACAGCGGATTTTAAAATTTTTAAGTTAGCTTTATTATTTTTTGCCAAATGCAAAGCAAGATTATAGACTCTTAAAACATGATCCATGTTGTGAGCCGAACAAGAAAGGATTTTCTCAACTTCTCTTTTAATTTTTTCAATTTGTGACATTAAAAATTATTTTAAAATTTAAAATTGAGATTTTAAAATTATTTCTTTGGTTTCATTAACGGGAATAATTGGCACTCTCTAATCGGTTTATCAACCAAAAAAGCGAAGAGACGTTCGCCAAAACCAAAACCGCAGGTCGGGGGCATGCCATGCTCCAGCATCTCGACAAATTCCCAATCCGGCATCATTGCTTCTTTGTCGCCGCGGTCAATCAATTTCTGCTGTTCTTCAAAGCGAGCTCTTTGATCAAGCGGATCATTTAATTCGCTATAGCCGTTGCCAATTTCAGCGCCGGCGATAAGTATTTGGAAACGCTCAACTTGTTCCGGATTTTCCGGCCGCGCCTTGGCTAACGGCGAAACTAATTTGGGATGATTTATTAAAAAGGCCGGGCCGGCAATACTCTTGCGGCAATATTTCCAAAGCGTATCCATTAGGCGTTCTTTGGTGTTGCCGTCGTATTTAACATTTAATTCTTCCAATTTTTTCTTGATCGTTTCCATGTCAGCATCTAAAACATCAATATTAGTTTGTTTTTTGATTTCGTCGCGATAATCGATTTTCGGCCACTCCACCGCTAAGTCATATTCATAACCGCGGGTTTGGAATTTGGTCGTGCCAAAAACTTCGCGGGCGATTGTTTGATAAAGTTCGCGCACCAAATTCATGCCGTCTTCGTAATTGGCATAGGCCCAATAAAATTCCATGTTGGTGAATTCCTGCAAATGATTCGGTGAAGAACCTTCGTTGCGCCAGACGCGGCCGATCTCAAAAGTTTTATCAAATCCGCCGGCCATCAATCTTTTTTGCCAAAGTTCGCCGACGGAAATACGCAGAAAAACATCAAGGTCAAAATCGTTATGATGCGTTTTAAACGGCTCAGCTTCGGCGCCGCCGGTAGTGGTTTCTAAAGTCGGAGTCTCAACTTCTAAGAAACCTTTATTGATCATGAATGCTCGCGTGGTTTGCCAGAATTTAGCTTTTTTTATGAATAAATCGTGGATTTCGGGATTGGTTAACAAATCCAAATAGCGCAGACGGAATCTTTCGTCTTCGTTTTCCAAGCCATGCCATTTTTCCGGCAAGGGCAGAATTGCTTTAGCTAAAATTTTCCAGCCGGAAACCATTAAACTTTTTTCACCTTTGTGAGTTATAAAACAAACGCCGGATGCTTCAATAAAATCGCCCATATCAATTAATTTTTCAAATTTCTTAAATTCATCCGGGCCGATATCTTTTTTTGACAAAGCGATTTGGATTTTTCCCGTGCCATCAAAGAGCTGGGCAAAAGTCAGGTTGCCGAATTCACGCTTAATCATTATTCTTCCGGCCAGAGTAATCACTTCTTTTCCAGCCAGCAAGTCGTCAAAACGAGTAAGCGCTTCGATTATGGAATGAGTGCGGCCTGATTTATCTGGATAAGGATTAACGCCGGAATTTCTAAGTTCTTCGAGTTTTTTTAAGCGATCCTCTCTTTCGCTTGGGGCGTGTATTTCTTCAGTAGGTTTATTGTTTGACATATCAAAATAGCTAATGTTTATAAAATAATTTTATATCATTTTAAGTTTGTTGTAAAGCGCCCGTTAGCATATCTAGATTATCCAAAAGATTAGTAAAAAAAACAAAAAGGTGGCAATTGATGCCGCCTTTTTGCTTTATAAAATTGAAATCACTTAAACTTATTCAACTTTCAAAATCTTATATCTCATATCCCCTCTTGGAGTTTCAACCGCCACCTCGTCGCCTTTCTTTCGTCCGATAAAAGCCATGCCCAAAGGAGATTCGTTCGAAATTTTTCCTTCCGCCGGCGCCGCTTCGTTAAAACTGACGATGCAAAATTCTTTTTCTTCTCCGGATTTTAAATTTTTCACACAAATCCTGGAACCCATTGCTGTCTTACCGCTACCATTGCCTTGACCGTCGCTTTCTACCACGGTTAAATTTTTCAACAAATTTGATAACTCGATAATTCTCCCGTCGTTAAAGGCTTGTGCGTCTTTGGCTTCGTGATATTCGGCGTTTTCACTTAAATCGCCCAGTTCTTTAGCGCGTTCAATTCGGTCGGCAATCTCTTTTCTTTTCACGTTAACCAAGAGATCGTATTCTTCTTGAAGTTTGTTAAAGCCTTCTTGGGAAATTATTTGGTCGGGCATAACTTGGATTTATAATTGATCGAATTGGTTTCAATCAATTTTTTATTTTTTAATTACAATTAAATATAATACATTTTGCGCTTAGACGCAAGAGCTGTTTTTATCCTTATAAATCGCGGCCGCGGCTATAATTAGAAATCCGATTCCTAAGGGATGATTAGTGTAGGGAGTAAAAATGCTAACCAGAATGAGTAATAAAATTCCAGCGCTTAAAGCGACGTTAGTAAAATTATTTTTTCTCCAGCCTTCCATAATTAATTTAGTTAGCAACAAAAGGTAAAAAATCATACCAAAAAAACCAAGCTTAAGCCAGATGTCGAGCCAGCCCCATTCGAAGGCATAGGTCGTATAAAGGCCGGATGGGTTTTGTTTAAGGATGCGCGGGTCGCTGGAATGATAACTGACGGTTGTACCGAATCCGCCACCTGAAATTAAATTTTTTTGTATTTTTTTTAATAATTCCGGAAACAAAGCATAGCGCGAAGCGACGGCCGCTTCGTTACCCGAGTTGACGCGATTAGAAAGCGCGTCAGCAAGGTTAAAATTAACGCTAGGTGTAGGTATAGGAAATCTAATTATTAATGTCATCAAGCTTAAACCGAAAAGCGCGGAAATTACCATTAAAACAGAAACAGTTAAAAAAGTTTTCCAGTCGGTTTTTTTTATCGCCCAAAATGCATAGAACAAAAAAGTAATAATTAACGCCAGCCAAAAACTGCGGGAAAAGCTGGTAATGATGGCCGCGCTTAAAAATGCGCCGGCAAGAATAAAAAATATTAAGACTTTTTTATTTTTTTTAATTTCGGAAAGATAATTGCCAGCCGCGAACCAGCCGATAATCAACGCGATTAATAAATAAATTTGTGATTGGATAAAGATGCGGATAAAACCGCTGGGCATAAAAGTTATTTCGCCGACTAAAGTGTTTCTAACCCAGTTATAAAGTTCTTGGGTCAGAAAAAAATTACCAGCGCCGCCCACAGGCAGAATATGTGAGAAAAAGAAAAGAAAAAGTAAAGTTTTGAAACTTAGCCAGGTTGCCGCCAAGGCCAGTATTTTCCAAACAGGCTGAAAAGGATTGTCGCCCGAGATGACTGGATTGAAAAATGATTCGTAAAACGGAAAAATTAATGCGAAATATAACCAGCCGTTGAAATCGAAAAAAATATTTTGGAAACTATTGTTGCTTAAAAATCCATTGATTAAGCCGGCAAAAATGAAGAAAAATAAAATTAAAAAATAAGAAAAATAGGCGGTGCTAAATATTTTTTTATCAAGAAAAATCGAGCGGCGCGGATAATTTTTATTAAAGATAGAAATAATGAAATCTTTGAGCCAAACGGACATGACGATAAGCCAAAGGCCGATGCGCAAAGAAATATGGATTGAGCCGGTGTCGAAATATAAAAGATAGCCTTGTGAGCCGATAAATAATTCCAATAAAACTATCCAGACGCCGTATTTAATATTGTGCAGTGAAAAAAATAAAGTAAACATTATTACCGAGCTAAAAAGCCAATATTCTAGGCGTGGATAAAATCCGCCGAAATAAGAAAGTATTTCAAAACCGGCAATCGCGCCGAGGATTAAAAAGAAATTTTTGTTAAATAATTTTTTAATCGATTCCATGTTTTTCTTTAATGATTTTCATTGCTTCTTGATATTTTTTTACTGCTGGCAAAAAAGGAAAAAGTTTGTAGGCGAATGACGGCAACCAATTGGAAATTCCGCCATCAGCGCTGATTTTGAATAATGGTTTATTAATCCAAACGCCGGTTCTCCCTTCTTCCGTAAAAGTGAGCCAAAGATCCCAGTCCTGCAATTTTTTTAGATTTTCATCCCAACCAGTAGCGGTAAAATCCCTAGCTCGAATAAGGGAAGTGGTATGAATATAAGGTGTTTGTTTTAATTTAGCGGCGTCAAACCGCCAGAGCTTGAAAAGTTTATTGCCCCAATAAAAAGAAGAATAAGCAAAACTGGCGGTAGAATTATTTTGCAAGGCGTTAAGCATTTCTTCTAGGAAATTTTTCTCAAGTATGGCGTCAGCGTCGCAGAAAAGGACATAATCCCCTTTTGCCTCCCGAAAACCGCGATTGCGGGCGGCTGGCGCGCCTTTATTTTTTTGATTGATTATTTGGCAGGAAATATTTAAAGCTTCAAATTTATTTTTAAAATCAGCGGCAACTTCGCCAATATTTTCAGTTGAGCCGTCATTAACAATAATGACTTCAAATTGCCGGTAAGTCTGCGCCAAAATGCTTTGCAGACAATCGATTAATTTTTCGGGGCGATTGTAAACCGGTATTATTATACTTATCATAAAACTCGCACAACGCACAACACATAACGCGTAACGGTTCTAAAAAGTTATGCGTTACGCGTTCCACGTTATGCTAAATATTTTAAAATATCTAAACAAACTTAAACAAAAAAATTATTTATTTAGTTTATCGTAAAAAATTGCAACCTGTTTTTTGGCATTGAAATTTTCTACCGTGCGCCTTTTGCCTTGACTGCCTAAGGCTTGTCTTGACGCCGGGTCGGCGGACAATTTAATTATAGCTTGCAAGATCTCTTCTGTTTTTTCTGGATCAACTAACAAGCCGCTGATATTATTAATAACCGCATCGCGCACGCCGCCGGAATCGCTGGCGATCACCGGCTTGCCGGCTAAGTTGGCTTCAAGATACACTGTGCCAAAACCTTCAAAGTCGCCGTCGATATTTCGAGCGGGCATTATAAATATATCACATAATTCCAGCCAAGCCCAACGGTCGGTATCGGAAATTGATCCGAGAAAAATAATTTTATTTTTAATTTCTTCAGGTAATGTGGCAACAAGATTTTTTAAATTGTTTTCTTCCGGGCCGGTTCCGGCAATGGCGTAAATTAAATTCGGCGCGACGCTTATGGCGGCAGGCATTGCGGCAATAACTTTATCAAAGCCTTTGCGTTCCACTAATCTGCCTAAGCTGAACAAAACTGTTTTATCTTCTAAATTATATTGCTTTTGCAGTTCACGAACTCGTTCCGGATTTCGGACAAATGACGGCTCAATTCCCGGATTGACCACGGAAATTTTGCCGGACAAATCGGCATTAAAAAATTTAACTAAGTTAGCCGTGTAATTGTTAGCGCAAATTATTTTTTCGGCTTTTGCTAAAATTTTGCCGGTAATTTTCTTCTTTCTTTTGGTAGTAATAGCCAGTGAAAAATCTAAACCATGTAATATAACCGAGTATTTTATTTTAATAAATTTATTTAGAAAATAAACGGCTTGGCCGAGAGGAAGGATTTGGCCGACGAGAATATGAATATCTGAAATTGGAAATTGGAAATTGGAAATTGTTCTATAAAGACGCCATGTTGCTGAAATCCAACGCGGTCTTAACCATTTATTTATCAAAGACCGACGAATGATATTGGCCGGATCAGTCGGCAATGGCTGGCCGTCGGTTAAAACGGTTAACTCCCCTGCTGGCCAATATTGCGCCAAGTTTTGATAATATTGAGCAATACCGCCTTTAAATGGCGGATATTCTAAGGTAAATAGTATAAAATTTTTATTCTCTTGACTTATATTCATATATATGACAGAATTGTTGCATCACAAACCCGCCAGTTCACCCCCGAAGTGCAATTTTTTGTGCCTCGGTTTTTTAAATTAATAAATTATTTTCTAGCATAATTTCTCTCGGCGTTTTTGTACCCTAAAGA
>JGI20214J51088_10000659_pt1 | contig 23847 bp, 12 predicted proteins | sample WetSurMetagenome_FD_51088 | JGI IMG/M metagenome (IMG submission 51088) | reverse complement strand
TCGACTTTATTGTCAGCAAGGGGCTGCCGGTTACAGGACATCTGGGGGAACCGCGCAATTGCTGGCTGCCGTTAAATGAGATGACTGTCAGGGGCGACAGCAGNTATTTTGCAGAAAATCCTCAATATCATATGTTCCTTCATCCTGAATATCCTTCCTATGATGCCCAGATTAATGCCCGGGATCATTTGCTTGAATTGCATCCTGACCTTAAATTTATCGGATGTCATCTGGGAAGCCTCGAGTGGAACGTTGATGAACTTGCCAAAGGACTCGATAAGTATCCTAATATGGTAGTCGATATGGCCGCCAGAATCTGTCATTTACAGTATCAGTCATCAAAGGACAGGAATAAAATCCGTGATTTTTGTATTAAATACCAGGACAGGCTGTTATATGGCACCGACCTTTCAAGCAATGATAATCCTGATCGCAGTGCCTTATCGGAATGGGTTCATAAGACCTGGCTTGAAGACTGGAAATATTTTGCAACCGATGAAAAGATGACTTCGCAGAATTTCAGCGGTACATTTGAAGGACTGAAACTTCCTAAGGAAGTCATCAGGAAGATTTACTTCGACAATTCCGTGATGTGGTATAAGTTAAATCTAAGTAAGTAGTCAACTCAAAATCACAGAAAAATGAAATCACCGGTAACAAGACTGTTTTTAATAGTGTCAATAGCTCTCATTATTATCACAGCTAAACCTGTCGGGGCATCTATTGTCTCCTTTCAGAAAGAAGCTGATGGTGTGACCTTCATGCTTGATAAAGGACTGATGAAGGTTAAAGTTTGCAGTGATAATATTATTGAGGTGAAATATACTTATCTGCCTGCTTTCTCCAGAGACAAGTCGTTGGTGATAATCAATGAATGGCGGCAGGCGATAAATTTTTCAGTTTCTGAAAATAATGAAGAGATAATAATTAAAACTCAGAGTCTTAATGTCAGGGTTAACCGTAAGAGCAATGCTATAATTTATACTGATTCGAAGGGTCTGATAATTCTTGCAGAAGACGGGGAGAATGGTAAAAAAATGACTCCTGCTGTGATCGCAGGAATTCAGGTAAACAATTGCATGACTCAGTTCCTTTCTCCTGCTGATGAATCTCTTTATGGTTTGGGCTGCCATCCTGAAGATACACTGGCGATAAATTATAAAGGACGGAATCAGGATCTGGTAATTAAATATATGACCGGAGCTATACCAGTTCTTTTATCAGATAAGGGTTATGGGATTTTATGGGACAATTACTCTCCTTCATATTTTTATGGTGCGGAAGCTGGGAATACAAAATTTAAATATTCTTCGGAAAGTGGAAATCAGGTTGATTATTATTTCATTTATGGACCCGGCTTTGATCGTATTATTTCTTCGTACCGGTTTACCACAGGTGCCGCACCAATGTACCCAAAATGGGCATTTGGACTTTTTCAGTCGCAGGACAGGTATAAGAGCCAGACCGAAGTGCTTTCAGTAAAAGATAATTACCGCAAGAACAGTATTCCTGTTGATTGTATAGTACAGGACTGGTTTTACTGGGAACCGGATGTTATCGGTTCTCACAGGTTCTGGCCTGAAAGATATCCTGATCCGAAATTTATGGTCTCCGAATTGCATAAGGCAAACATACATGCCATGATTTCCATTTGGCCTGTCATGGCAAAAGGGACGGCGAATTACAATGCTATGGAAAAGGCCGGCAATCTCACAACGGTTTTATGGGACAATGTTATGACCCATACTTTTGATAATTATTATGATGCACACAGCGAAAAAGCCCGCAAAATGTATTGGGAACAAGCCAGGGATAGTCTCATAGCTCCTCAGGGATGGGATGCGTGGTGGGTTGATCAGTGCGAGCCTGATAACGGAGCTCTCCTTGATGAAAGAAGGAAAGCGATGTTTGCTTCGGGCAGGGGAATTGACTATTTCAATACATATTCGCTGATGCATTCGACAGGTTTATATGAAAACTGGAGGAAGGATATTCCCGGGAAAAGGGCATTTTTCCTCATCCGGCAGGCTTTTGCAGGATCGCAGCGGAATGCTGCAACATTATGGTCTTCAGATATTACCTGCACATGGAGGGCTTTTAAAAGCCAGGTACCACAGGGAATTAATGCCTGCGCTTCCGGGATACCATTCTGGACATCCGATATAGGAGGATATCATTTTCACTGGGCGCCACCTGACTGGTCAACAGCCGATAACAGGGAGCTTTTTACCCGCTGGTTCCAGTTCGGGACATTCAGCCCCATTTTCAGGATTCATGGGAAAGGAGAGCGGGCTCTCTTCTCTGATAACTGGGATCCAAAGACAAAATCAATTCTACTGAATTATGATAATCTCAGATATCGTCTTCTGCCATATATCTATTCTCTTTCATGGAAAGTTACCAGCGAAGGCTATACTATTATGCGTTCACTTGCTTTCGATTTTCGGAATGATAATGGTGTCAAATCAATTCCCGATCAGTATATGTTCGGTCCCGCATTTCTTGTAAACCCTGTCACCGAACGCATGTACTCCCTGCCGGGGAATACCGATTTTAAGAAAACAAGGAAAGTATATCTCCCGAAACAAACAGACTGGTACGATTTCTGGACCGGCAATGTTTTAAAGGGAGGCCAGACGATTGAAGCAGTTACACCAATTGAAACGCTGCCTCTGTATGTGAAGGCAGGATCGATTGTGCCAATGGGACCGTATCTTCAGTATGCCACCGAGAAAATTGCCGACCCTCTTGAGATAAGAATATATAGCGGAGTGGACGCAGAATTTGATCTCTATGAAGATGAAAATGATAACTACAACTATGAATCAGGGAAGTATTCAACAATACAGATGAAGTGGGATGAGAAGGCAAAAATCTTCACAATTATGGAAAGAAAAGGTTCTTTCCCGGGGATGCCTGAGAGGAGAACTTTCAATGTGGTATGGGTGAACACGCAAAACGGAACCGGTGTTGAGCCTGCTAAACAGGGCAAAATCATAACCTATTCAGGTGAAACTATCAATATTAAAAAATAGTATAAGACCAGCCCGGACTGCTTAAGCACTGGTCCCTGGTCCCTGAGTTCTGATCAATCATCCTCCCTTCAGCTTTTTAATCTCATTGAAATGATCCATAGTTAATTTTTCCCTTGCCTCCCGTGAAGTTTTTCGGTATGTCTCAAATTCTGTTTTGAGCTCCAGAAGATCTTTCTTTGTTTCCGACAGAACTGACATATTTCTTTTAAATACCAGAAATCCCAATATCAAAGCTGCTCCCAGGATAAAGATGACAGTCCACATAACCCTGTTATAATCAGTCTTTTTCACNTCCAGTCCTATGACCCTGATACTTTCTTTGGTATTTGTCATCTCATCCAGGCTTGTCTTTGTTGAACCAAGGTCCTTCGTCAGAGAATCAATTGTNTGTTTCAGCAGTGCTGTTGATCTTTTCATCTGCAGGACCCTTGATTTGACGGCATCTACAGTGTCTGAAACATTGCCTTTTACTTTCTGAAACATATCTTCTCTGATAGCCCTGTAGTTTTCATATATCAGGGTACGTTCCTGCAAATAGTTCAATTGATCTTTCAGAGAACCGCTGGTAAGTGCCTCTGGCATAGCAGACTGTCCCGCTGTCCGGGTCGCTGTAAATGCAGTTACAGCTAATACAAAAACAATACAGATAGGTAACTGTTTCATATTGCTTTATAGATTAAGTATAAATAGAATTGACTCTCCCCAGATAAACGGTCAATTGAGTTTTAAATTATATTCTAAAATAAAGTAATTTTATGAACTCTTAACAGAAAAAATATCTAATTCGTCAGTTATTCATAATTATAAGAAAGTAAATCCTGAAATTTATTAAAAATGTTAAATATCTCTCATCTATTACAAAGAATATTTCGCACAATAGCTTGTAACTCTGAGAGAAATTTGTTTTTTTCTAAAGCCGCTGTTGTAGCCATTTTGATATTTGCTTCCATTTGGAAACTGGATGCAGCCGAAAATAAAGGAATCCGCGTCGATATTCCAACTGACAGAAATATCCTGCTGACAACCATAATTCAGCAGGCAATAGATTCCTGCAGCAAATCAGGAGGTGGAATGGTTTTCTTTGCCAAAGGTAGATTCCTTTCAGGAGGAATATCGTTGAGGAACAATGTTACTCTTCACCTTGAGAATGGTGCACTGATTACCGGAAGCGATAAATACTCCGATTATTCAAATGATGCTTTTATATATGGAAAAGATATTTCCGGAGTCAGAATTGAAGGTGAAGGAATAATTAATGGTGTCGATTGCTATAATCCTGAAGGAGAGGAAGGATTTCGTGGCCCACATTGCATAAAGTTGATTAATTGCACTGGTATAACGATTCAGGGGATAACCATAATTAATTCTGCAAACTGGGCTGTCAACTGCCGGTACTGTTCAAATGCCAGGATCACAAGAATCAAAATAAGAGGCGGACATGATGGAATTCATACAAGGTTCTGCCATAATTTTACTGTTACCGGTTGTGATGTCCGGACCGGAGATGATGCATTTGCGGGAAATGATAACCGCGATTTTTTGATATCTGACTGCAGTATCAATTCATCGTGTAACGGCTTCAGAATAGGATGTTTAAATTTTATTGTAAGGCATTGCAGAATTTGGGGGCCGGGAGAGTTTGTTCATAAGATTCAGAAGAGAAATAATATGCTTTCTGCCTTTGTCCATTTCTCCCCAAAAGATGAGAATCCTGTACAGGTCAGCGGTAACTGGTTAATAGAAGATGTTACTATTGAAAACACCGACAATGTCTATGTCTATAACTTTGAAAATGGATTATGGCAGACAGGACAACCTGTGACAGACATTCAGTTTATTAAGTTAACGGCAACTGGTATCTTAAATTCTTTCAATGTCGAAGGCGACGGTAATAGACATTTTTCTCTGCTGATAAAGGATTCATCATTATCATATCGCGACGAACCTGCAGACAGAACTATAAAATTTGAGGGAGTTGAGTTTTTATCACCTGCACTGTTTAATATAGACAGATACCATTCTCTGGAACTTGAAAACGTGAGGATCAGTAAAAGTGGGATCCGCCCTGTTTTTAATTTTGGCACAGGAGATATATTAAGGATTAAAAAAATGTCTGTTATAAGTTCAGAATAATGCAGTGATTAAAAATTCTTTTATTTTTATAATGTGTATATCGGTTCACATTAATAATTCATGTGGCAATTACGATAATAACCAAATCATAATAGAATGGAGACAAATAACCCGAACAACAGGAGAGATTTTATCAGGAAAGCAGCGCTTGGCAGTATTATAGCTATAAGTATCCCTGAGATTCTTTCAGCTTCCATGGCATCAGCTGGCGTTAAGAAGAACTCACTGGAAAAGGAGAATATCATTTTATTTCAGGGAGACTCGATAACCGATTCCGGCAGGATCAGGGAAGAAACAGGATTTAATAATTCCAGAGCTCTTGGATCAGGATATCCCATGCTTGCAGGGGCTGAACTTTTAGAAAAGTACGCTCCTCTCAATCTTAAGATATTTAACAAGGGTATATCAGGAAATAAAGTATATCAGCTTGCCGAAAGATGGGACACTGACTGTCTTGCCATCAAACCGGATATTTTAAGTATCCTTATAGGTGTTAATGATATCTGGCATAAACTTGCAGGGAACTATAATGGAACCGTTGAAGTTTACAGAAACGATTACATTGCCCTTCTTGAACGAACAAAAAAAGCACTGCCGAACGTGAAATTAATTATCTGTGAACCATTTGCTGTTCCGGGAATCAAAGCAGTAGATGATAAATGGTATCCCGAATTTTACGGATATCAGAAAGCTGCAAAGGAAATAGCAGATCAGTTTGGTGCAACGTTTATTCCATATCAGAAAATCTATGATGAGGCTCAGAAACAGGCCCCGGGAGCTTACTGGACTGGCGATGGGGTTCATCCGACACTGGCAGGGGCGCAGCTAATGGCGAAAGCCTGGATGAAAGCTGTTAAACAATAGAATTATATTAATATTTTCTTATAGGCTTGTGGAAAAAAGAGTAGATGTGAGAATGAAAATTAATTATTTCCTTTTGCTTGTTCCTTTCTTTTTTTTCGGAAAGGTGACCGGACAGGAAAGGTGGGCTCTGGAACAAGACGGATCTGTTAAGTGGACTGTTAAAAGCGGAGAGGTTCATTCTGATAACATTGAGATGAGTGGCAGATTCATTTCGCTTATTGCCACTTATGGTATTGATGAAAAAGGCAGGCTGCTTCTCTCCAGACAGTTGGTTTTTCCTATGCTCAGGACAATTCCAAACGATACGCATGCCAGCCTTTCATACACATTCTCTTCTGATGCGGAACCTGTCATTAGAATTAACAACAGGCCTGTTTCAGAAGAAATAGTTTCCTTCTCTCTCAAGGGTGTACTCACAATCTCAGGAACCATTAACACAGGCATAAAGATAACACGTGAACTCTTTCCTTCTCCTGATAAACCTTTTGCTGTGGAAAAATTCACTATTGAAAACTCATCCATAAAAGATATTACAGTTGATATTGAGGAGTTCGAAAAGCTAACCCGAAGTCATAAGGAAAGAAGCTTCTACGGTGTATATGAGATTTCAGCAAAGACTATTGGTTCAGGGATATATATACTGAAACCCGGAGAAAAACAGAGTTTTGCTGTTATATTCTCAGGAAGAATTCAGACTGAGCCCCCGGTAACAGCTGATTATGAACAAGAGCTTTCCAAACGCAGGGAATTTGTCGACAGCATGTTCAGTAACCTGAAGTTCATTTCCCCTGATTCAGTTCTTAACAGGATGTTTGATTTTGCCAAAATACGGTCGATGGAAAGTATTTTCGAGACCAGAGGCGGACTGGTCCATAGTCCGGGAGGTGGAAGCTATTATGCTGCTATCTGGGCTAATGATCAGGCAGAGTATGCCAATCCCTTTTTTTCCTACACTGGATATCCTACTGCCATCTCAGCCGGAATGAATTCGTGGCGCTGGTTTTCAAAATATATGAATCCGGAGTATAATCCAATTCCCAGTTCAATAATTGCCGAGGGTACCGGTTACTGGAATGGAGCCGGAGACAGAGGCGACCAGGCAATGATCGCTTATGGGGCCGGACGTTTTGCTCTTGCTCTTGGCGACAGAAATGCGGCTGAAGAATTGTGGCCTCTGATCCAATGGTGTATTGAATACAGCAGGCGAAAGATAAATATGGATGGGGTAGTTTCTTCTGACAGTGATGAATTGGAAGGTCGTTTCCCATCGGGAAAAGCTAACCTTTGTACCTCCTCACTTTTTTATGATGCACTTGTATCTGCAGCTTACCTGGGGACTGATCTGGGTAAATCCCCGGTGCTGATTGATTCGTACAGAAAAATGGCAAAGGATCTTAGGACAAATATTGAAAAGTACTTTGGAGCAACTATAAATGGATACCAAACTTACAGGTATTATGACGGGAATGACGTGCTGCGTTCATGGATCTGCATTCCTCTTACTGTCGGAATCTTTGAAAGATCCGGTGGTACTCTCGATGCCTTGTTTTCGAAAGAACTTTGGACTGACCAGGGATTACTGACCGAAGCAGGGTCAACAACATTCTGGGATAGATCAACTCTTTACGGTCTCAGAGGGGCATTTGCAGCAGGGGAGACGGAAAAGGGTCTGAAATTTCTGACTTATTATTCCGGTCACAGGTTGTTAGGGGATCATGTTCCCTATGCTGTTGAGGCGTGGCCCGAGGGCAACCAGCGCCACCTCTCAGCTGAAAGCGCACTTTACTGCAGGATTGTCACTGAAGGCATATTCGGATTTCGCCCTACAGGCCTGAATTCATTCAGTCTGAAACCGCAATTGCCTGTGAAATGGAATGAAATGGCAATAAGGAATTTAATAGCCTTTGGAAATAAAAAAATCGATATTGAGGTGAAAAGAGCCGGAACAGGGATGAAGGTTTCAATCAATATGAATGGGCATTTGATAAAAAGCCAGAATATAAGGACAGGTGAAAAAGTCGAAATAAAAATGCCTCGATAGTTCCATTTTATATGAGGGAAACGGCATGATTCTTGTGAGAGAATTCTTTGCCTACTCAACCCTAAACAGATGAAAAACTCTAAGGTTTCTACTATTCTGCTTTTGCTATTATCTTATTGTTCAATAAGTTATTCGCAATCACTCACAACCGGAATTTCCAGCGGGATAAATTTCTCAGATATTCATGGACAGGATGCCGGTGGGAAATGGTGTTCGAAACCAGGTGCTTCTGAAGCATTATCTGTTGGATATTCTTTTAATAAATCGATTGGAATTCAGACCGGAATTGGATTTTCCACAGTTTCTTATGAGCATAGGACTCAGTATTATCAATATCCTCTGATAGATTATTATTTGAATTCCAGATATTCGGATATGTTAATAGCTCCGTTTTATTCCCTGGGAAGTTCCTATATGGATTTTTCTTTTGTAAGAATTCCACTTCTTTTGACTGTTTCAGTACCATCAGCACTTCAATTCAATATGCGTGCCGGACTGCTATTTTCTTTTGCTAAAGGCCATGGTAGTAATCCAAATTATTATTATTATTATAACTCCTATTATTCAGATTATAAAGATTTTAAGAAAAATGACTTTGGTTTTCTGTTTTCTTCCGGTGTCTCTTATCCGTTAAATGAACGAATTGATCTTTCTCTGAATTTTAACTATATAACAGGGAGAAAAAAATTCATGGAATTTTCAGCAATGAGGCACGGATCTTCGGAAATTACAATGGGTGTCAATTATAATTTTATTAAGAAGGAAAAACTGAATAATAATTCACATTCACAAAGTGATTCTTCTTCCAACAGGGTTACCGTAACCTATAGCGCCGGATTAAATTATTCATGGAGCACATTTGATGTTGGATCGGAAAAATATTCTTCTTTAATCGGACCATCACTCGGATTTTCTGTAAACATCCCCCTGGGACATGAAGTATACTTTAAAACGGGTGTAACATTTGAAAGAAAAGGTTATGCTCTTAAAGATTCGAGCGAGTCATTTTACAGATACCAGGAGAGGGGAAGTCAGGAGTATTGGGTTGACACTAAGATCAATACCGATTATGCAGTTGTTCCTTTCATAATCAGCCTGCCGCTGNGGAAATTCCCGGGAGTATTTTTCAATACCGGACCATGGCTGGGGTTTAAGCTTAATTCCAAAACAGTCGGGTTGGCATATAATGAAATAACCAGCGGTTCTGTTTACAGATATACAAAAAACATTGTTTATGATGATATCGAAAAAGTAATTAGCGACTATGATATCGGTTGGCTCTTCAGCGGAGGAGTCTCATTTTTAGCTTTTAATGATTGTAAAGTTGACCTGTCAGCCCAATTCAATGCCGGATTCCGTGATCTTTTTAACAGCAAAGTGCTGAACGATATTGATCCTTCCTCAAATGAGCAGAAGATGAAGCTCAGAACTATGAGTGTGCATTTAGGAATCACCTTGCCTTCAGGAAAACGATAAACTTTTGAAACTATGAAAAAAGCGTTTTTGTTTCTTTTACTGCTTTGTCTGATTATTTCGTGCGACAAATATCCTGATCCCTCAGTAACCGCACTTAAAGACTATACATTCAGTTTTCAGACTACCCAGGGAAATAAGTATTTTCAGGGCGAATGGGTAGGCGATAGTATTCTCTTTAAAGCATATACCAACCAAAGCCAGGTAGCTGATTCGATATATGTCCTCTTCGACATTCAGCTCGGAGACGGAACTATAACCGTTCAATCAGCATATATGAATACATTTGGCGAAGTTTCATTGAAATGGCGCCTCGGGACAGGATCATTCGACCAGAAGCTGAGGGCCAGGATCTATGATCTATCCGGGAAATATCTGACATCCTCCACACTTGCTGTTTATGCCTATAGAAATGACGGCTGGGATCCCTCTGCTTCAGGTCCTGATGCCGGAATGATCGGATTGGTAGCTGATACGGTAAACAAGGTTACCTATATGGTATCTAACAATACGCTCTACAGGCAGGGGGAGAAGTACTTCATATGGAATGCCATTACCGATGCAAATGTTATTTCACCCCGGACCATTAATATTGACAGGAACAGGGTGATTTATATCAGTACATGGAATGGGGAGCTTATTAAGAGCACAGACCATGGCCTTTCATGGGATAAATGCACAAAACCCTATCCCGACAGGTCGGAGTATATATATGTTTATGTTTCGAACGATAATTATGTGTGGGTTTATGCATGGGATCACAGAACAAGGTATTCCGCTGACGGCGGTTCAACATGGACCGATATAGATCCGCAGAGCGGGATTACTGCTCAGGGATTTGGAAATATCTTCCGTCTGAAAGACGGTTCATTGCTTTACCATGGAGGTAATTGCTGCAACCTTAACAGATCTTTCGACAATGGGCTAACCTGGACTAAACTCACAACTCCCGGATATTCAAATAAGATATATGTAAATGACAAAGATGAAATATTTCTGTGTTCCCAGTTTGGGGGCACTACAATATATAAATCGACAGACTATGGATTAACATTTACCAGTGTTTATTCCGTTTCCCCACAGTGGAATACTTCAATGGAAAATACTTTCAATAAATGGGGGAACTTCTATTACATTCTTATTCCGGGTTATGGTATTCTGAAAACTTCAGACCCGGGAAATCCGGATTCATACACTGAATTTTACAGAAATTCTGATCTTTTTAACCTTTTTATCGATCATAATGGAGTTCTTATAGCGAAAACCCTTAATACCAATACAGTCTTCTATTATAAAAATTCCAGATAGATATTTCTCTGTCGGATTTTCAGCAGATAAATGAGGATTAATGGGATTTAACTGCCCATTCCATCAAGCCTAGTTATCTCACAATGTATATGTTGGAGATTCCTCACTACGTTCGGAATGACAATGTTTTTTTGGAGGCAGGAGGGAGAAGAGGCGATTCGCAGAAGAACTGTCTCGTAAAGAAAAGTAAACTTGCGAATCGCCTCTTCTCCCTATTTGTCAATATATTAGGCTGTCATTCCGAGCGAATCGAGGAATCCCCTGATCAATTTTATCCTGATAATATCTGAAAAGAAGCTTTCTGTCTATGGAATCTGGTTATACTTCTATTCAGGAGAGGTCTGATCGCTTAAGTATTTATATTTATGCTGCAAATGAACAATCCATTTTGACGGATTGCTTTAACTTTGCTACCAGGAATTACCTTCTAAAATTTGTATGTCTTATTATTAAATAAAATTTAAAAATTGTTTTTATGAAAAAAGTTCTGATCTCATATCTACTGTGTATTGCGTTCATGGCATCAGTTTTTGCGCAAAATGCAGCCACTCCAAAGCTGGGTAAAGACCCGGTGAAAAAGATTGTTTCAGCTATGACTCTGGAAGAGAAAGCTGCACTCGTTGTCGGTACCGGTATGAATATGTTTGCAGGTCCTCCTCCTTCAGATCCCGCGAAACCTCCAACAGGTCAGCCAGCGACTCCTCCTCCCAATCAGCAGCAGGGTCCGGTTGTCGGCCAGACTAAGAACCTGGTATCGGGAGCATCAGGAACATCTTATGCAGTAGCCCGTTTAGGCATTACTCCTCTGGTTCTGTGTGACGGACCGGCAGGAGTAAGAATTGATCCAACCCGGCCAAATGACAACAATACCTATTATTGCACGGCTTTCCCTGTAGGCACGCTACTGGCTTCTACCTGGGATATTGATCTTGTAAATAAGGTGGGACAGGCCATGGGAAATGAAATCCTCGAGTACGGTAATGATATTTTACTGGGTCCTGGCATGAATATACAACGTAACCCGTTGTGTGGCAGAAACTTTGAATATTATTCAGAGGATCCTTATATAACCGGAAAGATGGCAGCATCAATGGTAAGCGGTATTGAATCAAAAGGCGTGGGCACATCCATTAAGCACTTTGCGGCAAATAATGCTGAAACCAACAGGAATTCCGTCAATACAATTGTCAGTGAACGGGCTCTGCGTGAAATATACCTCGAGGGGTTTAGAATAGCTGTCCAGGAATCTAATCCGTGGACTGTTATGTCGTCTTACAATCTTATTAATGGTACATATGCTTCACAAAGTTCTGATCTTCTTACAAATATTTTGAGAAAAGACTGGGGTTTCAAAGGATTTGTAATGACAGACTGGTTTGGTGGCAAAGATCCCGTTGCACAGATGATTGCAGGGAATGACATGCTGATGCCGGGAACTCCTGCTCAGATTAAGGCAATAATTGCTGCTGTTAATGATAAGAAACTTGATGTGGCATTGTTGGACCGTAATGTTGAACGAATATTGAATATCATGCTTCTCAGTCCGCGTTTCAAAGGATATAAATATTCAAATAAACCTGACCTTACAGGAAACGCACAGGTGACCCGTCAGGCTGCGGCTGAGGGTATGGTATTGCTGAAGAACGACAACTCAGCGCTTCCTTTCGGTTCTGATGTAAAGAACATCGCTACTTTCGGAAATACTTCATATGATATAATAATAGGCGGAACGGGGAGCGGTTTTGTGAATAAAGCATATAGTGTATCCCTTGCTGAAGGTCTGAAGAATGATGGGCTGAGCCAGAATGAGGACTTATTTAATCTCTATTCAGGCTATCTGAATCTTACAAAAGGAGGCCGCCCGAAACTTACAGGTTTTATGGCTATCATGGGTTCAAGACCAATTGAAGAGCTTTATCTCAACCAGGATATTATCAAAGGAATGGCAGTCAAATGCGATGCTGCATTAATTACCATTGGCCGCAATTCAGGCGAAGGTGCTGACAGAACAAATACAAAAGGCGATTTTCAGCTTAGTGATTATGAGCAGCAGTTAATAAAAATGGTTTCAACAGAATTTAAAGCAAAAAACAAAAAGACAGTTGTGATCCTGAACGTCGCTGGAGTGGTTGAGACAGCAAGCTGGAATGGTCAGCCTGATGCAATACTTCTTGCATGGCAGGGCGGCCAGGAAGCCGGTAATTCAATTGCTGATGTACTTACCGGAAAAGTTAATCCATCAGGTAAACTTGCAGTTACTTTTCCAGTGAAATATGAAGATGTTCCTTCTGCAAAAACATTCCCGGGGAAAGAACTGGTAGCTTCACAACCCGCAGCTCCCGGTGGAATGGGTTTCGGAAGAAGCGTGCCTGCAGAGGTTACCTATGAGGACGGAATCTATGTTGGTTACCGTTATTATGAGACTTTCAAGGTGAAACCTTCATATGAGTTTGGTTATGGTTTATCATTCACCAGTTTTGATTACAGCAATCTGAAGATCAGTTCAGCAAAGTTCAATGGAACACTGAATGTGACCGTTGATATAAAGAACAGCGGCAAAGTTGCAGGCAAAGAGGTTGTGGAACTCTATCTCTCCGCACCTGCTGTGAAACTTGATAAACCTTCCATCGAACTAAAGGGCTTCGCCAAAACAAAGCTCCTTCAACCTGGAGAGACTCAGACTTTGTCGTTTGTTCTTGACAGCCGTAAACTTTCATCTTTTGATACAGCAACATCTTCCTGGATTGCTGAGGCTGGAAAGTATGATATCAAAATCGGCGCTTCTTCAGAAAATATTAAACTTACAGGTTCATTTACAGTTACAAAAGACATAACTGTTAAAAAGGAAACTGTTTCCCTTGCTCCAAAAGGGAAAATAGCTGAATTAAAGCCCTCAAAATAGAGTAAAAATAAATAGTAAATAACTGGTTAATAAGTTATGTGCAGCATGGTAAGACAAATTCCGTCTTTATGCTGCACTTAATTTTTTAACCATGTTTAGTAACTTCTTCAAAATTGCTGTCCGGAATATTGCCAGACATAAAGGTTTCACATTTATTAATGTTGCAGGTCTTGCAATAGGCCTTGCCGCCTCGTTATTGATTCTTCTGTGGGTTCAGGACGAATTTAGTTATGAAAAATTCAACCAAAACGGTTCGGTACTCTATCGTGTCGAAGAGGACCAGTTTTATTCCGGGGCACGTTATCATGTAACAGTTACTCCTGTCCCAGCCGGACCAGTATGGAAGGAAAAGATACCTGAGATAGAAGAACAGGTAAGGGTAAACTTATGGCTTCCGCGTGTTTTGTTTCAATACAAGGAAAAAGTTTTCTTTGAAACAGCCATTGCAGCTGTGGACTCCAGTCTTCTAAGTGTTTTTACATTCCCGTTAAGCATGGGGGACCCTGGAACGGCTTTGAATTCTCCTCATTCTATTATTCTTACCAAAAAATTAGCCACTAAGTATTTTGGTAATGAGAACCCGGTCGGGAAAGTCCTGACAGTAGAAAATAAAGCTCAATTTACTGTTACTGGTGTTTTTAAGGAAATTCCCTCAAATTCCATGTTTACTTTCAGTGCAGTGATACCATATTCTTACATGAAGGAGATCGGAGCAGCTGACAGGTCGTGGGGCAATAATTCGATATTTACATTCATTAAATTAAAAAAAGGATCTGATGTTGCCGCAGTCAATAAAAAGCTGACTGATATTGTTGCAGAGAATGACTCGAGGATCACAACCAAATTTAATCTCTTTCCTCTGCTTGATATTCATCTTCACGGTCAGTTTGGATTTAAAGAGACACGGGGCCCGATAATTTCGGTTTTCATTTTTATTCTCATAGCGGTATTTATTCTGCTGATAGCATGTATAAATTTTATCAACCTGTCAACCGCAAAGGCATCAGGAAGGGGAAAGGAGATTGGCATTAAAAAAGTTGCTGGAGCTGATCAGATGTCGATGATTGTGCAGTTTATGCTTGAATCGCTCTTACTTGTTGCAGTAGCAATGATTTTTGCCCTGATACTGGTCGGGTTATGTCTGGGTGTATTCAATAATCTGTCAGGCAAGAGCTTCAGCCTTCCTGACCTTTTTCATGCCCGCTTCATTATTAGCTTCATTCTTGTTGGACTTTTTGCCGGGTTATTATCAGGGATCTATCCTGCCCTGTATCTATCCTCATTTAAACCTGTNACAGTCTTAAAAGGAGAGNCAGGTTCNGGAAGAGGCAACGGAAGGCTCAGACAGATAATGGTTATNATNCAGTTCACACTCTCAATCCTTATCGCCGTGTCTGCAACATTCATGTATTTGCAGCTTAAATTTCTTCAGCATAAGGAATTGGGATACAATAAGGATAATCTTATTTGTATTCCAATGCCGGAGACTATGAAACAAAAATATTACCCACTGAAGCTTGAACTTGGGAAAGAGACGCTGGTTCAGGGTGTTACGGCTTCAATGTGGAACCCGACCTCAATGGGGAGCAACTCGGGAGGAGCCAGTTGGGATGGAAAAGACCCGGANAAACAAGTTCTTATCGGTACAAACGGAATTGATTATGACTATCTGAAAACAATGAAAATGGAGCTTAAGTCAGGAAGAGACTTTTCAAAGGATTTTACATCTGATATGGCAAAAGACACTACAGGTAATTTCCTTGTAAATGAAGAGGTTGTAAAACTGATGGGTGTAAGCGATCCGGTTGGCATGAANTTCAGATTCATGGGACTGAATGGGACTATAGTAGGGGTTTTAAAAAATTTCCATTTTAAGAGCGCCGATCAGGCAATTGAACCAATGGCATTTGCACTGGCTCCTGTAAGTTATCTGCGTTGTATCCTGATAAGATTAACCCCTGGAAGCGTACCGGAATCTTTAAAGTCAGTTGAAAAAGCCTGGAAAGCAATTGTTCCGGAATACCCTCTTGATTATACTTTTATCGATCAGGATTATGACAGGTTATTCAGAGCTGAGATACGGCTTGCAGGACTTCTCAAATATTTTACGATTTTAGCTGTGATTATTGCCTGTTTAGGACTGTACGGACTATCATCTTACTCCGCACAGCGACGCACAAATGAAGTAGGGATCCGAAAAGTCATGGGAGCCGATTCCCTGACCATTATGTATACATTGGCCCGTGAATTTCTTTTACCGGTTTTGATCTCAATAATAATTGCCCTGCCACTCGGCTGGTTTGTTGTGAGAAGCCTGCTGAAGCAGTTTGCATACAGAATAGATATCAGCTTTCTGGTCTTAGCAGGAATAGCATTGGGAGCAATTGTAATAGCTGTCCTGACAGTAAGTTTTCAGGCTTATAAAGCAACAGGTATTAATCCTGCTGAAGCGCTTAAAGTAGAATAAATCAAATCATGTGCAACTAATTTATTTTTCATTCGTCTTTCAAGAGTTATTATCAGAATGACCGGCGTATCCAGTCATTTATAAAGGTCTATTAATTAACTATTTATATAACTTAGTCATGTTCCGTAATTTAATCAAGCACAGCGTAAGATCTTTCAAAAGACAACGTGCATATATAATCATTAATATTCTAGGACTCTCAATAGGTATTGCATGCAGCCTTCTGATAGCTCTTTTTGTAATGAATGAACTGAGCTACGATAAGTTCAATACAAAAAAGGACAGGATTTACAGGATGGTTCTTAACGGTAAACTTGGTGGACAGGAAGTTACAGTAGCTTATTCTGCAGCGGTTGTAGGACCCACAATGTTAAAAGAGGTACCTGAGGTGGAAGATTTCCTGAGAATGAATGGAGTCGGACCCACAACTATTGAGTATAATAATCAGACTTTTACTGAGGACAACATTATTGAAGCAGATTCTTCATTTTTTAATTTTTATTCTATACNTGTCATCAAGGGAGACCACGACAATCTGTTAAATGCACCAAGGAAGGCTGTTTTGTCTGAATCAACAGCAAAAAGAATTTTCGGTAATGAAAACCCTATTGATAAAACTATAAAAATAGGAACTGATTCAGTGAGATATACAGTTTCAGGTGTAATGGGAGACGTACCCGATAATTCTCATTTTGAGGCAAATGTTATCACCTCATTCATGACAAATCCGAATTCAAAAAATCCAATATGGCTAAATAATAGTTTCAGCACATACCTGTTGCTGAAGCCAAATTCAGACTTTAAGAACGTCGATTCAAAACTCCCTGCAATGATTGCAAAATATATTGGACCTGAATTGCAGAAATTTATGGGAGTTTCAATTGAAGATTTTGTCGCGAAAGGGAATAAATACAGGTTTTATTTACAGAATCTGAAAGATGTCCATATTGATCCGACAGTTCAGCAGCACTTTAAGCCAGCAATTGACCCCAAGTATCTTAAAATTTTCGGAAGCATAGCGATTCTGATTGTATTGATTGCAGCTATCAACTTTATGAATCTGGCCACGGCACAGGCGTCAAGAAGAGCGAAAGAGGTTGGAATAAAGAAAATTGGCGGGTCTTCAAGGGGAGCATTAATTACTCAATTTCTGTCTGAGTCATTTATTCTTTCCTTTTTAGCTCTTATCATAGCACTGGTTTTTATCAAGCTGTCACTACCTTATTTTAATACTCTTTTAGGATCACACCTTGTCTTTAACCTGTTCATTCCATGGTATACCATCCTTGTTCTGATTCTGTTCTCATTATTAGTAGGAGTACTTGCAGGCAGCTATCCTGCTTTCTATCTGTCTTCATTCAATCCTTATGAAGTATTAAAAGGAAATGTGAAGAACAGTATGAAAAACGGTTGGCTGAGAAGAGTTCTAGTTGTATTCCAGTTCACAGTATCAATCTTGTTAATTATCGGCACTATGGTTATGTACAGGCAGATAAAATACATGCTTAACAAAGATGTGGGATTCAACAAAGAACAGCTATTGGTTATAAACAGGGCAGATGCCCTGGGTTCAAGGGTAAAATCATTTAAAGATGCAGTAAAAGGCATCCCCGGCGTGATAAATATAGCCAGTTCAACAGCAGTCCCTGCCAGAAATAATAACGATAATGGTTATTCATTGGAGGGAAGAAAAGATGAGAATTTTCTGATGCAGACTAACTGGGTTGATTATGATTACCTTTCAACATATGATATGAAAGTAATTTCAGGGCGGCCATTCAATGAATCATATTCTACTGATCAGCAGGCATGCCTGGTCAATGAAAGTGCCATAAAGAATTTTTCGATAACTGACTTTTCAAAAACCCGTTTCATGGTTCCTGGAGATTCTGGCAAGATAGAGTACGTTCCGGTCATCGGAGTAGTTAAGAATTTCAATTTCGAATCTCTCCGTAACCCGATCCAGCCTTATATACTGCGTTTTAAGACTGATCATATTCTTTGGGGTTATCTGACCGTACGATTGTCGGGGAAGGATATAGCAGGTACCATCAGTGGAATTGAAGGAAAGTGGAAAGAATTTATACCTAACAGTCCGTTACAATACTATTTTATTGATGCAGATTTCGAGCATATGTATGTTCAGGAAAAACAGAATGCCCAGATGGCTGTAATATTCTCGATACTTGCTATTTTCATAGCTTCGCTGGGTCTTTTCGGACTTACATCCTTTACTGTTGAACAGCGAACGAAAGAGATCGGTGTCAGAAAGGCCATGGGCTCAACAATCACAAGCATTTATGTAGTAATATCAAGGGAAGTAATAATTCTGGTATCAGTATCAGCCCTTATAGCCTGGCCGCTCATCTATTTTATTGCTATAAAATGGCTTGAAAATTTCTATTTCAGAATTAACCTTGGTGTTTTCAGTTTTATTGCTGGATTGACCATAGCGCTGGGAATTGCCGTGATGACAATCAGCTATCGTATTATGAGGGCTGCAAGAGTTAATCCAGCCCAGTCACTTAAGTATGAATAACTGATTCATGTGTTGTCATAAAAATATTTATTAAAATCATTAAGTTAAAAATTCCTCAATCCTGTTAAAATGTTTAATAATCTGATCAAACACAGCATAAGATCTTTTAAGAGACAGAGTGCTTATATAATTATAAATGTCCTTGGACTTTCAATAGGTATCGCTTGCAGCCTCCTGATTGCCTTATATGTTATAAATGAGGCAGGATATGATAAATTTAATCTGAAGAAGGACCGGATTTACAGGACCATTCTGAATGGCAAAATCGGCGGACAGGAGATTACCGCGGCTACCTCCCCGGCAATCATGGGGCCAACAATGGCGAAGGAATTTCCTGAAGTTGAAGATTTTCTGAGAATGAACGGGCGGGGTCCGACAGTTGTCGAATATAATAACCAGACTTTTACAGAAGATCATATAATTGAAGCAGACTCTTCTTTCTTTAATTTTTTCACCATCGCGGTTTTAAAAGGCGATGCTCAGAACCTGCTGAATGCCCCTCGCAAAGTTGTTTTATCTGAAACCACAGCAAAAAAAATATTCGGAAACGAAAATCCCATAGATAAACAGATAAAGATAGGTACTGATTCTTTGAGATTTACTGTTACCGGCGTAATGGCCGATATTCCGCAAAATTCGCATTTTGAGGCAAATATCCTGTCATCATTTATGACCAATCCACGATCCAAAGAACCTGTATGGATGAGTAACAGCTTTAGTACCTATCTTCTCCTGAAACCGAACTCAACCTATAAATCAGTCGATTCAAAATATCCTGAATTACTTAAAAAATATGTAGGTCCTGAAATCCAGAGATATGCAGGGATTTCAATTGAGGATTTTCTATCGAAAGGTAACAAATACAGGTTTTACCTGCAGAGTCTAAATGATATTCATCTTGATCCGTCAATTCAGCAGGACTTTAAAGCTGCAGTGGATCCAAAGTACCTGACAATCTTCGGGAGCATTGCAATCCTCATCGTGATAATTGCTGCAATCAATTTTATGAACCTCTCAACAGCTCAGGCAACCAGGAGAGCCAAAGAGGTAGGAATAAAAAAAGTTTCGGGTTCCACGAAAGGAATGCTTGTAGCTCAGTTTCTTTCTGAATCGTTCATCCTTTCATTTATTGCTCTTATTGTTGCTATAATTTTCATTAAGCTGTCGCTTCCTTTCTTTAATAATCTTCTGGGAGCGAAACTCACCCTAAGTCTCTTTTCATCATGGGTAACAATTCCTCTGCTCATTCTTTTTTCTCTTTTTGTTGGTTTCCTTGCAGGGAGTTATCCGGCCTTTTTTCTCTCCTCATTCAATCCATATGAAGTACTTAAAGGAAGCGTAAAAAACAGCACACGAAATGGCAGGTTAAGGAGGGTACTGGTTGTGTTTCAGTTTACAGTTTCAATACTGCTTATAGTTGGAACTCTTATAATGTACAGGCAGATAAATTATATGCTTAACAAGGACGTTGGTTTTAAAAAGGAGCAACTGATCGTAATTAACAGGGCAGAAGCAATAGGAAGAAAGATGAAGTCTTTTAAAGAAACTGTAAAGAATATTCCCGGGGTGGTTAACATCTCCAGCTCTACTGCGATACCCGGCCGGACAAATAATAATAACGGATATATGATGGAGGGAAGGAAGGATGAGACTTTCCTGATGGTGACGAGCTGGGTCGATTATGATTTTCTGGATACCTATGGCATGACTCTTGCCTCCGGCAGACCATTCAATGAGTCTTATGCTTCCGACCAGGATGCCTGCATTATTAATGAGACGGCTTTTAAGGATTTTAAGGTCGGAAGTATTGATAAAACAAGATTCATGGAACCTCGTGATTCTGGCAAAGTTCATTACCTTCCTGTCATCGGTGTTGTAAAAAACTTCAATTATGAGTCGCTTCGCAATCCAATTGGCCCATATATACTTAAATTTCAGAATGAAGGAATGTATTGGGGATACATTACTGTCAGATTATCAGGTCAGAACATGTCTAAAACTATAAGTACAATTGAGGCGAAATGGAAAGAGTTCGTTCCAAATAATCCATTGCAGTACTATTTCCTTGATGCAGATTTTGAACAGATGTATAAGCAGGAGAAACAGAATGCCCAAATGGCAGTGATTTTTTCTATTCTCGCCATCTTCATTGCAGCGCTCGGACTGTTCGGATTAACATCATTTACTGTTGAACAGCGTACCAAAGAGATAGGAGTAAGGAAAGCAATGGGCTCTTCAGTACCAGGAATTTATATAGTGATCTCAAGAGAAGTAGTGATCCTTGTCTCCGTTTCAGCGCTTATAGCCTGGCCACTGGTATACTACTGGGCGGGGAAATGGCTGCAGAATTTTTATTACAAGATTAATCTGGGATTTTTCTCACTTGTCATAGGTCTGGCTATAGCTCTGGGAATAGCTGTTCTTACAATAAGTTATCGTATTCTCAGAGCGGCCAGGGTAAATCCAGCACAGTCGCTGAAATATGAGTAGGGTGTTTTGGATTCCAGCCCCACACCCCGCCAGCTACCTGACCCCCCAACCACCCAGCTACCTGACCCCCCAACCCCCCCAAGGGGGGGGCTAAGATTGGAGGGCTTAAAGTCCCCCTTGGGGGATTTAGGGGTAAAAGAATGAGGGGTAAAATAAAGAGTATTTCAAAAAATACAATTAAATTAGAATTGTAAGTTAATTATCATTGTGCCTATGCTCAGAAACTACCTGCTTGTAACATTCAGGAATCTATTGAAGAACAGGATCTTTACACTGATTAATATACTTGGACTCGGGATTGCACTTTCGGTTTGCATTGTTGCCTTTTTCAACCATATGTTCAACTATGAGTTTGACCGGCAGAATGTGAATTTTGAAAAGATTTACCGTGTGAACAGTTTAAGGGATATGCAGGGCAGGGAGCAGGAATACGGGGTTGTGCCCGCAACTCTCGGACTTATTGCAAAAAAAGAAATACCAGGAATTGAAAAATCGGCGCGACTGGCCAGGTCAGGCTCGCCTGTTAAACGCGGGGTTGATGTATTTCCCTCAGAGATTTCCTATGTCGATCCCGAATTCCTCGATATTTTCACATTTAATATTCTTCTGGGTGACAAGAAAGCCATTGAAAACCATAGTGATGTTCTGCTCAGCAGGAAAATGGCATCAACACTTTTTGGCAATGATTATCCGATAGGGAAGAGTTTTTCTGTCTTTAATGATAAGGACAAAGAGTTTACATATACTGTTGGCGGGATATTCGCTGATTGCCCCGATAACTCAAGTTTCCGCATAGATATACTTACACATTTTGACAATTTTCTTCTGATGTGGGATGTAAAGGATGCTGACTGGAAATTCAACACTGCAGCCCTGTTTATTATGGTTCCCGAAAAATCAGCACTTAAGTCGGTCACCCAGTCTATGAAGAATTATACCTCAGTTCAGAATGAGGCAAGGAAGGATTTTAAGATTAACAGGTATACTCTCATTCCGTTAAAGGAAGTAGGATCGAATACGCGAACCACATGGTCGTCAAGCCTTTTTCCCTCTCTCCATCCGGCTGCAGTGATGGCTCCTCCTGTAATGGCACTCTTTATTCTGCTCATCGCATGTTTTAATTTTGCAAACACATCAATAGCCATATTTAGTAAAAGGCTTAAAGAAATCGGATTAAGAAAGACATTTGGAGGTCAGAGGAGGCAGCTGGTGACTCAGTTCATGATTGAGACTCTGATAATCTGTTTTATCGCCCTGATTGTTGGAATAGTAATCGCGGAGTTTTTGGTTCCGGCATACAGCAGTCTGTGGGGTTACATGAAGCTGGAACTTACTTTTACCAGATATCTGTTTTTCTGGATATTTCTTGTTGTTCTTCTGGTTCTTACCGGATTTATTTCCGGTGTCTATCCGGCTATGTATGTGAGTTCCTTCAGTCCGGTAAATGTATTCAAGGGGGCATCTCCTTTCAGAGGAGCCGGCAAGCTCTCATCAATACTTCTTGTGTTGCAGTTTTCAATCTCAGTTGCGGCACTGGTGCTTGGACTCGTTTTTTCGAAAAATGCTGTTTATCAGAGAACTCTTGATCTGGGTTACGACAGAGACAAACTCATCGTAATGCCTGTCGCATCGGACCTGAGCGCATCATTCAGGAATGAAATTCTCTCTAATCCAAAGATAATAGCAGCTGAAGGAACTCAGAATCATATTGGTTTCGGCTCATACCGCCGTCCCATCAAGGACTCGGTGAAACAATTGGAGGTAGATGTAATGGATATCGGGCCTGAATATGCAACAACTATGGGTCTGCGTCTTATGAAAGGCCGGATGTTTGACAGGCAGAGGGCCCCGGCAGATCTTGCCAACAAATCAATAATAATTAATCAGAAAATGGTTGATGATTTCGGATGGAACGAACCTATAGGAATGACTGTGACCCTCTATGATACAACAAGGTTTACCGTAATTGGTGTTGTAAAAGATTTTTATGTGAACGGGTTATGGTCGAAGATTCATCCGACTTTATTGAGATTGTCATCCAATGATCATTATAATGTTCTGGCAATCAGGGCTGAGTCAAAAGATCTGCCAGGTGTTCTGGAATATTTAAGTTCAAAATGGAAGAGTCAGAATACTAATTTTATTTTTGGAGGGATGTTCCAGGAAGATACCATGCAGGAAGAAAAAACCATAAACAACAGCATTCTTAAAGTCAATGTTTTTCTTGCGGTTGTGGCAACTTTGCTTTCCCTGATAGGAATGTATAATCTTGTTTCTCTTGACATAATTCGACGGACAAAGGAAATGGGGATCAGGAAGATACAGGGTGCAGGAGTGCCGCTAATAATGTACATGGTAAGTAAACGATTCCTTATCGTGCTTCTTATTGCATCGGTAATCGGGTGCGCAGGAGGCTATTATCTTTCGAACTTGCTGCTTGATAGTATCTGGGACTATTTTGTTACCATCAGACCGGGAATACTCATACTTTCCGCGCTAATAATGTTCATAGCTACCATTCTGACCATCGTATTCAAAATAGGGAAGGCAGCTCTAAGAAACCCTGTGGATTCTTTGAGATATGAATGACCCACC
>JGI20214J51088_10000658_pt1 | contig 23861 bp, 31 predicted proteins | sample WetSurMetagenome_FD_51088 | JGI IMG/M metagenome (IMG submission 51088) | reverse complement strand
GGTAATGTTGTCGAAGCTGTCCGCCATATGCGGAATATCATGGGAGAGATCCGCATGTTGCGGGGTCTTGACAAGCAGGAAATGACGGACTATGCCCGCGAGATTGAAGCCCCTGCGGAACTTGTCTTTGAGTGTGCAGAACGCGGCAGGCTGCCGGTTGTGAATTTCTCGGCCGGCGGTATCGCTACGCCCTCCGATGCCGCCCTGATGATGCAGCTCGGAGCGGACGGTGTCTTTGTCGGGTCGGGGATCTTCAAATCTTCAAGTCCCGAACGCATGGCGAAGGCTATTGTAGAAGCGGTTAATCACTTCGATGATCCGAAGGTCATTGCAAAGGTAAGTACCGGCCTCGGCGATGCCATGCCCGGACTCGATGTCCACACTCTCAGGGACGATGAGGTGTTGCAGACCCGTGGACGCTAGGATCGGAGTACTTGCACTGCAGGGAAATGTCAGCGAACATATCGACGCGTTCCTGCTCGCGCTCGAACGGATGGGGCACGGGCCCTCGTCCGAAGTTTTTGAAGTCCGGAGCCCTGCGGACCTTGCGGAATGCAACGCCCTTGCCATTCCCGGTGGTGAATCGACCACTATCTCCCGGCTTATTGACAAGAACGACCTGTTTGAACCGATCCGTACCTTTCCGGGGGGCATTTTTGCCACCTGCGCAGGCATGGTGCTGATGGCAACCCATGTCGAGGATCCCCGGGTCCACCCGCTGGGACTGATGGAGATGACCGTGGACCGGAATGCGTTCGGACGACAGAAGGAATCATTTGAAACGGATATTGTCATTGATGATTTGAGCGGGGGTCCATTCCACGCAGTGTTCATCCGTGCACCGCTGGTAACCGCAGCCGGGAGGGGGGTAAAAGTAACCTCCCGTATCCCCCGGGGTATTGTTGCCGTTGAGTACGGCAGACATATGGCGTTCGCGTTTCACCCGGAACTCGGAGAAGATACCCGCCTCCATGAACGGTTTTTAAAAGGTCTGGGTATTTAATTCACCTGAAACTCCTTATTGCCAGTAAAATGTGACAGCCACATGCAATCTTTTCATAACTATGCAGTTGGATCTGTAAAAGCAGCGGTAAGAGGAATTATTGGTAGAAACCCCAACAACCTCCGGAGACAGGCTCTTCCCGTTACCGGACATCTTCCGTTGATCCGGTATTCTGGTTCGTGAACTGAGTAATATCCTGCACGATACCGTTGATGAATACAACGTTCCTGTTCTCATCGAACTCCGCAAGTGCCGTTACACTTACACTGATCGGTGTCCCCTCCGGCCTCCTGAGGTGCAGTACCCGGTTTTTCACGAACTGTTTTTTCTGCAGTTCCTCCAGGAGTCCAAGACGCGCAGTGGGATCGGAGAAGACATTGATAACCGGAATATCCTGCAGGTCAGAGATGGTAGTGTATCCCAGAATATGTAAGAGAGCGGTGTTTCCCCAGACAAACCTGCCGCGGGGGTCACCGGTACTCCGGTATATCCCGACATTCAGGTCTTCAACAAGGGTCCGGTAATGGTCTTCGTGCTCCCGGAGGTACTGCTCCATCTTCTCTCCCGTGATATCCCTTGCAATTGAAGAGGCACCGGTAACTGCACCGTATTCCCCCAGAATCGGTGAAATAGTGATCAGGACGTCGAGGATCGCACCGCCCTTCATCATCATCTTCATCTCATGGCGGCGGATACTTTCACCCTGGCAAACCCGTTTCAGGATACCAGACAAATCCCCTTCGTTCCCTGCCGGAACAAGGATACTCATCGGCTTGTTGAGGATCTCTCCCTCACGGAACCCGCAGAGCCGCTCTGCCGCAGGATTCCAGCTGATGATATTCCCGTCGGGATCATCCCGATGATAGCCTCGCCAGATGACTGGACCAGCCCCCGGTACCGGGCCTCACTGATCCGGAGCATCTCCTCGTATTTTTTCCGGGGGGTGATATCTTCCGCAATGAATGTCAGCCCGTCGCTCCCGTCCTCAAAGGCTGTGGGTACCTGCTTTATGCGGAAATGGCGCTCCTCTCCACGGATGAGACAGCCCATATCGGACACCGAGTCACCTTTTTCCTGGGGATCGCGTGCATTCCAGCTTGTCTGGTGACACCCTTTTTGTGAGTTGCACTTATACGNTCACCATAATCGCATGAGGAATAGCCGGGGATTCTCCATTCTTCTGCAGGCATTGATAATTCAGGCAATCCTGTCATGAAAAAGATCGCGATAATCACAGCACACCATGATGAAAAAAACGGGATGAAAAACCCGTGTCACGGGAAATTAAGAATCCGCTGGATTGACAACGCGTCCCATGAACAGTATCGAGCCGGTCTCGTCATCCTGGATGATGAATATGAACGGGTGGTCTGCCCTGAATACCGGCACGGGTTCCGGGTTTGCAGGGGCAGCAGCCAGTTTCATTACAACGGCCGTCGCGGCTGCAGCCTCGGTGCCCTCCTCATTTACATCAACGAATGCCTGGTGGATCACATCACTGATGAGAAGGTCTTTTGTCCCGTCCATGCCCGAGAAGTCCGCGTTACCGGTAAATGCCATCGGCATTCCCATTATTCCCAGTGTGTCGGGCAGGGAATATTTGGTTTTAAGAGTAAACTTCGGGAAATATACCATCACTCGCCGGGATTCTGCCGACTGCTGCATTGCTGACAGGGTATCGGCACTCAGGGAAGCTTCGGTTGTCGTAAGGTTGTCTGTCTTCGGAAGCAGGACGATCATGGAAAGTTCCTTACCAGTTGTATGTTCGTAGGGCATCGAGAGTATCTGGAGATCGCTGTTCTCCGCGTACAGGTAGAGCGCGTCCTCGTCTGTCCGCTGCATCATGGGGACCTTTACGGTCTTTTGCGAGGTGGTCCTGAATTCTGCATCCGTAGTTTTGTTTTTATCGAACTGTTTCACCCAGTCGCCTTTGAAATAGATAGCATTCGTGATAACGAGCCGGGTCATGGGGTCGATGGCACCAGCAGGGATCAGCTCCTTGATCCGGTCTTCGGTTTTATCCTCAACCCAGGTATTGATGGTGATCCGGGAGTCCTCAGGGTGGCCTTTGAAGTCGAGGTTGGTGGTATTTGCACCATAATAGCGTTCTCCAATACCAACATAATCCGTAAGGAACGGATAAGTCTTCTCCGCCCACAGAGCATTGGCCGTGCGCAGTGAATAGCTTGAATCGCCGCTGTTGATACCGGCATTCAGGATCCGGTACCCTTCCCGGCGTGCGGTATCGTTCTCCGGAAAATAAAATACGGATCGGATCTCGTTGGCGGTCTTCCCCCTTGCCCCCTCGTAAGTTATCGCAAGCGCCGACGAAATTGAGTACGGCGAGAAGAAGAGGTTGCTGCCGGTATATTTCTGGTCATCTGCCAGCCGGGAATACAGATCGAATGCAAACCGGTTGTTGGCAGCGGATACCGACAGCGTCCTGTTGGTGTCTGTTTTTACCGGGATGGTCGGGTACGGCCCTTCCGGGGTTTTTCCGATCGCGGGGGATACGGGTTGTACCGGGACCGTCCCGGTACATCCTGCAAAAACAATAAGGAGAATAGCGAGTGCGACTATCGTGCACAGGCCGATGGTTTCTGGATCCATGATGAGCATTGTATAACCATTCAATTATATCTGGCGTTGATTGCGACATTTTTTGCAGTTATGAAAGGGAATGAAGAATGCCGCATCCCGCCAGTGAATGAAAAATATAAAATTACAAGTCTTTCTTCATTGCCTCGGCTCTGAGATCCTTTGGCATCAGTTCGATCGCATACCGCAGTGCTGTCCGGGGCATCACTCTTCTGTTTTTCATAACATACGTGAAGACTGCATCGGTATGTTTCCGGCTGGCCTCCTTCAGCAGCCACCCGTATCCTTTTTGCACCATATCATCGGTATCGGTCAGAAGAAGATCAGCAATCTCAATTGATTCATTGAGGAACTCGCCATGCTTTGCAGGAACGATCAGCGAAACGGCGGCTGCCCTTCGCATCCAGCGGTTTTGCGACTGAGTCCATTGCTTCAGCTCATCGGTGCAATCAGGGTACTGCACGAAGAAATCCCCCATCGTATGATTGCAGAAACCGTCGCACGATGCCCAGTTTGTGATGTACGTATCGATCCAGCGCCGGAAGACGGCGAGGTCTTCGCGCTCATACCTGCCTGAGAGGGCATGGGCCCATTCAGAAACGATAAAAGATTCCTCCATGTATCCCGACTTGTAGAGTTCCTCGCACAGGGAATAGATCTCCGGTTTAGGCCGCCCCTTCACCTCCTTCCAGTACTTCTTTGCCATCGCGATCACCGTGGCGGTCTTCATGCCGTAGCACCGGATCTCCTCCTTGAAATACCGCTTTGAGCTCTTTTGGATCTCAGGAACGGCATTGCTTTTGAATTCCTGCCGTATCTTTTCAATGATCGGGTCCATGAAAAATGGTATGCAGGAAGGAGGGATAAGGGATGTGGCAGAAGGAAGGTGAAAGTAAAAGGGGGTGGATGCAGGATTTTCTCCCCCCTCCGGGGCAACGACTTCTGATTGCGGGGTATAAGGAATCCGGGATTTTCAAAAAAGAGGGCCTCGATGTGGCCTGTGTGAACTATCTTCGACATTCTGCCATTACGGGACAATCATTTTTTTTTCTTTCCTGTTTTCGTTGAGCACTGGTGAGAGGACGCTTCATCAACCCCGAGATATTCCGCCCCCCAGTTGCAGAGCGCGTTAAGGATAGGGATGAGTGTTTTCCCGAAGTCGGTGATGGTATATTCGACCCGTGGCGGCACCTCGGGATAGATCTTCCTCCGGATGATCCCGTCCTCCTCGAGCTCGCGGAGCTGTTTAGTCAGCATCTTGGCATTCACGTTCGGAAGTGCCTTCTGCAGCTCGGAGAAACGCAGCACATCATCGCCCAGTGCCCAGAGGATGAGCGGCTTCCACTTCCCGCCAATAACATCCAGCGCCGCCTCGACCGGACAATGGTACGTCTTCCCATTCCTCGTGTACATGATAGTTACCTCAATGAAAGTCTGTTACCAAAATACCTGTAGTTGCTATATATTCAGTTAAGGCAGATTTTGATCTAATGGTTCAGATTACCCTTGCGGAAGAATAGTTTGTATTCCGCCTGCTTATGGCTTTCTGTCCCTGCACTCCGCGAGAGGAGCGTGAGATAATAATGGAGAAACAACAGATTGGCAACAACTTCTTCATCCCGATGCCGGTAGTGCTCATCGGGACACAGGTAAAAGGAAAGGACAACTTCATGGCCGTGGGCTGGTGTGCCCGGGTGAACGGGAACCCGCCCATGATAGCCTGCGGGATTGCGAACAACCATTATACCCCGGATGGGATGACAACAACAAAGACGTTCTCGGTGAACATTCCCTCATCGGATCTCCTGGAAAAGACCGATTACTGCGGTATTGTATCCGGTGCAAAGATCGATAAATCGAAGGTCTTTGACGTGTTTTACGGCTCGCTGAAGACAGCTCCAATGATAAGGGAATGCCCTGTCACCCTTGAATGCCGGCTCGTCCAGATAGTAACCCTCCCGACACACGGCCTGTATATCGGGGAAATCGTCGGGGCATATGCAGACGGAAAGGTAATCCGTGATGGGAAACCGGACTTCCCTGTCATCGACCCGCTCTTCCTGACCATGCCCGACAACCGCTACTGGACTCTCGGGAAGCATGCCGGTGATGCATGGAGCGCCGGGAAAAAGCTGATCGCGGGGAAATGATATGACAAAGGTCGTTGCATTCAATGGGAGCCCTCGCAAAGACGGGAACACCGGCATCCTTATCCGTAAAATGTTCCATGAACTCGAAGCGGAAGGTATTTCAACGGAACTCGTGCAGGTTGGCGGAAAGAAGGTCCGTGGGTGCACAGCGTGTTCAAAATGTTTCGAGAACCGCGACCACAAGTGCGTGTTCGATGATGATATTGTCAACGAGTGTATCGCAAAGATGGAAGAAGCCGATGGTATCATCCTCGGGTCACCGGTCTATTTCACGGATATCACGTCTGAAATGAAGGCCCTGATCGACCGGGCCGGGTTCGTCTCAATGGCAAACGGGGGCCTCTTCCAGCATAAAGCCGGGTCTGCAGTCATTGCCGTCCGTCGGGCGGGTGCGGTCCATACGATGGACTCGCTGCTTCATTTCCTCCTTATCAGCGGCATGGTCGTTCCCGGCCTGCCGGCCATCGGAATCGGGAGAGAAAAAGGTGAAGTGGAACAGGATAAGGAAGGAATTACTTGGGCAGCGAATGCCGGGAAGAACATGGCATGGCTGCTCGCGATGATGAAACAATCTAAGACTGCCATGAAGAAAGAAAAAAAGAGCTGATATAACCAGACCATACCTGTTATCACGTGACTAACCATGACCACGATACTTGTTGACCAGGATCTCTGCACCCGGTGCGGGATTTGCTCGAACGTTTGTACAATGGGTCTCATTGATCCCGCCGATGAGAACACCCTGCCGAAGGTGCCGGAGGCAAAAGCCACAATGTGCATCCGGTGCGGGCACTGCGAAGTCTACTGCCCGTCGCAGGCCCTTCTCCTGAACGAGCGCCCGGACGAGAGAGTGCCCCTCCCGGCCGGCATGGGAACCATCGCACCGGAAGAAATAGGCTACTACCTGAGGAAACGGCGCTCCGTGCGGCGTTTCACCAGGGATTCAGTACCGAAAGAGAAGATCCTTGAAGTTCTTGATATTGCGAGGTATGCTGCAACCGGTGGCAACGGGCAGCCGGTGGAATGGATTGTTATCCATGACCCGGCGAAGGTGAAGAAGATCGCCGGGCTGACTATTGAATGGATGAAGACGCTCATTGGCTCGAACCATCCTATGAGCGGGTATATCCCGGTACTGATCGGGTCCTGGGAACAGGGAAATGATGTCATCTGCCGCGGCGCCCCGCACCTGCTATTTGCCACCATACCGGCGGACAATCCGGTCGCGCAGACCGATGCCGTCATTGCCCTCACGCACTTCGATGTTGCAGCGCCGGCCTATGGGATCGGTACCTGCTGGGCGGGTTTTGTCGCAATGGCAGCCACCTCATATGAACCCCTCCAGAAAGAGATCGGCATCCCTGCTGGACGGAAATCCGCTTACGTACTGATGTTCGGCAACCCGCAGTATAGGATCTACGGGATCCCCCGCCGGAAACCGTTGAAAGTCACGTGGCAGTAGAGGCCGCATGAAAATCCTGTTTGATAAGACCTGCAAAGGAACGAATTAACGGAGATCCTATGACAGATTACGCAACAATCGGAAGAAAAAAACTGCTTGAGATCGATGGCGAGGCCGGGGTCAGGGTGGAAGAGACGCTGAACACCATCTGCCCGGATCTTTCCCGGTACCTTATCGAATATTCATTTGGGGAGATCTACGCCAGGGAGATTCTCGATAACAAAACCAAGGAGCAGGCCGTCGTGGCGGCCCTGACCGCCATGGGCACTGCGGTACCCCAGCTCAAAGTCCATATCCATGCCGCTCTCCATGTGGGCATTACGCCCGAGGAGATCCGCGAGATCATCATCCAGATGTGCGGGTATGCGGGATTCCCTGCCACACTGAACGCGATGGGTACGCTCATGGCAGTCCTGAACGAGACCGGTCGGACACTCTCACGGGATTCCGTCCATGCCGGGACAGAAGGACGGTATGAGCGCGGGAAGGAGTTGCTCTCCCGGATTGCCCCCGGCCAGGAACAGCTGCTCAGGGAGACCTATGATCCCATCAATCCGGATATAACGAAGTATGTCATTACGTTTGGGTATGGCGATATCTATGCCCGGGGCATCCTGTCGATCCGGAACCGGCAGGTGGCGACCATTGCGGCGCTTGCGGCAAAGGGAACCGCCCCGTCGCAGCTCCGGTTCCACATCGGCAGCGGGATCCGTGCCGGCCTTTCCGAGGCAGAGATCGTGGAGATCATGCTGCTTATCTCTATCTATGCCGGACTCCCGGCAGCACTGAACGGAATCCTTGCCACCCGCGAGGTTGCGACCGCTCTTAAAGAAGAGGGATACTAGCGGGAGAATTACTATGGGAACTGTCATAGCCATCAACGGAAGCCCACGAAAAAAGTGGAATACGGCAACGCTGCTCGAACATGCCCTCGAAGGGGCGGCATCGCAGGGGTCAGAGACAGAACTTATCCATCTCTACGATCTGGACTACAAGGGCTGTACCAGCTGCTTTGCCTGTAAGCTCAGGGGCGGGAAGAGCTACGGGAAGTGTGCCATGAAGGACGGCCTCGAACCCGTTTTTGAAAAGATTGCGGGTGCCGATGCCCTCATCCTCGGTTCTCCAATCTATTTCGGGATAGTGACCGGGGAGATGCGGTCGTTCATGGAACGGTTATTCTTCCCGAACCTGACCTACACCCGGCTCCCGCAGTCTCTTGCTTCACGGAATATTCCCACGGCGTTTGTGTACACCATGAACGTCTCCGAGCAGCTGATGAAGGAGAATTACAGTGCGCATATTGCTGCCAACGCGAGTCAACTGAAGATGATGTTCGGACAGTCGGAAACCCTCTTCTGCAACGAGACGCTCCAGTTCGAGGACTATAACAAAGTGGTCTTCAGCTACTTCGATCCCGAAGAACGGCGAAAGCGGCGCAGGGAGGTCTTCCCGCAAGACTGCAAACGGGCATTCGACCTGGGAGCACGGCTGGCAAAGGCCGNGAATGCAGTGTGAGCCATCATGGACGTCTTTGAAGCAATCCGGAAGCGGAGGGCGGTGCGCTTGTATCGTCCTGATCCGGTCAGCAGGCAGGATATTCTCACCGTTCTCAATGCAGCTAACTACGCGCCTTCTGCACTCAACCGGCAGCAATGGGAATTTCTCGTTGTTACCGGTAAAAAAATCCTCGAGATGGGTGAGAGTTATGAGTCAACCCTTAATGACTACCTTGCCCACTGGGACGCATCACCCATGCGTGACTTCATCACCCGCGATGAGTTTATCCGGTTTGCCGGAACATACGGGGGAGCACCGGTGGTTATCGTTGTCCTGACCCCCACGGACGATATCCCGAATTTCCGCAAGGCAAATCTCGAGAGTGCAAGCGCCGCACTGGAGAACCTTCTGCTTGCCGCAACAGCGCTTGGCCTTGGCACCTGCTGGATGACAGGGCCGCTCCGGGACGAGAAGACCCTGCGGAGGATCCTGTCGGTACCGGATGACCGGGAGATCGTCGCGATCACGCCACTCGGGCATCCGGAAAAGATCCCTGTAGCTCCAGCCCGCCTGGATCCGGCCATGGAACAGAAAGCCCGGTGGGTGGACTGATTCCCGGTGCTGCAGGAATGTGAGCAGGTATACCCGTACAGCCATGCCCGCGGCATAGGAAAATGCTGAATTCACCAAAAGATACCCCTCGTGAGTATGAGAAAAAAGGAGAATAAGAGGAAAACCATGGAAGCAGTTGAAGCAATCATGACACGCCGCAGTGTCAGGAAGTTCAAGAAGAAGCAGATATCCGATGCAGAACTGGAAAAGATCATCAAAGCCGGGACCTATGCCCCGTCTGCCCTCGCGCTCCAGCCGTGGGCTTTTGTCGTCATACAGGATCAGAAGTTCCTCAAACGGATCTCGGACTATTGCACACCGATCATGATCTCGCTCATGAAGGACGCCCACGACGGGATGTCGGACGGGTTCCGGAAACTGCTTGAGAGTCCCGGGTACTTGATCTTTTATAATGCCCCGACGGTTATCATGGTTATCGGGAAGACCGGCAGCCGATTCAGGGAGATCGACTGCTCGCTCTGTGCTGAGAACATGATGCTTGCCGCCCACGCTCTCGGTATCGGGAGCTGCTGGATCGGATCAACGGAAGTGGGTTATGACAACAAGGAACTCATGGCAGGGTTCAGGATTCCCGAAGGCTACAGCCCGGTCGGAACTATTGTCTTCGGGTATTCCGCAGAGAAACCCGAAGCCCACGACAAGCATCCCGCCAACGTGACATGGGTACGATAACAGCAACAGAGGGGACCATTTTTATGAAAAAAGTTCTCATCCTTATTGGCAGCCCGCGGAAGAAGGGCAGTACGGCAGTCCTCGCAGCGGAAGCCGTGCATGGGCTCAGGGAGCAGGGCGTTGAGACCGAAACGGTCTTTTTGAACGATCTGACGATCAAAGGCTGTCAGGCATGTTACTGGTGCAAGAAAAACGACGTTGCTGACTGTGCAGTAAAGGACGACATGCAGAAAATTCACCAGCTTATGAAGGAATGCGACGGAATGATTGTGGCATCTCCCATCTATTTCGGGGGTGTCACTGCACAGACAAAGGCATGGCTCGACAGGATGTTCCCCTATATCGGGATGGACTTAACCCCGAAGATGCCCGCGGGAAAGAAGGTCTCGTTCATCTTTACGCAGAACCAGCCGGATGCCCGGTTGTTCCAGGGCGGGATCGATTCGTTCATGTATGCGGTCGGGCTCTCCGGTATGGCGGTGAAGGACCATATGGTCGCATATGACCTTGATGCCGGGATTAAACCGCCGGTTGAGGAGAAGAAGGAGTTTATTGATCAGGCGTACCGGATCGGGAAGAACCTGATCGGATAATCCTTTAACCGGTTGCCCGGCCTGCACCCCCGGTGTTTCTGTTTGCGGCTTGCAGGGGTCGCAATCCTTATGACCGCGGTTTTGCCTTTTTTACCGTAACGAAGTACGGGACATGCCAGATCCGACGTTTTTTATCAGCAGCAGGATTATACCCTGATCACTGAAGTCCCATGTTCTCCCGTCAATACAGAATATCCCGTTACCTCGCTGCGGGAATAATCGCTTGTACCCTCATGCTCATCGTGATCGCAGGTTGCCTGCAGAACGGTGCACAGTCCAAATCAACAATGAGTGCTACGCAAGCTGCAACGCAGGTATCGATCCGGGCGCAGTATGCCCCCGGGGATATACCCCGGCTGGGAACCGCCGCACTGGAGCAGGCGAACACCTCCCTTAATGCAATAGCCGCCCTTCCCCCCGGGGAGCGCACGTTCGACAATACCGTCCTCGCATTCGATACGGCAATGACCGATTATACGGATGCGATATACCCGCTGACCCTGATGGGGTACGTTTATCCCGACCCGCAGGTGGCCGCCGAAGGGATGGCCCTTGAGGAATCCTCCGCGGTCTTCCTTAACGATATCTATACCCGGCGCGGTCTCTATGATGCAGTCAAAGGAGTGTCCCCCCGGACTGCCGGTGAATCACGGCTCTGCAACCTGACCATCCGGGAGTTCAACAGGAACGGGCTGAAACTCCCTGACGACCGGCTGGCGAGGGTTCGGCAGTTGAATAACGAACTGAGCGGGCTCGAATCCCGGTTCTCGGCCAATCTCAACAACGACAATACCACGCTCGTCTTCACCGAAAAGGAGTTGGCCGGTGTCCCTGCTGCATCGTTTGCGTCCTTTGATAAGACTCCGCAGGGGAGTTACCGGGTAACAATGAAATATCCCGATTACATGGCTGTGATGAAGTATGCTACCCTGAATACAACCCGGAAAGCGATGTACATGGCATATAATAACCGGCAGGCTGATGAGAACACGGCGCTTCTTGAAAAGGCAATCACTCTCCGCCAGTCGCTGGCAACAGAACTCGGGTACCCCACATGGGCGGATTACAAGATCGAAGGGAGGATGGCGGGAAACAGTGACCGTGTTATGGCGTTTCTCAATTCTATCAAAGAGCCCTTAAAGGAGAAGTGCCGGACCGAGAATGCCGAGCTCCTTTTCGTGAAAAAGGATCTCGACCCTGCTGCCACAACACTCGATCCATGGGACGTGACGTACCTGCAGGAAAACCTGGTACTCCGGAAGTACGCCTATGATGAGAATGAAGTGAAAGAATACTTCCCGGCAGATGGCACCGTGCAGGGCATCTTCAGGATGTATGGGGAGCTCTTTGGTATCCGCTTTGAAGAGGTCAGGGACGCACCGGTCTGGTCACCCGATGTACGGCTCTACCGGGTCACGAACCTGACTGGCGGGGCTACCGTCGGCTACCTGTACCTTGACCTCTACCCCCGCGAGGGGAAGTACGGACATTTCGCTACGTTCCCGGTCATCAGCGGACGGATGAAAGATGGTACATGGTCGGTCCCGGTTACGATCATTGTCGGTAACTTCCCCGCCCCACAGGAGAATAAACCCGGCCTCCTGACCATGTATGATGTCGAGACCCTCTTCCACGAAGGTGGGCACGCCATGCATTATATCCTGACTACTGTTCCGTATGGCACCTGGTCCGGGTTCAACACGGAATGGGACTTTGTCGAGACCCCCTCGCAGACTCTCGAGGAATGGGTCTGGGACCCGCAGGTGATGACCTCCCTCTCGGGCCATTACACAAACACCTCTCAGAAGATCCCGGCGGAACTTCGCGATCGTGTGATCGCGGCACGGGACGCTGGTACCGGGCATTATTACGGTCGTATTATGGCCAACTCGCTTGAAGACATGGAATACCATACTGCACAGGGTCCGGTAAATGTAACGTCAGTCTCCGCCCGGGTCTACGCGGAGATGGAGATACCGCAGGCAGAAGGTATCCACCAGCCGGCATCGTTCGAGCATCTCATGGGTGGCTACGATGCAGGGTATTACGGGTACCTCTGGTCCAAGGTATACGCTCTTGAGATTGCAGATACATTCAAACACGACGGGATGACCAACCAGACCACGGGGATGCGGTTCCGGCAGGATATCCTTTCGCAGGGCAACATGCAGGACGGGGGCGTACTTCTCGAGAATTTCCTCGGGAAGGAACCCGGTACAGAGGCATTCTACAAGCGCCTCGGGATTACGAAGACTCCCGACTGAAAGTGTGTGAAAAAGAAGGGTCAGCTGGCCGGTTCCGTAGTGATGGTGCTACCGGTTTCCGGCCCTCGTATCACTATTTCACAAGTCCCGCAGGAATACAGATCCGTAATAGCAATTACGGCTGACGTGAAACCCGCAGCCATTATGATCAGCGTCACAGGCAGACTGATAAATGCCTACCGGTGGAGATAACGAACAGTGTGCACAGGGAAAAGGAAAAAGAAGGGTTACGGGGCTTTCCTGCCGGCCCAGTTCGAGGGGAAGAGGGAGGGGTCCTGACCTGCGGAATAGAAGTCGCCGAGCCAGGACTGGTTGTCCGCTGCCATGGTCAGGGAGAATTTACCGTCCAGAGCTTTCGTCCCGCACATTGTCGAAGCAGACCATGTTCCCGAGAGCGTGTTTTTGACAATCGTACCTTTGAATGTTGCCTCACACTTAATTCCCTTGTCGATAAATGTCCCTTCGACATCCCAGCAGGTCTGGGTCATCTTCGCGCTTGCCTCATCGCCGTAGGCCCGGTCCTTGTATTTCGTCCATGCCGTGCTGAGGTCATGGTTGCCTGCCATCCCCAGGTAACGGGAGTCCCAGGCTCCGTCCCAGACGAGCTTGTCCGGGCATGCGGGAGTCGTCTGCACAGCAGGAGCTGAGGTTACGGCTGCCGATCCAAAGGATTGCGGGGTCACGATTGCTGCCGGACCTTTCGATGAAGTGCATCCGGCAACAAGCAGACCGATACAAAGACACACGAGGAGTACACACCAAACACCATGAGATTTCATACTCTCCATTTTACGGGAAGTATTAAAAGGCGTATGCTTTGATTTGATAAGGAATCGGGAACTGGTGGATTGCGGGATCAAACCGATATATTTTATATTTTCCGTCACATTGGAATGGTTATGGAACTCAAGCGAACCAGCCTTCTCCTCGTCGCGATCCTTCTGGTTGCGATCCTTGCCGCCGGATGCACAACGACCACGACAATCGGGAACCCTGTTCCGGGTCAGGCCGCAACGCAAGCGCCAGCACAAGCCGCGGCGGCAGCCCCTGCAGCAGCCGGGACTGTTTCCCATGCAGGAGCCTTGGTGGCTACAGCAACCACTCCCGAATGTCCGGACAAATACGAAAAAGGTGTCTGGGACGGTAACTGGGATACCCGGTGGGTAAGCGAAAGCCATGATATCGCCCCTGACCCGAATTACCCGGGCTACCCGTGGAGCGGTCAGGATTCACCGGGAGCAACGCCCGTAGTCATGACCCAGAAGTGCCGTGACGTAACCGGAACCTACATCCCGGGTGGGGCTACCGCGGGGAGCGGCACCATCATTGCAAAGATCGAAGGGAACCAGCTCAAAGGCAGTTATAAAACCGTCTGGGCAGCAGGTGAAGAATATGGCACATTCACGCTGACAATGGCTGTGGACAACCAGTCATGGGTAGGGTATGCAAAGAGCCATGACCGCGGAGACTATAATGATCCCAACAACTGGGTCGGCAGAAGATAACCCCCGACAGAGTCCTGGCTCAAAACGGGTATACGATGCTGGGATTGAACCATAATCTTTTTTCCCTCAGCATATCCTGTATGGTGTATAAAATCCAAAGAATATTTCGTTATTCTGCTTGCACTTGCCTGCATTGCGATGTTTATTGCCGGATGCACAACAACAACGACCATCGGGAACCCCGCCCCGGCGCAGACTGCACAACCTGCGGCAGCCCCGGTAGCTGCAGCGACCACTCCTGCCTGTCCGGACAAGGAAGTCCTGACCGGCAGCTGGGACTCCCGTGAAGTGGGCTATGCCTCAAACCACGATGTCCGCGAGGAAGGTGTCTGGACCGATGTCAGCCCGTTACCCGTTACCCTCACCCAGAAGTGCCGGGATGTAACCGGGACGTATGCGATCGGGGACTGTCCTGGTACGCTGACCGGGAAGATCGACAAGAATGTCTTCTCAGGAAAATTTGCCCTCCAGAGCACCAACACGGCCGACAGCAAATCGGGTCTCTTCACGGTTACCATGGCCGCAGACAACCAGTCGTTCATGGGAGAAATGTACGATCCCGGTAATTTCGGGCCTGAAGCTGGTTTCCCACCCAGCTGGTGGGCAAAGAAGACCGTATAACCAATCAATTTCTTTTTAATTCTCCGGTGTTGCGCCGGGTATCTGCCGTTCGGATTCCGGCCGGTGACGAGAGACCATCTGATCGCTTTCGGAATCCCCGGGCATTCTTTCCCGACCTTTAAATCGGTTATTTTTTCGGCCGGAACAGCCGGGCAATCCGCTCCCGGAGCGACACCTTCGGCCGCTTGCAGAAGGGAAGTTTGTTCTGTGCCATACGGGAGGCCTCGCACTCATCGCACAGCGTATGACGTCTGCACGATGTGTTGGGGCAGGGGCAGTCTTCGCGTATGGTCGGGGACATGGGTACTATACCTCTTGCGGTTACTGGTTTAAAATTTAGGGATTAGGGAAGCTGGATGCTCATTTTTCCGGTTAATTCCCGTGCCCATGCGGCGATTGCAGCCCAGTCACGGAAATCACCAACAGGGGATTTTGCCAGTTCCGTCATCTTTCTCTGGATAAAAGAAAGCTTTTTCGTGTCGACTTTCCCGGCAAATATGATTGACGCTACCGGCTGGAGGGGGTCGATCGCCACATGGAGTGCAGCGGTTGCCTGACCGACTGCACCCGGGTCGGGGCTTTTCGGTGCAATCCCGACAGCAAATACAGCTATCGGCCTCTTTTGGAGGCTCTCTTTATGCCTCCCGACAAATTGTTTGACTTCCTTAACCAGGTTTCCCATGTACAATGGCGCCCCGATAACGACAGCGGTGTAATCAGCAACCGATGTGATGGTCTTCATATCAGAGACCGTAACTGCGGCACCGGCATTTTCCAGTTCCTTTGCCACGGCAAGAGCAATTTCGGCAGTCGAACCGTTCCGTGTTGCATACGCGACAAGAATGCGTGCGGTCATAATGATCATGGAATTATTTCAGGCCAGCGATAAAAACCTGCCCGGTAACACGGTCCGGCCGGTTTATGATGGATGGAGTTTTTCGGAAACAATAGTGGGTGTCGCAGTCTGCCGCGGAAAGGTATGAAGCGGCCGGAGGGCAACGGTCCTCTCCCGACAGAATGCGCACGTTTTTGACCCTTACGGACAACACAAACGTAATGCAGTTCCCGGCACCCTTTTCAAGAGTACTCCCGGGAGATCTGATCCACAATCCCCCCGTCCTCTCGCTCCTCTTTACCAACCTCGTCATCATCGTTCTTGCCATCCTCGGGAACTGGGACCTTGCCATGGTGATGTTCATCTACTGGGCGCAGAGCATTATTATCGGTTTTTTTACGGTCGTGACCCTGCTCCTTGCAGAGGTTCCCCCGTCGGCACCGGATAAGGATCCAACCGACCCGGAACCGGGGGGGTCCCGGGTAATTCACATCAGGAACCCATGGGTTGGCAAGGGCATTCTGGCCGGGTTCTTCATCCTCCATTATGGCTTCTTCCACTGGGTATATTTCTCCTTCATCGTGGAGTCCGGGATCTTCGGGACCGTAAATCTTGCCGACCCCGAGATCTGGCTCTCGTGCGGTCTCTTTTTTGTGAACCATCTCTATTCGTACATTACCTATTCCCGCCGCCAGACGAAGGGAACGCTGGATATCGTTGAAACGCTCGTTTCGCCGTACCGGCGGATCGTTCCCATGCACATGACCATCATCTTCGGCGGCATTCTTCTGCTCGTTCTGCAGTTGGCCGGTATCCAGTCAACCCTGCCGGTCCTCGTCATCTTCCTTGTCATCAAGACCGGTGCCGATATTGCTGCCCATATTGACAAGCACCAGCCGAATGTTATGCCCTGCCGGAGCTCCGGTAGCTCCTGTCTTCGGCTTTAAGGTGCTACCGGCCGGAGAACGACTCTCTTTTTCTGGGAGGTGAATTTTCCGGGTCACTCCTTCAGAATACGCACGTTTTTCATCCTTGTGGATGACACAAACGTAATGCAGCTCCCGGTCTTCATCACAAGGGAAATCCCGGCCGACGATTTTCTCCATAACATTCCTCTCATCTCGCTCATCTTTGCCAACCTCGTCACCATCATCCTTGCCATCCTCGGGAACTGGGACCTTGCTACCGTGATATTCATCTACTGGGCGCAGAGTATCATCATCGGCATCTTCACCGTCATCTCGCTCATCGGTGCCGATACCGCAGCNCTTGGGGCAGACCTCCAGAAGCCGATAGATGAGCGGGGCGGAAAGGAGAAGATCACCCCCCGATTTGTCTGGTTCTACACGTGCATGCTTGCCGGGTTCTTTACCCTCCACTACGGTCTCTTCCACTGGGTATATCTCAACTTCATTGTGGAATCCGGGTTCTTCGGGACCGTGAATTTTGCCGATCCCGCTATCTGGCTTTCCTGCGCCCTCTTTTTTGCCAACCACCTGTATTCGTATATTACCTACCGGGACGAGGGGCCAAAANGTNCGGGGTATGTCAATGAGCAGTTCTTTACCCCGTACCGGCGGATCATCCCGATGCACCTGACCATCATCTTCGGCAGTATCGTGATACTCGCGCTCGGGCTCTTCGGGATTACCTCGACCCTGCCGGTGCTGGTGCTCTTCCTCCTCCTCAAGACGTATTCCGATATCACATCCCACCTCATCAGGCACTACCGGGAGGAGAATCCCGAAGCACCCGTCCAGTACCTGTGATCTTTATATCCATGATTAAAGGCGATACCTCATAAGGAAACAACCACGATTCTTGTACAGGAACGAGGTATACGCAATGGCAACCGATCCCGTCTGTCTTATGATCGTTGATGAAGAGGATGCAAAATTCACGGTCACGCACAAGAACCAGAAATATTACTTCTGCTGCAACTGGTGCAAAAAGCAGTTCGAAGAAAACCCGAAGCGGTATTCCCGGCTGGGAATCGATGCCAGAGCTGACCTGAAAGAAACGTCCTCGGGGTAACACGGTCCCCCGGTATGATCAACAGTCTCCCGGTTCCCGCGGGAAATACCCTCCCGGGAATCCGGCAAAGGCGATCGTTTTAAAGCCCGGCATACAGATACAGATGCAATCATCCAAAGACCGGCATGGTCGGAATTTTTTATGAAACCCGAAGATGATCCCTGGCTCAGGGACGCACATACCAATGCAGAACTCCTGGACCGGGAGATCAGAAACCTGGTGTCATTAACCAGCCCGATCCGGGAAAACCGTCCGATCATAACCAAATACCAGGATTTCTGGAACAAAGCAAAACAGATCACCACGCTCTTCAAAGACGCAAAACCGCTCGCAAAGGGCGACCGGGACCTGCTCTGGAAACAGTTCAATGCCCTCTGCCATGGGGTAAAAGAGAAGCAGAAGACCGAGTACGGGACGCTCGAATCCCTGTCGCAACAGCACCTTGATGAGATCATGAAGCTCGCGGACCTGGCCCGGCTCCCCGCCGGAGCCCCGGCCCTTGGGATCCACGAACTGGTTGAACGCGGGCTGGCGCTTAAAAATGCCGGCGACCAGCTGGGGCGATTCAAGCATGCGATGATCGCAAAACACAAGAAATCCTGTTTTGACACGATCCAGGAGATTCGCAAAACCCACGATGCGGCATGGGGGTCAATAAAAGCGGTGAAGCCGAAGCAGCAGACGGGAACAAAGTTCCGTTCCCGGAAGAACCTTGAGGCCAATTATGAGCGCTCCAAAAAAGCTGCGGGAGCGCTTGAGAATTTCCAGATCGGAAGGGACCATATCCGCATGTTCCTTGCCTCTAGCGATGATCCGGAGAAGATCGCAAAGGCAACGATCCAGCTCGTCGAAACCGAGGCCCGGATTAAGGATATCGAGGAAGGTATCCGGAAACTCCGTAAATGGATTGCAGAAGACGAGCAACTCCTCAAAGAGGAGTAATCGCATTTTTTCAGGTTCGTTGAAATTACATCCAAAAACTCTGACGCACCTTCCCGGGGCCTCATCGCTTTCTGCTGATGTGTGTCTCCCCCGTTGCGATGACGACGTATTACCGGTAACCTGCCCGTGGCATCGCACTACACCTGTCACCGGCCCAATGGTGCTATCGTGGATTATTTGAGGCCGGGGTTGCCGGCGACACCCCGCTTTTTCATGCGGGCTGAATAGACGATGAGTGCCAGTTCCCCATCCGGGGTGATGCTGTAACACGTTTCCTTTCCATTGGCCGGATCGGTCTCCCCCCGGATAAGGTTCCAGCCGGCCAGTGCTGATACCAGACGGGTGAATTCCCCCGGTAAAATCTCATGTCCGGCTGGTCCCTCATCAGGATTACGGACCGGGATCTGCCAGGATTTCGTCTCGTTAAACAGCGTTGTTTCCGGTATGACGGTACTCGTTTTCTTTCCCTCCCCCTGTCCCCGGAAGAGAATGGTAAGGATCACGAGATTGTGCGGATTCGCCGGCAGGTATTTCATGGGAAGGGTCGGGACCGGTACGCGCCGTGCCTTTGAATTACCGAATGCATAATAGCAGTCTCCCTCTATCCAGAGCGCCATCGAGAACAGTCCCAGAGAGAGCCGTTTTGGCCCGGCGGAGATATCGAACGAGTACCGGGCATCCGGGTGATCGCTGAATATCCCGAGAACCGGGTCGCGGATCGCATCGAATGTTGTCGCATCGATCGTGACAAGAGCACAGGAGATGCTGCGGGAGATGGAGACGGCATTTACCTCATCAACCGCGTTGCGGATTGTGCATTTCCACATTCTTTTCCGGGCATCATCCCGGGCTGAATTGGTGTAGACCTCTTTTTCTGCAAAGATGATCGTGTGCGTGACAGTCCGGAGTTCCTCAAGAACCGCAGGATAGGTTGTATGGATGCTGTCACCCGCGCTGATGATGAGAAAATGCTCCTGCTGAATCATGTGAGTAGTAATCGGGATTGGATGATAAATGATTGTCCGGTACCCTGGCACAGGTTTTCCTCAGGATTAGGAGGACCGGAAAATGCCTCATTGATCCTGGCAGGGTTCAAATTAATCCATGGTGCGATTATCGGCATAACCCGCACCGGCTCCTTCGGCCGGGTCTCCAAAAAAAGAGATCGGGAAGAAAAAAACGGTTCCTCTCTGTTACCCGCGATAGCAATGCGGATATGAACCTGTGCCCGTAAATGCAAGGATCCTGTCGCGGGCCCTGTTTTTATTTATGATACGGATGGGATCACTCCTTACACGTCTCCAGCCGGTCCGGCGTCAATTCGGAATGTGTAAATAGCGTCGGAGATTATCTAGCAGATTATGAAACGGATAGTCCCTGTTCTCCTGCTCACTGGTCTCCTTGCTGCAGCAATCATTTCCGGCTGTACCGGCACCAGCCAGAACCAGCAGATACCGGCTTCGGGTGTGGCACAGCAGAAAACCTATATCGTCGGTATTGATGCAGAATATCCCCCGTACAGTTACCTTGACCCGAACGGGACACCTACCGGTTTCGATGTCGAGTCCATGCGATGGATTGCTGAAAAGAAGGGACTGAACGTTACTTTCCAGCCTACTGCGTGGGACGGGATGATCCCCTCGATGGACGCCGGTAAGATTGACATGGTCTATTCCGGGATGACCATCACCCCGGAGCGGTCGGAGAAGGTNAATTTCTCGATCCCCTATCTCAAGATCAACCAGTCTATCGCCGTCCCGAACAGCGGGACAAAAACCCTCGACGATTTCTATGCCGGGAAGATGGTGATCGGGGCACAGCGGGGAACCACCGGTGCAATCTGGGTGGAGAACAACCTGGTGGATAAGGGCATTATGTCCAAAGATACCCTGAAGCTCTATGACAGTTTCCCGCTGGCTGCAGCAGATCTCGCAATCGGCCGGATCGATGCTGCTGTTTATGACAAACCGCCTATGATAACAGCGATTGCTGACAAACCAGCACATATCATCGGCGAGATCGATACGAATGAACAATACGGCGTTGCCATCCCGAAATCCAAACCCGTACTGCTCCAGACCATGAACGAGGGACTCACGGAACTGATGAAAGATCCTTACTGGCAGGTGCTGCGGACCAGATATGCCCTTGGATAGGATTCTGTCAGCTATCCTGCAGGTGCAGGATGAAAAGGCAATTTTTTTCCGCCATATCTGCTTATACAATATCATCATGACGGCTGCCAGGAACCTCCCGCAGGTTGGGAGTTTTCAGGTGCCCGATAAGGGAACACGTTCATGGACATCCTGACCATCCTGGCCCAGTGGGGCCCCTACCTTCTCGGCGGTGTTGCTGTCACCGTGGGGCTTGTCGTAAGCGCCCTTGCCATCGGGTTTGTCCTCGGGCTGCCCATTGCGCTCGGGCAGGTGTATGGCAGCAGGATACTCCGCACCATCGCGGCAGTCTATGTCTGGTTCTTCCGCGGGCTCCCGATCCTTGTCCTCCTGTTCCTCTTTTATTTTGGGATCTTCCCGGTGCTGGGACTGGACTTCCCGGCATTCGTTGTCGGGGCAGTGGTCCTCGGCCTCCGCGGCGCTGCCTACCAGTCCCAGATCTTCCGGGGGGGTATCCAGTCGGTGGCCGAGGGGCAGATGACCGCCGCCCTTTCGCTCGGGATGACCCCATGGATGGCAGTAAAAAATGTAATCCTCCCGCAAGCGTTGCGGATATCTCTCCCCGGCTGGTCAAACGAATACCCCGAGATCCTCACCGATTCGGCGGTCTGTTATGCCATCGGCGTGATGGAACTGCTGACCCGGACCTCCCAGATCGTCAGCCAGACCTATGTCACCATGCCGGTGTATATCGCCTGTGCGGGGATCTTCATCCTGCTCAACTACGCTGGGATGCAGGTTATCTATAAAGTCGAAGAAAAATTTGCCATCCCGGGATTCGGGGTTAAATCGGGGTAGATCATGACAAACGAATACATCCTCAGGGTCGTTGACCTGCACAAAAATTTCGGGGACCGGGAGATCCTGCACGGGATCTCATTCAATGTGAAGAAGGGTGAAACGATCGTCTTCATCGGCCCCTCCGGTACCGGCAAGAGTACACTGTTGCGCTGCATCAACCAGCTGACCGAACCGGACCGGGGACATGTCTATATCGACGATGACGAGGTCACCGGTTGCGGTCACCGTATCAGCGAGTACCGGCAGCGGATCGGGATGGTCTTCCAGAACTTCAACCTCTTTGATCACCTGACCGCGGTCCAGAACGTGGAGATTGCACCCATCAGGGTCCGGAAGATGAAGCCGGCCGAAGCCCGCGAGAAGGCAATGGAAGAGCTCCGGCGGGTGGGGATGCAGGACTGGGCGGACCACTATCCCTCCGAGCTCTCGGGCGGGCAGGCCCAGCGGGTCTCGATTGCACGGTCGCTTGCCATGGACCCCGAGGTGATCCTGTTCGATGAGCCGACATCGGCGCTCGATCCCGAGCTGACCCGCGAGGTGCTGGAAGTGATGAAGGACCTGGCAAAAAGCGGGATGACCATGCTCGTGGTCACGCACGAGATGGGCTTTGCCCGCTCGGTGGCTACCGAAGTTATCTTCATGGAAGGCGGGCAGATTGTCGAACAGGGCCCGCCGGCCGAGATCATGAAGAACCCGAAACATCCCCGGACGCGGGAGTTCATCGGTAAGATCGCTGAACACTGATACCTGAAAAACCATGGACACGATTATATTCCTCACCCANATCCTNATGCCTGCNCTCTGGCAGGGGCTCATTGTCACCCTCGAGCTGGTNCTCCTCACCGCACCGTTCGGGCTCCTGCTCGGGATCGGGATCGCTCTCGGGAGGCAGTACGGGGGACGGGGCCTCTCGTCGGCATGTGCCGGGTACATTGTTTTTTTCAAGGGATGCCCGCTCCTGCTGCTCCTGTTCATGCTCTACTTCGGCCTGCCTACGATCGGGATTACCCTCCCTGCATTCACGGCATCAGTCATCGGATTCATCCTGTGCAATGCTGCCTACAACTCCGAGTATATCCGCGGGGCAATCAAGTCCATTAAGGACGGGCAGATGACCGCGGCCCAGGCGCTCGGGATGACAAAAGTCCAGGCAATCGAGACNATCATCCTCCCGCAGGCGCTGCGGCGGGCTATCCCGGGGCTCTCCAATGAATTCATCTATCTCATCAAGTACTCCTCGCTCGCGTACATGATCACAGTCGTTGAACTCTCCGGTGCAGCCAAGCTTGTTGCAACCAAGTATTTCATGTTCAACGAATCGTTCCTCGCGGTGGGGATCGTGTACCTCGCCCTGGTCACTGTAACCACCTGTGCGGTTGGTCTTTTAGAGAAGCGGATCGCCATACCGGGAATGGGTCAGAAGAGTAACGGCTAATTTTATTTAAAAAAAAAGGTATAATGAGAGTTCTGCCTCTTATTTCATCTTGTATTTTGTGATGAGTTCCTGCCAGTAAGGGTCCGCTTTTAACTGGACAAGCCCATCGTTGAGGGTTGCCAGCAGTTCCGGGTCGGATTTCCTGACTGCGATGCCGAACTCTTCTTTGGTCTCGATATTCCCGATCTTTTTTACCGATTTGTTGGCAATGATGTCCTTGAGGACCAGATCGTCGTACATAACCGCATCGACCCGCCCTGAGGTAAGGTCATCGACGGCCAGTGGCGTATTGTCGTAGAGCTTAAGGTTCCCCTGCGGCATCTTACCGGTGCTGATCAGGTTCTTGTCGATCCAGATCGCTGCCGTACACCCGCTCTGCGTGCCGATGATTGCTTTCCCTGCCTTCACATCATCGAGCGTCAGGTTCGAATCTGTGCGGGCAACGACATCCTGATTCACTTCCCAGTACGGGATACTGAAGTTGACCTGCTCTGCCCGCTCCGGCGTGATGGTCATACCGGCATAAATGAGGTCTATCTTTTTTGCCTGGAGTGCAGGGATGATGCCATCCCATGCGGTTGGCTGGAACGTGATTTTCATCCCCTTTTTCTGGGCGATCCAGCGCATGGCATCGACATCGAA
>JGI20214J51088_10000657_pt1 | contig 23883 bp, 21 predicted proteins | sample WetSurMetagenome_FD_51088 | JGI IMG/M metagenome (IMG submission 51088) | reverse complement strand
CTATTGCGATCGTAATTGATGATAAAGTTTACTCATGGCCGGTTGTGAGATCGGTAATTCAAGGGGGTGAAATTGAGGTCTCCGGAGATTTCACTGCAAACGAAGTGAAGTATTTTCCGGTAATATTTAATACTGAACAACTTCCGGTAAGCTTTAAAATTGTGAAGTAACCAATTCCAATGGAGGGCATCTTGAAAGCCTTTTTAACCACAAAGTACACTAAGTATCCTCAAAGAGAGCAAAGTCAGAAACATGTTTTTCATTCTGATTGTTATCGGAACTTTGCGTCCTTAGCGTAGAATCTTTGTGAACTTTGTGGTTTATGGATTTCGACTTTTAAGACGCCCTCCTTATATTAATTTCCGAAGACTTTTTTAAGAAGTTCCGAGGTTCTTGCCATCGGATCCTTACGGATCTTAAGTTCTTCTTTGGCTATCATAATGAACAAACCGTTAATAGCCCTGTCGGTAACATATTCGGTAAGGTTCGGATTCATTTTTTTAACCAGTGGAATTTTATTATAAGTTCCGATGAGATCGCTCCAGTATTTTGTTGCATTTACATTATCGAGGGCATTTTTAATAACAGGTTGAAATTTACTTTTCAGCTCAGGAGAGGTGGTGCTCTGCAGATAAACAGTAGCGGCATTATTCTGACCTCTTACAATATTGATCGCATCTTTTACAGTCATCCCTTTTATTGCAGCAACAAAAATTGGCTTAGCTTCATTTGCAGCTTTTTCAGCAGCACGGTTCATCGATTCATTGAATTCATCAACTTTTTTACCCAATCCGATAGCCCTGAGTTTTGTCTCCACTTCCCTNGCTTCCTGTGGAAAAGGAATCTTGATTTCCGCATTTCCCCAATAACCATTGAGTACCGAAACAACTTTCACACTTTCTCCCGTACCGTTGACAAGAGCTTCTTTTATGCCATCGGCAGCATCTTTTTCAGTAAACCCTTTACCCTTGGTGTTAAGCAGCTTTTTGGCATCTTTCAGAAACTGGCCATCTGAGTACTGAATACTGAGTATTGCAAGCAGAACAACGAAATAGATCTTTTTCATTTTTTTGTGTATTAGATATCTGGCCTTTCATGAGCAAATTCCCTGCCAAGATAGCCGTATTTTCACTATTTCTGAAATGAGTATCGGGAATTGGCAATATTCTATGTTTTATGAATTGAATCAATTCAGGTATTGTTACGAGTTCCNCCTTTTGAGTTGTCTGAAAAGTCATTTTTAACGACAAAGAACACAGAGTTTTTATCAAGAACACCAAGCTAAATTATTACATTTGATGCCGGCTTTATTCGTATATCACCAATGGAGACAACTATAATTCTTTCACAGATTTTCATTCTGGCTGTTGTTGTGATTATAGGTGTCATAGCCGCAAAACTTAAAGTACTGACGCCTTCTACCAAGGATATGTTATCGAAAGTGATATTCAACATTTCACTTCCATTGATGCTCTTCACAAACTTTCTGAAACTTGATGCGACACCCAGGTTACTTGCAAACAGTTTCATTGTACTCACTGTATCGGGATTTGTAATTTTTTTCTTACTTCTTATCGGATGGCTGGCGGCCAGATTGTTTAATATCAGAGGCGGGGAAGCAGCTGTATTTAAAGCCCATTCGATGTTTGGGAACACTATTTTTCTTGGTTTTCCTCTTATAACTGCTCTCTATGGAGTTGAAGGCCTGCTTTATGCAAGTATGTTTCAGCTTATTTCAAACCTTATAATGTGGACGGTCGGAGTAGTTGTGCTCACTCATGGAAATGGGACATCGTGGAAGAAAAGTCTGATAAAAGTCTTAAACCCGAATACGATTGCAACACTTGCCGGATTAACATTCTTCCTGCTTGCAATAAAACTTCCGGGACTGCTGGTGAAACCTCTATCTGAGCTTGGGGCTGCAAATACCTGGTTATCGATGCTTTACATTGGAGCAATGCTTGCCTTTTCGGATGTGGGAGGACTTTTGGGCAAGAAAAGTCNGTATATTTTGAGTATGGANAGGCTGGTAATAGCACCGGCAATTCTTATTTTGCTCTTTGCTCTTTCTGCATCTGTTTTCGGTACTGCTCCTGAAAAACTGGTTGTTTCAGTTGTGATACTTGAAGCATCTATGCCGTGTATGGCAAGCGTGGTTATTATGGCCAAAGAGCTTGGTGCCGATGACCGGCTGGCTGTGGGAAATGTTTTTGTATCAACACTTCTCAGCATAATTACCCTGCCTCTGGTTATGATGGCGATAAACTACTTCTTATGAGTATCATATGAATAAGAACTTTATGAATTACAAAATGTTTTATATAGAATCCTGTTAAGTATGTTAAAAGTAATTCATTCACAACTCAGNCCCTACATAATATTTATTATGCTGATATCTGTTTTAAGTTTGATAATCAGCTGCAAAAAACCAAATGATATTCCTGTGCTCAATGAGATCATTATTAAGGACATGACTTTTACTCCGGCTACCATAACAGTTACACCTGGCACAACAATTACCTGGACTAATAATGATGCAGTTGAACATACAGTATCAAGTNATCTGGGGTTATTCGACAGTGGACCGATTGCACCCGGTAAAACTTATAGTCAGACATTTACCATGACCGGGACATTTCCATATCATTGTCTGATACATACTCTGATGACAGGAACAGTTACAGTGAAAAGATGAGTCCTGTCTAATTCACTGTCTGACCAGGGACTCCCTTATTGGTGATTATAACAGGTTTAATAAATCCAGCATTATCAAATTCCATCAAATCGATACAGACTACCCTCGCGTTGCGATCAGTCTCATCTAACGGGCGACGATGGTACACAATATAATATTTATCACTCCCGGGAAGTTTTATAACTGAGTGGTGTCCTGCACCGGTTGCAATTCCCGGATCCTGCTGCAATATTTTGCCGACTCTCTTAAACGGTCCGAAAGGGCTTTCGGAAATGGCGTAAGCAACACAATAGTCAGGACCTGTCCAGCCACCTTCCGACCACATTAAATAATATTTATCATTTCGAATGAACATGAAAGGACCTTCAACATATCCTTCCGGTGTAATTTCGCGAAAGAGTATTCCGTCGGGAGAGGGTTCAACACCCGTAAAATCTTCTTTCAACCTTACTATGTTGCAATGTCCCCATCCCCCATAGATCAGATAATTCTTCCCGTCGGTATCTCTGAATGCAAACTGATCAATTGGCTGGGCACCGTTGTGAAATTTGTCTATCAGAGGTTTTCCCAGGTAGTCATGGTAGGGTCCGCCGGGGTTATCTGCGATAGCAACACCAATGCCACCTGCCTCATTATCAGACTGAATGTCGTTGGCTCCGAAGAAAAGAAAATACCTGTCTCCATTCCTGATCACCGATGGAGCCCACATTGCCTGTCTTGCCCATATGACTGAGGAAGTGTCAATAACTGACTTATGTTTCTCCCATGTTATAAGGTCTTTTGAGGAGAAAGCATCAAGAAAAACCTGTTCTTTATATGGTGCCGAATAAGTGGGGAAGATCCAGTACTCATCATTAAATACAATTCCTTCAGGATCGGCGTACCATCCCTTAATAACCGGATTACCCGAATATTGAATTTTATTATTACATCCTGTTGCCAGTATTAACAGTAAAAGAAAAGTAATTTTCATCTTTAGTGACAGGTTCATCAGAACTGCAATAATTTTTTATTGGTTAAGGACAATCATGTTTTCTACCACACACCTGACACCTCACGCCTGACGCCTCATGCTGACGCCTGACGCCTGACGACTGACGACTCACGCCTCAATTCCATCAATCCTTTTCTTAATACTCTCCATTTTATTTATCCTTTCAAGGGAGTATATTTTTTGTTCCGAATCGATAAATTCAAAAAGGATAAGCGATTTCCTCGAGTATTCAAGACTTCCTGATTTGTCTCCCTGTGCCAGGCATAGTTCAGCTTCAGTATTAAAGAGTTCAGCAAGTATCTCGAGATGACCATAGGTATAATTATGCTCATCCAGAAGCATATGCGTAAGTTCATTTTCGGGAATTTTGCGAAAGAAGGATGCATCTTCCTTCAGCATATCGTAATAGATTCTGCTTATCTGATCTGAAGCCTGCTTGTATTCTCCCTTTTTAATACGTCCGAGGATTCCGGCTATCATTTCACCGAACATCTCTATCATTCTGAGAATGTAATCTTTCTGATACATAGCCGAAGAGGTTGGTATTTCAAAGATACAAAGAATGGTGCAAAGGCCCAAAGGAATGATAAGGAGAGGGGGAGAACGGGAGAATGGGAGAATGGGAGAGGGGGAGACTGCAAGACAGCAAGTCGAAGCGCAGCGTAGATCCCGCTTCGGCGGGGACCGCAAGACCGCAAGACCCTCTTTCGCTTTCCTTCGGTAAACTCAGGATATNCTTCAGAGGGCAAAGCCTGCATGGCTTTCATAGGCAAAGAGTTGAGTTTCATACACTCTGGCTGACAGTCTGACCTCAAATTACAGCTTTTCATGTTTTTTTGTGAAATTACTGCAAGAATTCAACTGTCATTTGCCGGATATTTTGTATCTTTTTTCAGCCTAAAATATCTGATGTTAAGAATATGACCAAATGATTTTATCCCTGCCAGTAATTATAAAATAACTTACATATGAAATATTCCGGACCTTTTGCCACCTGGCCTCTCTTTTCAAAATTGAGTAATAACCTGAGTATAAAGAAAGCATCTCCGGTTTCTTCTATTCTCAAAATTACAGTAATAATTATTGCTTTAAGTTTGATAACAGGTTGTTATAACTTTTATAAAGTCGATACCACAGCTTATCCGCAATCTGGTTCAATTTCCCCATTGATTGATATGCACAGGACTTTCGTTATTCATTCCGGGACAAGTGCGTTTCTTATAAACAATATCAGGTTCGAAAGAGACTCGGTTTTTGGAAATTATGTTGGGATCTATGAGCTGCCATATAACAAAATTTCTTACCCTGCCGAAAATTCCTCTAACAGATATCTGAAAAAAAAAGGTGATGCCAGAATTCTGAATGAGGTTCATCTCTATGTTCAGGATATAGATACTATCCTCTTACCGGGAGCTACAAAAAATTCTTTTGCCCTAAAGGATATATTCCGTCTTGATATTTATGATCAGGACAGAGTCAGGACAGGTGTTTCATGGGCAGCAGGTGCTGTATTATGCATATTTGGATTACCTGTAGTATTCTTTCTTTCACTTTTGCTTGTTAGTGCAATAGCTTCATGTCCCTTTGTTTATGTTAATACCGGCGACGGATTTGCATTAGCAGGTGAGATATACAGCGGTGCAGTATATGCCCCGCTTGAAAGAAATGATTACCTGGCTCTTCCAAGGCTTGTTTCTGAAGATGGCAGTTACAGGTTAAAAATTTCAAACGAATTAAAAGAGACACAGTTCACTAACCTGGCTGAACTCATTGTGATTGATCACCCTCAAAAATCTGAGGTGCTGATAGATAAGTATGGTAACTATCAGACTGCAACCGAGGTTATATCTCCGGATTATGCAACAAATCTGGCAGGAGAAGATATTCTCAGATTCATAAAAGACAAAGACAGCATAAGCTATAGCGGTATACCGTCTAATTATGATATTCCACTAACGGATGGTATAATAATGACATTTGAACTTCCCGAAGGTGCTTCATCAGGAAAAATATTCCTCAGGGCCAGAAATTCGCCATGGCTCGATTATGTTTACAAAAACTCTCATGATTTGTTTGGCGGATCATACGATAAATGGACAAGAAGACAAAATAAAAGCGACAAGGAAGAACTTTTAGCATGGTCACTCAGTCAGAAGATTCCATTGTCGGTATATATTGAGAAAAATGGTCAATGGGTATTTTGTGATTACTTTAATATGGCAGGACCTGTGGCTTTGAAGAATGATGTTATATCCGTTGACCTTACTGGTATTGCCATGGGACCCCTGAAGGTGAAACTCGAGTCAGGAACCTGTTTCTGGGATATCGATTATGCAGGAATTGATTTTTCAGAGAACATACCTGTTGGTTTAAAATCAGTAAAGGTAGAAAAGGCAATCACGAATGAGGAGATGGATGTAACTGATTTGCTGAAATATGATGATCTGAAGTATTATGTTCAGCCTGAACCGACTAACAGAGCTGATCTGAGTTTTCCTGTGCCTCCGTTAACAAATTCAAAAAGGACAGTAATCCTGCATTCAAAAGGGTATTATCAGATAATGAGCGAAGGAAAAGGCCTTCCGAAAATACATAAGCTGAAAACAATCCAGAAACCAGGTCAATTCCTTGAATATTCGCGGCAGCTGATGAGAGCTGCAATTGATAATAACGGCAGGTATAAAAATGAGACCGGAAGTTTCTGATACTGCTTCTTACATCATGTGCGATGAAATAAATGAAAAAAAAGCAGCTGTTTCCATTGTTAGAGGATTTAAGCTTTTTTTAGTTCGGCTCGGGGTCGGGGTTACGATACTGAGTATATCATTAAAAATCAGCAGAAGCCCGGTTAAGGCGTTCAGACTTCTTCGTTCACTTATAAATGAAAGAGTTGCTCTTCATGAGAATGCCGGCGAATTCAAAGCAGTTAAATCCGGTTCGAGATATTACTGGAGTGTAAATATACCCGGTTGGCCTTCAGATACTTTTAATCATTTTATATCGAATGAATTTAAAAGGATTAATTCTCCTGAGAGAAGTAATCTTCAGACAATAATTTTTGCGATCACTAATATTTGTCCTTTGAATTGTATACACTGTTATGAATCTGAAAACATATCAGACAATAATATACTAACGTTTGAGGACTTAATAATGGTAATGGATAAGATCCTCAATAATGGTATCCATCATATCCAGTTCTCAGGCGGAGAACCATTAAGCAGATTCGATGATATGATATGTCTTATGAAGTATGGGGGCATTGAAAATGATTACTGGATAAATACGTCCGGATTCGGACTGACATCCGACAAAGCCCGGATAATGAAGAAGAACGGTATGACTGGTGCCATAATAAGCCTTGATGACTGGGATGAAACCCGGCATAATAATTTCAGACAGAACAATTTGTCCTTCCACTGGGTTCGTGAGGCAGCAAGGAACTGCAACGAAGCAGGAATTATTGTCTGTCTATCGGTATGTCCGGTGAGAGAGTTTGTGTCGGATGAGAATTTAAATAGGTTATACTTACTTGCAAAAGAGATGGGTGTTGGATTTATAAGAATATTTGAGCCAAGAAAAGCCGGCAGATTTTCGGGAAAAGATATTCTTCTGAATGAACAACAGATAGATACAATTCACAGATTCACGATATCACGTAATACTGATCCTGCATACAAAACATATCCAATTGTTCAGTTTAGCGGACATTACCAGCGTAAATCAGGATGTCTGGGTGCCGGTAACAGGTATATTTATATCGATTCGATCGGCAATATCCATGCTTGCCCCTTTTGCAGGAAGCCGGCAGGCAGCATTCTGACAAAAACGATTGATGATGGAATTGCAGGAGTAAGAGAAACAGGTTGCCAGGCTTTTAAACAAAAAATATTAATCTGATACTAAAATGAAGATTGTAAATATTCCTCTTACAATTCCGAATGTGTTGTCGTTGTACAGGCTCTTCTCTTTTCCGTTTGTAATGATTTTTATTTTTCTTGGTCATGAAAAGCTTTTTGCATTTTTCATCTGGTTTAATCTTACATCCGACATACTTGACGGATGGATTGCAAGACGATTTAATCAGACATCTGAAATAGGAGCAAGAATAGACGGTTTAGCTGACAGTGGAACTTACATACTTGCTATTACAGGAATTTTTGTATTTAAATGGACCGACTTTCAGCCTCATTCCCTGTCATTCTTTATCTTTATTGGTTTCTGGTTAGTCTCAAGATTTTATTCATTAATAAAGTTTGGAGTATTCTGGGGCTATCACTCTTACGGGGTTAAAATAGCCGGGTATATTCATGGGTCTTTTTTTATTATACTCTTTTTCCTTGGCTTCTATCGCTGGTACTATTTTATTATGGTGATCAGCGGAATAGTAGTATTTTCAGAGAATATGCTGATGACATTTTTCCTGAAAGAATCCAGGGCCGATGTGAAAGGGCTTTATTGGGTTTTAAAACAAGGATAGATTTGAAGAACTCATGAATTTATTTCTTCTGGTCATAGCAATTCATTTTATCCTGGGAGCCGCAGGTATCCTCTTATTAAACCGTAAGTTGCAGAGAGAACAAAGAAAGAAGAACTGGTTGAAGTATCTCTTTTACCTTTTGATCTTTATTGTAGTTCTGACATCATCACTTGCTAATAAAAACTTTTTTCTGGCAGTAACAATTATAATTGCCTCCGTAAGTCTTATTGAACTTTTAAGGCTTGGCAAACAATCAGCAAGAAACAGTTTTCAGAATCGAATATTCACAATATCGTTTATTGTATTTTCTCTGATCGTTTTCTTCTTTTCAGTTTTTGTCCTTTTACCATCTGTCGTTATAGCGTATACTTATACACTTGTAATTATTTTTGACGGTGCAAGCCAGATTTCAGGCCAGATAGCCGGCAAAAGGAAAATTCTTCCGGCACTGAGTCCTGGTAAAACATGGGCAGGTTTATTCGGGGGTACCCTGAGCGCAATTATTACCTCGGTTGTGTTACATGGTTTTGCAGGTTTTTCTGTTTTACAATCTTTGTTATTCGGGTTGTTGGTTTGTATTGCATCATTCGTTGGTGATTTGACTGCGTCGGCATATAAAAGAGTCTTCGAGGTAAAGGACTTTGGAAATTATCTCCCTGGTCAGGGAGGCGTGTTAGACAGGTTCGATAGTTTTCTGACAAGTGGCGCAGTAGTAGGTCTGTTAAGCATCCTGACTTTTTATTCTGTTCCCATTATCAATTCGAATATTGCGATATATCTTGGATTTTCATTTGCCTATGTTGCTGTACTACTGATCGGAGAGCTTATATACTTCATTTTCAAACTTAAAGCAGAATACTCACGAGTGTTTTCTCATGTTCTGGCCGGGATAATCAGCCTTTCAATGATTATGCTGTTTACTTCGGGATGGTACATTATTTCATTATGTTTACAATCAGCTGTTTTTCTTTTACTTACAAAGAAACTTGAATTACTTGGTTCTCACCATAAAGTTGAAAGGTATACTAATGGCAGTTCAATATTCTTCGTTGGGATATTAACTGCATACCTGTTCTCGAAACTGACTGATCATGTCTCAGTATATTTTATAGCGGTTACAGTTCTGACAATAAGTGATCCGGTTGCTTCGGTAATTGGACTGAATTACAGGTCAGGATTCTGGCCAGGTTCATCAGGGTCCGGATCTTCCAAAACAATTACAGGTTCGGCAGGATTTTTTGTCTCGGCTTTAGTAATACTTATAGCAGGGCTTTCTCATTTCTATAACCTGTCAGATCCTGAACTTATTATTTATTCAGTTTTAATTGCGCTTTTGACTACAATTGCAGAAGCTTACAGTCCTTACGGAACAGACAATTTCACAGTACCGTTAATTGTGTCTGTCGCATTGACATTTTTTGCAGTGTAGAGTTGCCGCAAAATGTAACCGTAAACGCTAAACACTCAACTATTAGTAGTATTCCCCGAATAAAAGAGTACCTTTGACAAAATTCAGCCCGGCTGAACAATTATTTACAAATCATATATCAATACATGGGAAGATCGCAGGAAACCTTCAATAAAAAAGAAGTTAAGAATAAAAAAGAGAAGAAAAGAAAAGAGAAAGAGAAGAAGCGGCAGATCAGGAAAGAGTCAGGAAAAAGCAGCTTCGATGATATGATTGCATATGTTGATGAGTATGGCAAAATATCTGCTACTCCGCCAGATCCCCTTAAAAAAATCAATGTTATTGCTGAAGGAATTGAACTTGGTGCAACTAAAAACGAACCTTCTCAAAAGAATGACTTTATACGAAAAGGTGTTGTGACCTTTTTCAACGATTCAAAAGGTTTCGGCTTCATCCGCGATATGGAATCGAAACAGAGCGTTTTTGTACATGCAAATAATCTCACCGAGATTATCAAGGAGAACAACATAGTTAGCTTCGAAATAGGTAAAGGACCCAAAGGCTTAACTGCTCTAAAAGTAAAGTTGTTCAAAGAATAAACACCTGCTGCTTGTTTATTTATCAGACCTCCTGATCTTTATATTATTTATCAGGTTGTATATCAGTATTGTTATACAAACTCCACAGATCAGACCAATAGTGAATGATAGTGTTATAAGTAACGATGGTTTAACTGTAAATAATAATAACAATGAGATTATCAGGCAGATTAATACTGCCAGGAAAGCTATTATTACTATTAGACTATTATTTTTCATAATACAATGGTTTATAGTACTAAGTTAGCACTAAATATTCTATTTCCCCCGAACGTCCGAGTCGTGGTTAGTTATTGTCCCATTCTTTTCCGACAGCTGATCTTCCTGAACTACTTCCAAAAGCTCTGCCGTAACTCCCGACACACATAGAACTATGCGTAATTCACTTAAGTACATTAGAATCATTCTAAACAATTTTCTGTGTCATCTGTTTAACAATAGGATGAACAGTTTGTTTATTATAGATAAATCATTAAAACATGATGGGATCAAAAGTCAACGATCTCACAGAGAAGCAGGTACTGAGTCTGACCTGGTAATCATCTACTCACATTTATCATGAATTTTATTATGGCGAAACATATAAGAAAGATAATTGCGATTATTCCTATGCTCCTGATTGCGTTTAATGCATTTGCTCCAAGCAGAAAGGAAATAGTCGTATTAGAGAATCCACCGGTTGAACCGTTTAAAAAGCTTATTGATGCAATAGGTATGGTTGAAACAAAGAGAGATACCCTTGCATATAACCCGTTCGAAGTGGCTGTCGGTTATTTTCAGATACGACCGGTAAGACTTAAAGACTACAATGAGAGGACCGGAAGCAGTTATTTGATTCAGGACATGTTTAATTACAGGATTTCAGAAAAGATTTTTTTGTATTATGCTTCAAAGATAGGTCCGTATAATTTTGAAAGGATTGCAAGGGAATGGAATGGTTCAGGTAAAATGACATATGTATACTGGAAAGAAGTAAAGAAGAACCTTTAGCTTTTATTTCTCTGCCGGTTTCCTGATTTCCTTCAGATGATTTTATGTTCACTGATAGGGAATATTACTATTTGAAACATTTATTCTTTGTATTCATACTACTGATACACATATTTATATTCATATTCATCATCAATCAATACAGCTGACAATCTTTCCCTCCCATTTATCATTGTTATTCTATAGTGGAAAACGTCCTACGGTATTTTTTGAGCAATCTGTAAGATAGGACAAGCCTTTCGTTGCTTTAGCCTTTTCCGGTATTAATTAATGGTATACATTCGTATTGAACTATGATAACACTGCTTCATTTTAATGAAGAAAACAAATAAATAGAGACACTTAAAAAGCGTTTTTTGAAGTTTTGAAATTTAAAGAATTAATTCTTTCAAGCCATGAAAAGAATAGTTTTAGGAGCATTACTGATTGCAGCTTTTAGTAGTGCATCGTTTTCAAGGGAATTTGTTGCTGGTGGAAAATCCAACACAGCATTAGGAGACTACAAAATTGAGATAGCCGATAATCCGGTTGTCATAGATGGACAGGTACTTAAAACTTATGTAATAAGTTATCAGAACTCCCCGATGGAAGTGACAGTAGTTATAAAGAAAGGCAAGAATTGCAAAAACTATATTGTTCTTTCCGATAAACTTTCTGTTCAATATGTATGCAATGAAAGCTATTTCGGTGTCGAAAAGCTTGATAAATCTCTTGAGAAGGAGGGCTATAAGACAGCCGATGAATCTCTGAACAGGAGTGAGTATTTTCATCAGAAAGTTATTGCTCCCGGAATGAGGGAAGAGATTGAAAATGCTCACCTTATTGCTTCATATTTCCCGATGCTTATTAAAGAAACTGAAAAGATCACAGCATTCATCTGATACTAACATTTACAGGTATCTCTGGTTTCAGGTTTTAGTTTAACCCGGAAAGACATCCACGGATGTCTTTCTTTATTTATGATGGTTAATAGAATATGCATGATGTATTATAAGCGATATGCGATTTGCTGGAATGCTGACTTCTAAATTCAAAATTCGTTTGCTCAATATTCAATATTCAAATAATCCACTCCAACCATCATAACCCGGAACCATTTAATTCATTTTACTAGTAACAATTGATCTTCGAAAAACTCTCGATTGCCTCATTCCTGCAGTTGGTTAGATCAGGTCTGCAGTTTGTTGAATCATCCTTTTCCGGCATTATATTATAGCCTACTTTCGTTGAGTACATTAAAAACAAAGCTTCATTAAATTGAAGAAAGAAAAAAAAGCGACAGTAAAAAGTTTTTTAAAAATTAAAATTAAATTCTCAACAGCCATGAAAAGAATGTTTTTTGCAGCCATACTAATAGTAGCTTTTAGTACTGCATCGTTTACAAGAGATATAGTTGTAGCTGAAGGTAAAACTTACTCAGCAATGGGCGACTATAGGATCGAGACCTCCAATAATACTCTTACAATAAATGGAGAAGAGTTTAAAGCATTTGTAATCAGCTATCAGAACTCCCAACTGGAGGTGAAAGTTGCAATCAGGGACGAAGGTAAGTGCAAGAAGTATATCGTGCTTTCTGATAAACTATCTGTCCAGTATGTTTGCAACGCCAATTATTTCGGAGTCGAAAAACTCGACAAATCATTTGAGAAGGAAGGTTACTCAACTTCCGATGAGAACCTGAACAGGAGTGAGTATTTTCATCAGAAAGTCCTTACTTCAGGTCAGGGTTGTGAAGTTGACAATACAGCATTGATTGCAGCTTATTTCCCGATGCTTCTCAAGGATTCAGGGGAATTGGTAGCTGCCAGATAAAGTTCTTTAATCACGGCCGTTCGGCCTACCTAGTTTTAGGTTTTAATTTAACTCAGAAAAGACATCCAGCAGGTGTCTTTTCTTCTTTTTATACCCCTTCTGTTTATAACAAATCATTCAGGCTGAACTGTATTGAACATATTGATCGTTACGGTCAGTTATAGGTGGTCGGATTATCATTTTGTCTATTGTATGATTGTCTTGCGGTCCCCGCCGAAGCGGGATCTACGCTGCGCTTCGACTTGCAGTCTTGCCATCACCATTACTTCAACATTCGTTTGTTCTATTGTTCTATTGTTCTATTGTCCATTTTCCTGATTGTATCTCCGCCTTTCCCTCTTATCACCCAGGGACTGGTATATAAAGCTGAATTCCGGTTAATAAAATTCTGAAAATTGAAGGGTATATGTTGTTCTGTAATTGAACAAGTTACATTACTTTCATGTTTAACTTTTGCCTAATACTTTAATTATGGAAGAAGAAATCAGAATTGGCTGGAGAAAACTCCTTGAAGGATATCCATGGTTCAATTGCGATAAATGTTATCAGCTGACAGCATATTCAGAATTCATGCCATCACCGATGCTCGGATTTAAACCCTATGGTAAGCCCGACCATTCAATTCTGAGCGATGATGATCCATTCGGATGGAAGATAACCGAAATGGAAGAGGAGTATGAGCTTAAGCCGGGTATTGAGCATGCGGGACAACAAATAATAAAAAATATAATAAAACTCGGAAAGGGGATAACAGAACATTATATAAGCGGACATGGTGGAGAAAATCTCCTTGACAACCCATACTGGCCCCCTGAACTTGCAGGTCGTGCAGGAACTCTTCTTCATGAAAAATTCGTTACCCTTCTTCCTTTGATGCTATCACGGACGCAGGATGACAAAGGAAGGGTAATCTGGACTCTGTTCGGAAACAGTATACATGATCCTGAGCAGACTTTCTGGAAAAATTTCTTTACTGATCCGGAAACTGAAATTTCAGGAAGTGAAAAATTCTTTGCTGAATTATTGAATGATGCTTACGGGGAAAAATTATCAGATAGCAAATCACTTTTCAATGCAGGATTCAGAATCCTCAAATCGGAAGGATCTACTTTACCCTCTTGGACAAACAGTTTTATGGTTAATGATGAGGCTTCATTCGTTGAGGTGAAATATCTCCTGACTTTCAGGCCATTTAAACACCTGCCTGAAACAGTCAGAAATGAATATCTGTCCGGGAAACTATTTCTGCTTCCCTTTCCTGGAAGTCTTGTTTTCTGGGGAATGCCGGGTTATCTGAAACTGAAAGAAGAACTTCCTTCCATGGCACAGATCCCATTACTGAACCTGGTTGCCCGTAACAGGGGGATTGGTGGTTTACGCGCCACCCAGTCCGGATGGCTTCATGAGCCGCATGCAGACAACGGAAAGATCGTAATGAACGAAAATCTTGTCCATGAAACTTACCATCGTACGCACAGGTGGCAGCGTGTGCACAGATATCAGGATGAACTCAATGAAGTTGCTCATAAAATCAGGCTTATTAAGGCCCTGTTCAGCACCGAAGCTGATGCAATGGGTTTGTACAATAAACCTATGGCCTGTAACAGTCAGATCTGGAACCATAAGTTTGATCTTCTCCTTAACGGCCCCGGGGCTGATAGAAGAAAACTGACCGAAGTTGAAAAGACTCTGTCAAAAGGAGGACTGTTCGGATACCGGTTTTTCTATCCGCCTATGAGGGTAGGAAACCACGAGATATACCTTCACAGGCCACTGGTAGGTTTTGAAAGTCCAACTTCCGGAAATGTGGTAGTAAAAACAGAGTCATTATACGGCTATTTTACCGGATATAATAAGAATGACTCCGGTATGTCCCATCCGGTAGAGCTGTGGCCCAGAATGCTGAAACGTCAGCTTTACCTTTCGGCTTTGTATGATTTTAATACTCATTCTGATCATTACGCTCATCAGACCTCTCTTAATATAATATCACTTCTTGAAAGCTGGGTGAAACAGGAGAGAAAACCTTTAACACGATCATTTGCCCATAACCTGTTGAATCTTTCAAAGCATAAATCTCTTGAGGAGTGGCTTACTGAGCTGGATCTTCATGTAACATCCCCTGAAAAAGCCGTGGAAATGAGGACAGCACTTGAAAAAATCATTGAACCACAAGCCAGCTCTGAACTTCCGGGAGCTATTACTTATTCTGAAACTGCAAACCGGCGATTTGAAGAAGCGTGGTGGAATGATATCAGATTTCTGTCTCAGGGAGAATTCATATATAAGGACAATGCTGATATTATGCTTGATGAGGTTACTCTGGAACAGGTATTTAAAAAGCACAGAGACATTGAGTTACTCGGTGACTATTTTATAGAGAGGTATCGCAAAGCAATTGATGAAGCAGGAATGAACGGAAATGCGAAAGTCGGTGAACTTCCGTTCAAATGGGACACCTTATTCGATTTTTCACAATACGGAGGTTGGGTTGGTAACCAGAAAGGAACGAATTATGAACGGAATATTCTGATGATAATACCGGGTAAAAACCGGAAACAGGCTGTAGTGTTCGGAGATCATTATGATACGGCATATATGGAGGATATTTACGAAAAAGGGAAGGGAGGTTCAGGAGCCCGTTTAGCTGCGAATGGTGCTGATGATAATTATTCCGCCAGTTCAACACTTCTTCAGGCTGCACCGATTTTCCTGCAACTGGCAAAAGAGGGGAAGCTTGAACGTGATATATGGCTTATTCATCTTACAGGGGAGGAGTTTCCGGCCGACTGTATGGGAGCCCGTAGTTTCTGTCAGAGACTAATTGAGAAGAACCTGCATTTTAAGGGTGATGATAAGGAAGTAATTGATCTCTCGGAAACTGAAATCACAGGTGTTTTTGTGATGGACATGATAGGTCACAACCGGGATAATGATCAGGACATTTTTCAGATATCACCGGGGAAAAGTTCAGAATCGTTAAACCTTGCACGACAGGCTCATATTGCAAACATGATCTGGAATGAATCAACGCAATCCTGGAACAGGCATCCTGAAAGATTAAACAAAACCCGCGGAAAGCGGATAACCGGATCAGAAGATATACCAGAGACAGCGAAATACCTAGCAGTTAAAGGAGAAGTGCGTACGCAGTACAATCCTCACAGTTCGATATTTAATACCGATGGACAGATCTTTTCCGATACCGGCGTACCTGTTGTGCTTTTCATGGAGAATTATGATATAAACAGGACAGGATATCATGATACCAGAGATACACTTGAGAATATAGATCTTGATTACGGAGCAGCTTTTGCAGCTATTGCCATTGAAACGGTGGCACGTGTTGCCACTCTGCCTGAAATCAATACCTGATTTTCAAAATAATTTACAACCTTTACAACTAATACAAACTTTACAACATTTATAGCTTCTGGAGACTTTATTGCATTTAACGCTGAAACAGTTTTACGAAAATTAAAAACATAAACAAATGGACATCACATTCAGAACATTACCGGAAAAAAAAGATATAAACCGGGTAATGGAAATAGTTGAATCTACCAAATTTTTCTATGATCATGAAGTAGAAGTGGCTGCAGAACTTGTTGCAGAGCGATTATCCCATGGTGAATCAACAGGATATTTTTTCGTTTTTGCGGAAGTTGATGGAGTCACAGTTGCTTATTCCTGTTTCGGGCCAATATCAATGTCTAAAACATGTTTTGANCTTTACTGGATTGCAACTCATAACGACTACNGGGGAAAAGGAATTGGTAAAAAGTTACTTGAAGAGACCTTCAAACAAGCCAGAGAGATGGGTTGTAAGATCATTATTGCTGAAACATCGGGTCTTGAGCACTATGCTCCGACCAGGGCATTTTATGACAGCAATAAATTTGAAATGGAAGCCAGGTTAAAGAATTTCTATGACGAAGGTGACGATAAGCTATTCTATACCAAACGCATTGGGTAGATTCTTTTATAAAGAGGACTAAAAAAAGAAGGGGAGAAGAGGGGAAAGGGAGACTGGGTGAAGAAAAATCAAATTACCACAGAGTTACACTGAGTCTCACTGTTTTACTCCGTGATACTCCGTGTTACTCAGTGGTTAAATACAAAAAAGGGAGGCATCTATAGAGACGCCTCCTTCTTTTTGGTTTTAAATACTTATTCAGCTATATTAACTTTTACAGAAGCTGGCTTTAATCCTTTTGATTCAGCTTTTACAGTGAATGATCCTTTTGCCCCTTTTTCTGCAGCCACTATCACAAGGCACATACCATTATATGCCTTTTTTGTTTTAGCCTGAAATGATTCATGACTGGTTGCATCACCGTTGTCGGTTGCAACAATTCTTCCGGGACCTACGATGCTGAAATTCAGAACGTTATTACTACGTGGAACAGGAAGATTGTTTTTATCTTCAATATTGACAGTTATATAAATAAGATCGGTGCCATCAGCCTTTACAGCAGGTCTGTCGGTTGAAACTGCCAGAAGTGATTGTTTACCGGTTGTACGCATGACATCTTCTGCCCATTTAACACCATTTTTGTAAGCAATCACCTTTAATTCTCCGGGTTGATACACAACATCGTCCCATTTAAGACGGTATTCAAACTGGCCTTTCTTTTTCTTACCCAGCGATTTCCCATTAAGGAACAATTCAGCTTCATCGCCCGATGTATAAACATGAACAGGTGTAACAAGACCTTTTCTTTCCTGCCAGTTCCAGTGGGGCAGGATATGAGCCATTGGCAATTCAGGTCTCCATTTTGACTGGTAAATATAAAAACGATCTTTCTTAAACCCCGCAAGATCCAGGATTCCAAAATAACTGCTTCTTGAAGGCACTTCTGTTACTCCATTATCCTTGAGCATTTTAAGAGTTGCCTCATATCCCCAATCATCTTTTTTAAGACCTGTCATATCACCCCAGTAAGGTGTAGGTTCTCCGATATAATCAAAGCCTGTCCAGACAAACTCACCCATTACCGCCGGATACTTATCCTGTAATGTCCATTGCTGATCAGGAGTTGATGCCCATTCAGGATATGCAACATCATAGGATGTTATCTGGAATACACNCTTTCCCGGAAGGTTGTTAAAAAGATCACCCTGTACAACCGGGAAAAAATATTCACCTCTTGAGCTTACCGTTGAAGCTGATTCGCTTGAATGGAAAGCCCGGTTCTCATTATCCTTCAGCTCAAAGAATCTTTTATAGTCACCGAGGTGATAGTTTATCCCGAATACATCAACTGTTTTCTGGAAACCATTGGTTCCTGAAGCTGCATCATTGCAGCCTGATGTTACAGGACGTGTATTATCTTCCGATTTAACAATGGCATTAAGTGAGGTTGCAATATAAAAATTTCTCTGATCAGGAACCTCGTTGCCAATGCTCCACATGAATACCGAAGGATGGTTACGGTCACGACGAACCATGGCCTTCAGGTCTTCAACATGCCATGCATTGAAATCAACATTGTAATCTTTTTTCTTTTTACCGATCCTCCATGTGTCGGATAATTCAACCTGGATCAGGAATCCCATCTTATCGCAGAGATCAACAAGTTCAGGAGCAGGCGGATTGTGACTGGTCCTGATTGCATTGCAGCCCATCTCCTTTAATATCTCAAGCTGTCTTTCAGCGGCACGGGTATTAAAGGCAGCNCCCAGAGCTCCCAAATCGTGATGATTACAGACCCCGTTTATTTCAACCCTTTTGCCGTTTAACTGAAATCCATCGCGGGCAGTGAAGTTCAATGTTCTGAATCCAAAACTGGTTTCAACTTTGTCAGTTACCATGTTTCCCTGGGAAACTGTTAAAACTACCTGGTAAAGTTCAGGGTTGTATATGCCCCACAGCACCGGATTTTTAACAGGTATATCAAGTCTGAAGTCATGATTCTTCATGCCTTCGATAGTAGCAGTAACAACCACTGATTCAGCAACCGGAGTACCAGACGGTTCAAATTTATCATTCAGTTTATAAACATATGCCTTTATAGTAACCGGAACTGGTTCACTAACATGACTTTCAACTTCTGCCTTTACACTCAGCATCCCTCTCTCATTCTTAATTTCCGGAGTAGTACAAAAGATACCGTTATAAGCAATATGGAGCTGTGAGGTTTTTACAAGCCATACATTCCTGTAGATCCCGGCACCCGGATACCATCTTGAATCCCAGTTTTTTGTATCAAGACGGACGGCAATAACATTTTCCTTACCTGTAATAATATATGGTGTCAGATCGAGGCGGAATGAAGTGTAACCATACGGCCATTCCCCTACATATTTCCCGTTAAGCCAGACCTTTGCATTTGCCATGGCTCCATCGAAATCGACATAGATACGTTTCCCTTTATCGTTTTCGCCGATAGTAAAATGTTTCCTGTACCACCCAATACCTTTCCATGGGAGGAGCCCCGTGTTATTCTCCAGAGTATCACTGAAAGGACCCTCAATTGCCCAGTCATGAGGAAGATCAAGAGAGCGCCAGTCATTGTCATTTACTGATAGTGACTGAAGATTTTCAGGTTCTTTGTCAGTAGTGACTGCATCGTCGGAAGCGTTAAAATATTTAACGAATTTCCATCCCAGGTTGAACGATTCCCTCGATCGGGGAGAATCCTGCCCTTGTAAATATCCGCTTATCCCGATTGTTAAAACAATGGTAATAAGTGTAAAAAATACATTTCTTTTCATATAGTTGCTGGTTAGAATTTTTTCTCTAATGTAGTAAAATGCAGTGAATCTGTTTCTATTTATTATTATTAATAAAGTTAAAGTAATACCAGATTGTAATAAGGCTTTCAATTCTTTATCACACGGGCAGTATAGCTCTCTCCGGTACTGAATACTATTCTCACAAAATATATTCCGGGCTTGATTCCCGATACATCTGCAGTCAATGAAAACTCACAAAGCCCGCGCTGTTCTTTAACGTTAATACCGGTAATATTAACGATTGAATAACTCAATATTTCCTTATCCGATTCGAGGTAAATTTTATCGGTTACCGGATTCGGGAAGATCCTGCATTTAAGTTTCAATCCCGGCTCTTTCTCCACAGACGAGATTGTACTGATCATGTTTGCATCGAGCCATGACAGACGTGTATTTATCCATCCCTTAAATTTTATTATTTCAGCGTCATATGTTATTGGTTGAAAATCCGGTTCAGGAGTTCCGACATTTATTCCGAGAATATTCCATTTCTGATAATGTCGTACCTGGGCTTCATTTAATAATGTTGCTACCGAATCGATAACTCTTTCTATCCGTGACTGGCTGAGGATTGTATTTCTAAGTTCAAAATACCGGTCGTGAACAAGGTTGGCAAACTCACTATCCTGGAGCATACGTACTTCCCAGGAAGGGGGAACCGGATCCGCGAAACACTCATTTATTTTATATGCCCAGCCCGAGCCATCCATCTTATTGAAATGAACGCAATTCTCAAGCAGATTCTTCCATGCCCAGTCGAAATCCCAGGGTGGTCCGGAATGTAATAAACCATCCTTACTGTCCTTATCCTTAAAGAAAAACCTGCTTTTTTTATAGGTGTCAACATTTCTTGAGACTTCTCCCAGAATGAAATAATCTGCAAAAGATCGGATATCTATATATGCTTTATATCCGAAAACAGGAGATTTGAAAGAGGAATTGTAGAGCACAGTTTCAAGCGAATTAACGTACTCCTTAATATATGTTTTCTGTTCTGTTGAAAGATCTTCAGCTTTTGGGTCATCATATACAAAATAAACTTTTGCCCCGGGCTTGTTTAAAGGAGAGAAGAGGCTCATCCAGCTGTCGGCAGGTGTGTAGTAATCATTCTTGATGATATATCCGCCTGTAAGTGCATCCCCATAATTATCTCCGGGATTCAGTTTTGCAATATTCACCCTTCCCTTATCCTGTTTTATCTTTTCACACAGAATATAGATGCCCTGATATTCATTATTTATCACTACTTCGCAATATCTGGTCCGGGGAGCGTAGTTACCCATTTTGCGGAAAATTTCAAATGCAATGACATTTCTTAAAAAGCTTTTGTCGTTATAATTCGCCAGTAGGATCCAGTCATTCTCGGGTGGCATATCCAAAAGAGATACGTTCATCTTTGTACCCAGATTATCCCTGGTCTCAAATCCATACGGTTTCTGGGGAAGTGAAGCTGAATAAGAACCCCTTATTTCAATTCCTGCTTTTCCTGAATAAACATTTCCTGAATCGGATACATAGCTTCTTTCACCTGATCTGAAAATTATTTTCATGTCAGCGGTGATTTTCGTCCAGTCAGGAATAGTTTCCCCTGGTCTGGTGTTTATTATAACTAAAGGGAGATTAGAAGATGTAAATTCACCCGGCACTGAAAACCATGCGGGTACAGGACGATAATTATTTGATGTATTTGTGATTCCAAAGGATAAAAATGCATTCGAAGACATGTCGGATGATGTGAGACTTGAATTGTGAACCTGTACAGTCAGCACATTATTGTCCGGTTTCAGAATTAATTTAAGCTGGTTCTTTTCAATATAGAATGATTCAGGTAATCCTCCCTGATACATTTTGGCTTCATGGTCTGTACCAAGCTGGTTATAAGCAGGATGAGTACCAGTAATCCCTGACCGGGCTATCTCGACATCATTAAGATAGGCAACAAATGCATCATCATAGTCCATGCTCAATAATGCCCTGGCAATTGANGCTGTATCAGGTACGCTGAATTTATGCCTTATAAATACCGATGGACTGGAAGGAATAATTGTATTATCATCGTTATCGGCATATCCTATACCTCCCTGACCCTGAGGCCAGGCTGAATCATCAAAAGTCAGTGATCTCCAGTTTGGATCAGGCTCGGAAGTGCCAATAAAATATTTCCAGATATCATTATTAAAAACTGCTGTTTCCCAGTGGTTTATTGTTTGACTTTGAGCCGTATCCAGGAGACATATTAATAAGAATGTTATGATTGATGCACTTTTGCTCATTCTTTTTCAAAATAATAAGTGTGAAAATTACGATAATTAATCCTAAGTCAAAAGCCAAATCGCAAAATGTAAAATTCAAATATCAAAACTTATGGAAGACACAACCTTCTTGTCTGCCATATCCTATTATTTTTATACTTTTATCTTTTATCTTTAAAAGTAATACAATGCTCAGAATCTTACTTTTCACAGTGGTTTATCTTACCGTAATTTTTAATCCGGTTAGAGCTCAGTTCAATCCTCCCGCACATAAGGATTTTACGCATCAGGATACACTTCGTGGCTCAATAACTCCTGAAAGAGCATGGTGGGACCTTTCATATTATCATCTTGATATAGTTGTCAATCCTTCAGACAGCACTGTAAACGGGACCAATACAGTTACCTACAGGGTACTCAGTCAGGCTGACATAATGCANATAGATCTTCAGGAGCCAATGAACCTTTACAAAGTGCAGCAGAACGGGAAAGATCTCAAATATAAAAGGGAAGGAAATGTTTATTGGGTTGAACCTGGCGAAAAACAGGAGTTGGGGAAAGTATATTCAGTTATCCTGACTTTCGGAGGAAAACCTAAAGTATCNACAAGGCCCCCTTGGGAAGGAGGTATTACATGGAANAAAGATAAGAACGGATTGCCATTCATAGCCTCATCATGTCAGGGTGATGGTGCAAGCCTGTGGTGGCCATGTAAAGATCATATGTATGATGAGCCCGACAGCATGCTGATAAGTGTGAATGTACCGGGGAATCTGATGGATGTTTCAAACGGAAGATTAAGAAGCATTGTAAAAGGGAAAAACAAAACCAGGACTTATAACTGGTTTGTGGCAAACCCGATAAATAATTACGGAGTAAATATTAACATTGCTGACTATGCTCACTTCTCCGAGGTTTATAACGGGGAAAAAGGAGCACTCGATTGCGATTATTATGTGCTTAAAGAGGACCTTGATAAGGCAAAAGAACAGTTTAAACAGGTTCCATTGATGCTGGCCGCTTTCGAACACTGGTTTGGTCCTTATCCTTTCTATGGAGACAGTTATAAATTAGTTGAAGCCCCTTATCTCGGCATGGAGCATCAGAGCTCGGTAACCTATGGCAATGGTTTTAAAAATGGCTATCGGGGAACAGATCTCAGCAGTTCAGGATGGGGAATGAAATTTGACTTTATTATCATTCATGAGTCTGCTCATGAGTGGTTTGCCAATAGCATTACCTATGAGGATGTTGCAGACATGTGGGTTCATGAGAGTTTTGGAGCCTACGCGGAGAACCTTTATGTTGAGCAATATTTTGGCAAAGAGGCCGGAAGTGAATATGTCCTGGGAACACGTAGTAATATCAGAAACGACCGACCTGTAATTGGTATTTATAATGTGAATTTTGAGGGTTCAGGTGATATGTATTATAAGGGATCAAATATGCTTCATACTCTGCGTCAAATAGTTAATGATGATGAGAAATGGAGGACAATACTGAGAGGTATTAATAAAGATTTTTATCATCAGGTTGTTAAGGGATCCCAGATCGAGAACTATCTGAGTGAAAAAACAGGCATAAAGCTAAAGACATTCTTTGACCAGTACCTGCGGGATGTCAGAATACCTGTCTTTGAATATTTTGTGAAGGGAGCCAGAATGTATTGCAGATGGACAAACTGTGTACGTGGATTTAATATGCCTCTGAAGATTTATGCATCAGGAAAAGAGTTAACAATAAATCCAAGGTCAGAATACACAACAATAGAACTTGGAGTTGAGAATGCTGANATCAAAGTCGATNGTGGATATTATGTCGCCACCCTCAATGTTACAGGAAAGTGATAAAAAAAATTACGAATTAGAAATTAGAAAATTTAAATTCCAAATTAATAATTCGTAATTCGTAATTC
>JGI20214J51088_10000656_pt1 | contig 23890 bp, 20 predicted proteins | sample WetSurMetagenome_FD_51088 | JGI IMG/M metagenome (IMG submission 51088) | reverse complement strand
GATTAAACCTTTAAGTTGTTAATTATTGCGTCACAATAATTATAGCTAAACTTAGAGGTTTTTTCTATTTAAGGAGAATTTAAACCGGACACTAGTGATTTTTTATCAATTACCTTGACATTTTTTATAAAATATGATATTATAATTATAAATAAAAATTAATTCTTTACAACATCATCCACAATAAACAGGAGGGTTTCATGATTAATTCCTTTTCATCTTTTCTGTCCACCGTGTTGGCATTAATATCCATCACGTCCTACATGCTTTATGATGTGCTTTTTTATTCACCAGTTACCGGGGCAAAATCCTACGTTCCGACCACACTATGGATACCTGCGGTGGCAAGCGTACTAGTTCTGATTTTATCAATAAACAAAATCAGAAACAAGAAAAAAGAATTTAACAAAGGAAAAGTCTTTTTTCTCCTCTCCTCAATTATCGGAATTTCACTGGTGGTATTGACTGCTATATTCCCTATTCACATTCTCCACCAACTTTTACTGCTCATTTAACAAGCAACAAGGATTTTGTTCAGAGACGGCTCATACTTACATGGGCCGTTTTATTATTTTATCATTCTTCTCTCTTTACATGACAAAAAATTTAAAATTTATGAATTGAAAATTATTTGAAAATTGAAAATTGGTAATTGAAAATTTATGTCATGCAGCAGATAAACACACCCCGTCTCGCGAGGCGCGAGCCACCCCTCTTGCGCGAGCCACCCCTCTTGATAGAGGGGATTTTCCGCGTTACGCTTTATGAGTTATGCGTTATGCGAGCTCTCCTTCCTCAACATTATCCCTACTCTCATCACTTAACCTTTTCAATTCTTCCATCAATTTATTCGCCTCAACATTTTGGCCGTCTTTTTCCAATTCCTCGATCAAGCGGCCTATCTCTTTTTTACGCACCGATAGATAACTTTCTTTCAAATTGGAAACAATTTTGATTATTTCATTTTTCGCTTTGTCCGGCTCCAAACCATAATAATCTTTTTCGCCTAAAATTACAATCTTTTCCAATAGCCGAAATAGGCCTTCATTATTAAGGCCGTCCGGCTGGCTTGCGAGCCAATTTCTAAAATCATTGTAATTAATTTCCACACGACCGTTTTCCGCCTTACTGACATTGTCATTATAATATATTACCAGGTTTTTGTAAAACGCTTTGCTCTCGGCGCCAAAAAAATGCTCAAGCGAAAGACGGTTGACGATATAATCAAAATGTGACGGAAATTTCATGATCATCGCTAAAAGGCCATGCGATAATTTTTCTTCACGCGATTCGCGCTTAGGTTGAGTTTCCGCTTGAACCGGTGCGGAATTTATTGGCTTTCTTTCTTGAGACTTTGCCGCAATTAAAGTCTCGCGCAAAGCCGTCTCCCCCACTCCTAATTTTTCCGCCAATTTTCTTAACCAATGATCTTGCTCGATACGGTCAGGCAATCGACTGATAATCGGCAAAATTTTCTTCGCCGCTTCGCGCTTGCCTTCGGATTCTTCAACATTATAGGCGGCGAAAACTTTATCAAAATAATATTGCATCACATGCTTAGCCTCGGCCACGGATTTTTTCCAAGACTCAACGTCTTTGCGGATCAATTCATCCGGATCTTTGCCTTCCGGTAAGGTGATGACTTTAATATTCATCTCGGCGGCAAAAGCCTCGCGGATGCCGCGGTCGGCGGCCAATTGTCCGGCCGCGTCCATGTCAAAAGATAAGGACAAATTATTAGAATAGCGTTTTAATAATTTTAATTGCTCGGCAGTGAAAGCTGTGCCGGATGAGGCAACGACATTCTTGAATCCGGCTTGATGGCAAGAAATACAATCCATTTGTCCTTCCACGACGATCGCATAACCCAAACTTTTTATTTCCATCTTGGCTTTATCCAAGCCAAAAACAACACGGCTTTTGGAATACAACATTGTTTCCGGCGAGTTGATATACTTTCCCATTTGTTCAGTTGCTTCGCGCTCCGGCGAGACGCGGGCGGTGAAAGCCACGGTATTGCCGTTGATATCATTGATCGGGAACATGATGCGGCCGCGAAAACGATTAAAAAAAGAATTACGAGCCTCTTTTTTAATAGCTAAACCTGCGGCTTGTATTTCGATTTCCGTGTATCCCCTCTTTTTTAAAACATTTAATAAATCATCCCAAGAATCCGGCGAATAGCCGATCTGCCATTCCATCACAGTTGCCTCAGACAATTCTCTTTTTTTAAAAATATATTCACGAGCCGAAGCAGCCAGCGGCGATTCTAAAAAAGTTTTATGATAAAAAATAACGGCCGTTTCCATGATATCCAGAAGGCGGTTGCGTTTGGAGGAAACTTCCGGATTTTCCCGGCGCAATTGCACGCCGGCTTTGGGCGCAAGAATCCGCAGCGCTTCCACAAAAGACACGCCTTCCATTTCCATAATAAACGAAAAAATATCTCCGCCTTTGTCGGTCGAAAAGCAATGCCAGATCTGTTTTTCCGGCGAAACGATAAACGACGGCGTCTTCTCCCGTTTGAACGGCGAAAGCGCAGAAAAATTAACCCCAACCGCTTTAAGGTTCGGGACATATTCTCTTATGACATCAACAATGTCTAATTTGGATTTTATTTCTTCGGAAATCTGCATGAAAAAATTTTCAATTTTGAATTTTGAATTTTCAAATAATGTTTAAATTTCTCAATTTTTTAAAATTTAATCCTTGAAAAATTATTTCAAAATTGAAAATTAAAAATTCAAAATTTATCGCTATCCAAATATCTTCCCCCAAAACCCCTTCCTCTTCTTAAAAACTGGCTCGTCTCTAAAATCTTTATTACCGATTCCGGCGAAAGTTTTATCAATAGTTTCTTCCGGCTTATCGATTGATAATCCCTCAGCGCGCGAGTCTTCGATTAAAAATCCTTTTAATCTTTCAATCTCGTTTTCCACGGCCGGGCCTTCGTATTCGGCATTATGCATATGCGCACCCTCATAACTTGCTTTTTTCTGATCAAGATGCAAATTGAAAACAATCCGGTCTTCCAAATTTTCAAAATACATATGAAAGCGCGGATAAAAATCGCGGGTAAAGCGGCGGACATAACTGTCATGATCCGTTACCGAATCATGAATATGCGCATAGCCGGCCTTACGTAAAAAAATATCAGGATTCAAATTTAATCTTTTTTTATTGACTGATAATTTCATAAATAAATATAATTCGAATCTACGAATTTTGGGCGAATCTACCGATTTATCTGCCGCGCTACGAATGCGGCTCATCCGAATGAGAATAAGGAATATCCGAATGGATAGTTATTCCGAGGCATTCGGATAATTCGGATATCATCTGTTGATTCGGATTGATATTTGTAGATTCGGATTATATTTAATTATCTTCTAAAAATAAGTAAAAGTCAACAAAAAAGCAGCTTAAATTATTAAGCTGCTTTTTTGTTTCTTCGCTAATTAAAGCTATTTTTTTGCTTTTATTGGGAAGGCGGCTTTCAAGGCGACGCGAGCGTCTTCAACCGCTTTATTATAAGCCTTGACTGCATTGTTTATCGCCTGCTGGCGGGTCTTTAACAACGGCGCAATCAGACTTCTAAATTTATCAACACTTTGACGATCAGAATTGAATTTATCTTTAGCCGCTTTCAAATCCGCATTTAAAGTCTTGGTAATGGTTTTTTTATCAACAGCCGATTGACAGCTGGAAGACGCTTTAGCATAAGCGGCTTCAACCGCAGCTTTATAAGTAGCCGTAGCCTGATTAATTGAAGTTTTTCTGTCAGTCAAAACCTTATCCAAAGCAGTACGATAAGCAGTGGTAGCGGAATCAACAGTGGAACGGCGGTCAGCTAAAGCCTTAGTAATAGCGGCATTAAAAGTTTCAACAGCAGCTTTTTGTTCGCTAGTCGAAGCCTTGCCAATCATTTTCACAATTTGCGTGGCACGTTTTTGATCGGCGGTTATCCTAATATTGGATAATTTCTGATCATAATCAGCCTGATTTTTGCCTAACTTAGATAACTGTTCAGCTCTCATAGAATCAAGCTTGATCTGATTATCAGCAATCTTGCCTGTAGCTTTAGAAAATTTGTTGGAATAAAGAGTACAAATGTTTTTCTTGATTTTGTCGTTAGCGCTTAAAGCATTGTCATTTTGAGCGTGAACCAAAACCGGAGCCAACATAGCGGCGCCCAACATTAAGCCGGCGACCGAGCAAACTAATTTTGTAAAACTTGTTTTTGTCATAAATTTTATAAGACCGCAACCGAATAAAAAAATTATTCAGCAACAGTCCATTTTTATAAAAAATTTTATAGTCAATTCAGTTTAGTCAACGAATTATTAAATTATTTATGGCATATAACAAATTTAAAATTTTGAATTTTGAAATAATGATAAATTTTCTCAATTTTTTAAAATTTAATCATTAAAAAATTATTTCAAAATTGAAAATTGAAAATTCTAAGTTCTCCATTCTTTCCCCTGCCTGACCAAAATTTCTGCGGCCCGCAACGGTTCGGCCATTAATTCTTTGACTATTTGTTCCATACGCGCGCCTTGCGAACCCTTGATTAAAATCAAATCGCCCTCTTTAATCCTGTCCTGGACGAAAATACCGGCCTCGGAATTTTTAGAAAAATTAAAAATCTTTTCTTCACTCATCCCGGCACGCATTGCGCCGCGGCCGATGTCGCGGGAACGCTCGCCAACCGTTATCAACAAATCAAATCCGGCCTTAGCCAAAGCCCGACCGACGGACAGATGACCTTCTTCACTGTAAGAACCAAGCTCAAGCATATCGCCCAAAACCGCGACTTTACGGAAAGGTTTTTCGGTTTCGATCCGGCTGATAAAATCAATGGCGGAAAGTGAAGATTGCGGTGAAGAATTATAAGTATCGTCGATCAATAAAGTATGTTTGACGCCAGGAATTAATTTCATCCGCCCGCGCGGCGAGTCGAAATTTTTTAAAGCCGCGGTGATCTCTACGATATTCATTTCCAAGGCAATGCCCGTAGCAATGGCCGCCAAAGCCGCGTAAACCGCGCTTAAACCGATAACCTTAGGCAAAACTACCGGCACCATGGCTCCATTATAGCTGACTTTAAAGGTCAGGCCAAGCAAATTATCCAAGCTCTTTGATTCTCTAAATTTAAAAAGTAAATTGTCAGCTTTAATATCGGCGTCATCCGTCAAACCATAACCTAAAATTCGCACCTTGCTTTGTATGGCCATTTCACGCGATAATTTATTATCAAAATTCAAAATCGCCCAGCCGTTCTGGCGCAAATTTTTTATCAGCTTGCCTTTTTCATCTTTAATTTTTTCAACCGAACCAAAATTTTCCAAATGCGCCTCACCAATGCCGGTCACCACTCCAATATCGGTCGCTGCAATACTATTCAAATAATCCATGTCGCCGGGCTTATCAACGCCCATTTCTAAAATCAAAATTTCTGGAAATTTTTTATCGGTGACTAAAATTAATTTATAGGCCTGCCAAAAAATCTTGAGCCAGCCGAATAAATTTTTTCCCGGTGATTCGGTGCCGATAATTGAGAGTGGCAAACCGAATTCATTATTATAATTTTTTAGACTCTGCCGGACGCGGAATTTTGCGCTAAGCACGGCAAAAATCGCCTCCTTAGCGCTGGTCTTACCGACCGAGCCGGTAATACCAACGATGCGAGGTTTATACTTGGCCAATATTTTTTTAGCCAAATACTTAAGCTTAAATAAAATTATTTTTTTGAACATATTATTTTGCATAACGCACAACACGTAACGCGTAACGGAAAAAAACACCGTTATGCGTTACGCGATACGCGTTTTGCATTTTATCTATCTTTCGGTACTTGATAATATTTTAACATAAAATCAGCGATATCGCGGAAAAGAGGCGTGGCAGTATAATCGGCGTATTGAAAATCTTTGGGATTATTAAATTTTATCAGCATCACAAATTTTGGATCATCAGCTGGAGCTACGCCGATAAAAGTATGGATTGTTTCTTCGCCATAGCCGCTTTTAGAAGGTATCTGTGCTGTGCCGGTCTTGCCGCCAATATAATAACCGGCTATTTTTGCCGATTTGGAATGGCCGTTTTCCACGTCCGAAATAAGCATGCCAAGCAATAGACTGGCGGTTTTATCAGAAATAACTTTCCGCACTTGAACCGGTTTAGTAACATCACTGACTCCGCTTTCATGATCGATCTCTTGAACCACAAACGGTTTCATTAGCGCGCCGTTATTGGCTATCGCCGCATAAGACATAAGCATCTGTAAGGGCGTAACACTTATACCTTGGCCAAAAGAAGCAGTGTCAGCATCAAGATTATTTATTCTTTTCGCCAAAAGATTATTAATATTACCGGCGCTTTCCGATTCCAGTTCCACGCCGGTTCTTTCACCAAAACCGAACGCTTTGACATATTGAGCAAATTTCGGCGCGCCGATCTTTTGCATGGCGAAAATCGCGCCGGTATTTAAAGAACGTTCCAGAACATTGGTCATAGTAACAATACCATGCGGGCCGGCCGTGTCAAAGTCAGCATTCTTAATCGGTTTTTTCCAGCCTTTTTCCATTACCGTGCCTTTGTCTTCATAAGTGGTTTCCGGCGTGACCTTTTCTTCATTGATCGCAGCCGACATCGTGATCGCTTTAAATACCGAGCCAGGTTCATATTGCTCAAAAACTACCGGATTATTAAAAACGCTTAAATCTTTTTGCGCTTGAAAGTTATTAGGATCAAAATCCGGCCAAGAACACATTAAAATTATCGCGCCGGTTTTCGGATCTACCGCCACAATGCTAGCCGTATCAGCTTTATGAAGCTCGCTCGCTTCTTGTAATTTTTGACAGGCATAAAACTGGATTGAGCGATCGATCGTTAAAACCAAGTCGCTGCCATTCTTTGGTTTAACATATTCGCGATCGTCAAGGATCATTAAATTTCTTTCCGCGCCAATGCCGGATTTTAAATAGCCGGGGGTGCCGGATAATTCTTTATCAAAAAATCCTTCCAAACCGTAATTACCGGACATTTTGCCGTTATCCGAGCGGACAAAACCCAAGAGATGCGCGCCAATATTATTTTCCGGATAAAGGCGATATTCCTGCATGGAATGATAAATGCCGTTAGGATGGATTTCTTTTAAATCATCGGCGATCTGTTCGTAGACCTTGTCATTCTTGATCACTAATTTTTTATAATTTATTTCCTGGCCGTCTTTGTCCAAAAATAAAGAATAAAATCTTTTCAAACTTTCTTCATCCACTTTTTTGACGAGCGGGGCGTATTGCGATCCGGTGCGGCTTAGAATTTCCATATACTTGGCGATAATTTCTTTTTGCAAATTTTCTTCAGCCGCGTCTTTATTTTTCTGCCTGACTTTGAGCCAGGCTTTATCATTATGGAGAAGATTGAATTGCCGCATTATTTCCGCTTCTTTGATTTTCTTTTCCGCCGCGGGCAATCCGGCCGCCGGCGCTAATTCGACGGCTAATTCCGCTTCATCAGCTTTTTTAAAACTTTCATCCACTTTTTGTTTGGCGTCTGCTTGATCAAAAACGATATAAAGCTTGCCGGCAATATCTTCGGCTTCTTTCTTGCTTTTAATATCACAGGGAATCGCGTAAAGCAAGGCGAATTGTTTGTTATCAGCCAAAGGATAAAAATTATTTTTATTATCCAGAAGCAAAATTCTGCCTCTATCAGCGCTAAGCACGCTTTCGGTTTGCTGTTGATTATCAGCCTTGGTCGTGTAAAAATTATGCTGAATGATTTGCAAATAAAAAAGCCGGGCAATGATCGTCGCGCCGAATAAAAAAACAATCGCGATTAAAAAATTAATGCGATTATTGTGAGATTGATCAGATTTTTCTCTTCTTGGTGAATACATCTTATTAAAAAAGCAAGTAGCAAGTAACAGGTAGCATGTCTGACATACAAATTGTTATCTGCTACATGTTACTTGTTACTTGCTACTTGCTTATCTCGCCATCGCCACGCCGCTATTAACTTTTATATAATCAATATTATCAACCGCCACCATACCCAAGTTTGCCACGCGGGTTGAAAGATTATTGAATGATTTTAAAGAAGTGGTTTGAATGCTCAAATCACGATTTTCTTCGGAGAGAGAATTAGCCTTAACTTTCAGTTCCTGTAAGGTAAAACCCTTAACTACCAAATCATTAATGCCGGTAACATAATATAAGCCGCCGACAACCATAAAACAAACTAAAAAGAAATTCAATGTCTTAAGACTGAAAAATCCGGAACGGCGATTTTCAATTTTTTGCGAATAAACTCCTTGAAATTTTTGTGTCATAATTTTATTTTTATTTTTTATTTTAATTTATATTTTTTCCGCGACTCTCATCTTCGCGCTGCGGCTGCGTGGATTGATTTTTATTTCTTCTTCACTCGGCAAAATTATTTTTTTGGTAATTATTTTTAGCGATGCCCGATGACTACAACGACAGAGTGGAATTTCCGGCGGACAGATACAATCACGAGTTTGTTCGCGGAAAAAATCTTTAACGATCCGGTCTTCTAGGCTATGAAAAGAAATTATCACTATTCTGCCGCCGCTTTTCAGAACCGCCAAGGCTTGTGGCAAAACTTTTTCCAAGCTTTCTAATTCATGATTGACCGCAATCCGCAGGGCTTGAAAAGTTTTAGTGGCGGGATGAACTTTTTCGCTACACAAGCGGCGCGGAATGGCTTTTTTTATTATTTCCGCCAAATCACCGGTAGTTTCGATGCGGGCAAGCCGTCGGCGCTCAACAATTCCTTTGGCAATCCGGCGCGCGTGTTTTTCTTCGCCATAAGTAAAAAATATTTTGACTAGATCTTCTTCGCGCCAATTATTGATTATTTTTCTCGTCGTTTCATCTTCTCCGGAAGAACCGAACGACATATCCAGTGGCGAATCTTCGCGAAAAGAAAATCCCCTTCTCGTATCGGCTAGTTGAAATGATGAAAGCCCCAAATCCAGAACAAAACCGTCAAACAAAATTCCTTGGGCAAAATTATTTTCAATGATCGAACTTAAATTGCTAAAATTATCTTGAACTAAAACTAGATTATTCAAATTTTTCTTGGCCGTATTGGCAATCGCCTGCTCATCCAGATCAATCGCTAAAATTTTTCCATTTTCACCGACCGCTTTTGACAAAGCCGAAGTGTATCCCCCGCCACCCAAAGTGCCGTCAATAAAATAGCCGTCTTTCTTAGGTTGGAGATATTCCAAAACCTCCTTCAACATTACTGGGACGTGCAAATATTGCATAAATTTAATTCGAATCTACGAATTTTCGACGAATCTACCGATTTATCTGCCGCGCTACGAATGCGGCTCATCCGAATGAGAATAAGGAATATCCGAATGGATGACGAGCGTATTCGGATAATTCGGATATCATTCGTTGATTCGGATTGATATTTGTAGATTCGGATTATATTTACATGCTCCTTATACACCGAGCTCACCTAACGCTTCGGCAATCTGTCCGCTATCTTTTTCGGTGGTTGTCTTATACTTATTCCAAGCCGCCTCATCCCAAATTTCCAAACGGTCAAAAAGTCCGGCAATAATGGTTTCTTTTTTTAAATTAGCAAATTTCCTTAAATATTCCGGCAAATTTATCCGTCCTTGATTATCAAATTCCACATTCATCGCTCCGGCCAGCATATGGCGGGCAAAAGCTCTGGCCTTGGCCTGACTGACAGGCAAGTTGGCAAATTTCTGCGCGATTTCTTCCCATTTCAGTTTCGGATACAGAAAAAGGCAGTTATCCAAACCTTTCGTGACAACCGCTCCCTTTTCCAGCATGTTGCGGAACTTAGCCGGCACGGCCAATCTTCCTTTGCTGTCCAAATTGTGGCTGTATTCTCCGATAAACATAAAATATATTTCACCTTTCTTCCCCACTTTTCACCAATATACTTTAATTATACACCACCAAACCACCCCAGTCAAACACCTTAACTATAAAGCAATTAGCAAGTCTTTTATTTAAAATTAGCCAACAAAAAAACAGCCGCTTAATTCAAGCAACTGCTATACTTCATGTGTGGACAATGATTATCAACAATTAATACACAGGCTGAAGAAATTTGAAATTTGAAATTGCAGTTTTAAAACGACTAATTTCTAATTTCAAATTTCTAATTTCATCTTATGTCCGGTTCCCTGTCATAAATTGGCTCAACAATCGAAAAAATCCCCTCTTGGGAGGGGTGGCTCGCGCCGCGCGAGACGGGGTGGGTTAAACTGCCTTCGTCTGTCCCACTAACCGGCACATCCAAAGCAAAACCAAGAGCATTGGCCACCGCAATACCGACCCGCAAGGAAGTAAAACTTCCTCCCCTGTTTTTTACTTCCACCGCCTTAATATCTTTTAATTTAATCTTTTTCTTTTTTAAAACCGCGTCAACAGTCAGCAATAATTTTTCCGCCTGCACCCTTTCCGCCGCTATTTTTTGACATAACAAAATCTGCTCGCCCTGTTTTAGGCAAACCTCAATCTGCTTGTTATCCAAAGTGTTTAAATATAAAATCATAAACGTTTGTCATTCCCGTGAAAACGGGAATCCAGAATTTAACGCATACGCAACTTTTATGGATTCCCGCCTGCGCGGGAATGACATATGAAAAAGGATATAATAATTAATTATTTTTGTAAAGAAAAAGCCCCTCGCACTTATTAAAAAGCGCGAGAGGCATACTAATGAAGAGAAGAAGAATTTATTCTATTTACGGTTTCACTAAGCCTTTGCTGAAAACTGCCCGGCAGACAATATCACAATTACTGCCAACCTTCACAGCCATAGGATCAAGCAGAAGGATCTCCTGCTGGGCCCAAGTATTTTTGTTGCCCACGAAATTGAAGTGATACGTTATCCCGCCAACCAATTTGGCGTCGAAGATAAAATATCCCCCAACTTTACCAATAAACTTCCACTTACTGGCATCCGATAATCCGGTCAAGCTGACCGAGTCATCATTAAACCCGGAATAAGCGAAAGCTTTTGCGGTAACGCCGAACCGATAAACCGTATCGGCGCCAACCACTGAAGAACCATACTGGGCGATAACCAAATTTATCGTATCCGCTCGATATTGATAAATTATCGCGGGAGAGACCACTGTATCGCTCTTGTAGACACTATCACCCTTGGCCGATATTAAAAGTACTGTATGAATACTCCGTTTTCGCACAATCGTGTCTTCCGTAATTACCCCTTCTAACTGATTGGAATCCAGCCAAGAGGTATCACGCAGAAAACTTTTAGAAGTATCAGCAACAGTCCCTTTGTCAATTAAGGTTACAGCCACAACCACCGTATCGCGGATATGAACCGTGTCATGGGTGACCGTGTTCACCTTTACGGTATCGTAGATAATCTTACCGGGAAGCGTAATTGTGTCACGAACAATTTTTATTACCGTATCTTTAACAACTACTATCCTTATTATCGTGTCACGGACATGAATGGTGTCGCGGGTTATCTGGGAAATATACATTGTATCGATAATTATTTTTCCCGGAATTTTAACCGTGTCTTTGACGACTTTTATAAACACCTTGATGACCGTATCACGAACATGAACAGTATCATGCGTGACCTGAAAAATATACATTGTGTCGATAATTATTTTTCCGGGAATCTTGATTGTATCCCGAACGACTTTTATCAATACATTGGTAACTGTATCGCGCGCATGAACAGTATCGTGCTTATCTTTTATTTGCACAATGAAAAGCGTATCAAAGATAGTCTTGCCCGGGAGGGTAATTGTATCTTTAGTAGCTTTAACCAATGTTACCGTATCATGCACCACAACCGTCGGCACCGATAACGTGTCCACCAAACTGCCGGGAAGAATATGACCTTTCTTTTGAACCAGCTCCATAACCCATCCAGTTGGAGTTTTTTTACCCCAATAATTTTTGGATAGGATACTGGAATCGGCCCAAGCCTTTTTAAAATCCCCGCCGGCACAGAATAGACGACGACCGTCTTTCATTACCACTGTCAATGGATAATACCCGTCGCTTCGTTTTGCCCCCAGAATTCCTAAGCTATCTTTACTGTTCCAGCTTGGCAAACCAATGCCAAACGGAACATAGCTCGAATCCCTTTTAACGACAATGGGGCTACCGAATAACATTATATTTTTCCAATAACCATTGCCTACATCCACGGGATCACCCTCTGTTTTAACGATATCACCGAGAATGACCGTGACGGTGTCGGTGGTCTTCACGTTTTTTAAGCTATCGTGAAAAACGGTATCGTGAACAGTTTTTCCGTCGGCAGTGATACGTTCGATAATAAATAACGTATCGCGACTTCCGCCTGCCGGTATCGTATTTCCGCTCACAGCCGGGGAAACATTCCCGTTTTCACAATCAATAGCTAAATTTCCTCCCGTGCTTGACGCTTCAAAAAATCCGGTCTCCTTGAGACTGTCGAGCTGCGCCCATTTTCCGCTTTCGCTCGTAAAATTAATCAGTACTTTACCGTTTTTGGCGGTAAATTCAAAAATCCACACGCCGCCGGAAATACTTCCGATATTCCCATTACGCCAATCCTCCCAATCTTTAACATATGACGTCATGAGCGATGCATTACTATTGATGATTGCGGGCAGATAAGCCCTTCTCGCCAATTTGACCTTGTAAGAATAAATGCCGTCGCTAATTTTCTGGGAACTCGGAAAACTGACCATCGGCACCGAAAAATCGTACGAGGAATTAGTCGGATCAACGGAAGACGAATCGTTCGTCTTGGCGGGTGATATAATATTCGGATTATCACTGCACCCAATAAGCCACGACAACATAACTGCTACCAGCAAAAACCCAATCATCCTTTTCATGGTACCCACGAAGGACCTCCTTTTTTGTTAAAGTGTTTTGAATTTTATTTTTTCCTATTTCCTAACTAACCGTAAATAAATTTTCAAAGAACAAAACCTCTCTTCTTCTTCCTATATCTTTTTGGGATATAGGCCGGACTGGCCAAAATATTTTGACCGGTTCGGCTTATACTCTAAAATTAGAACCACCCCTATCCCCTCCTTAAAGAGGGAGGGGGACTGACCACCTCGACCTTGGCGTGATTTTTTAAAAAAACAAATTGAAAAATTTCTGCGCTAATTTTAATTTGCGCATTTTGAGTTGGGCTGGTTTTTTCCGCAAAACAACATCATGATAAACTTGCTCGGTTTTAGCAACCGCCGTTTCCCAATTATATTCCTGCGCGGCTCTTTTTTTCTGCATCACACCCATTTCGCGGACAATTTCCGGATTGCGCAAAAGGCCGTTTAATTTACCAATTAAATCAGCGACATTTTTATTTTTAAAAGTATAGCCGGTGTAAGAAATCGCTTCGCGGTTGGCCGGAATATCGGAAACCAAAGTCGCGGTGCCGGCGGCCATCGCTTCTAATAAAGCGATCGACAAACCTTCCGATTGCGACGGCTGGACAAAAAGATAAGCATTAGCGAAAAGTTCGCTGACGACCTCGCCGTATTGCGGGCCGGTGAAAATTATCCGTTCGTCGTTGCCAGCCATTGCTTCAAGCTCTTTGACAAAATTATCAGTGTAGGCGCTGCCGCCGACGATCACCAATTTCTTGTCCGTCTTCACGTTTTTAAAAGCTTTAATTAAATATTGCAAACCTTTATGCTTGACCAAACGGCTCACGGCCAAAATATAGCCGTTCTTTTCCAGGCCGAATTTTTTTATTTCCTTAGCCGGATAATTTTTGGTAATTTCCACACCGTTGGGAATATATTCCGGCACGCGGCCGTATTGCTTGGCGGCAAATTCTTTCAAAACCTTGGAAACGGCGATAGTTTTATCAGCGACGCGGCAAGCAAAAAATTCGCCTAATTTCAAATAAGCTTTGGCAATAATTCCCCATTTCTCGTGCTGATAGCAAGGACTGTGATAAGTCGCGATAACCGGCACACCGGGCTTTAAAATTTTAACCAGCCAAATTAAAGAAGACGGGCCGATAGATTGAAAATGAATAACATCAACATCTCGCCTGCATACATCAAGACAGGCGCGAAAAGTGTGAGTGATCGCATCCAAGTGCTTGGTGGAAACAGAAGACAAGGAAATTAATTTCACGCCCTGATATTCGGTCAAATTTTTATCAGTATAATTGGGGCGGACGTAAACCAAAACTTCGTGGCCGGCCTTAACCAAGCGGACGGATAAATCTTCCACGTGTTTTTCAATTCCGCCGTAACGGGCGGGAATACCTTTTTGTCCGATTATAGCTATCTTCATAAGATAAAATCCTAATTATCGCAATAAATCCTAATCTACTAATCTGGGAATATTTTTTTATTCAATGCGGAAAGAAGTGCTGTAAGTTTTTTTGGAATTTAAACCAGTGACTTTAATGTCCGTCGATAACGGAGCATAATCAACTTTCGGAACCGTGATAACGGCTTCAAAACGTCCATTTTCATCAGCTTTAATCTTGGACACCAAAATTTTATTGAATTCAATTTTCAGATCTTCACCCAAACCAAAACCGGTGCCATGAATGGCAACTTGCGAGCCGGCGGCGGCAAAGTTCTTATCCAAGCCCAAAGACAAACCTTCTTGCGGTTTAGTTTCCTTTTCTTGCGCCAAATAAACAGCAACTTTATTCATTTTCTTATCCAAAACTAAAATATTGGAACCGTTGAAGACGGCGATTTTCTCGCCGGTCGTGTCATAAGCGGAAGACAAACCCATGGCCCAGCTGCCAGCCGGAGAATAATTAGTCGTCCAAGACCAGTCAACCGGTTTAAAAGTTTCTTTATCAACCTTAACCACGCCGACACCATCGGAAAAATAAAGATAGTTCGGGTCGGTAGAATCGATCACATCGTAACCGGTCACTCCGACGTGTTTTAATTCTTGTTTAACATCACCTTCAAAATCAACCGCTTTCAGAGATTTGTCATCAACCAAATAAACCAAATTCGAATCGCTATCAGAAGTTATCGCCCGAGCAGTATTCGCATCGTTAGAGGCGATGGAATATTCCGCCACTCTTTGACGAGAAGCAGTGCTATAAATATTCAATTTATCTTGCAGATTCAAAATTAATTTTCCTTTTTCAGCGAATTGAATCGAGCCTAAGCTCATATTGTTGACCATAGCATAAGAATCAATGACTTGATAATCACTGTTCCAAACTTTAACTCCTTTACTGCCGATAGTTACTAAATTGCCGTTGACTTTTTCCACGCGAGCAAACCAATCCCAAGAATTGTCTTTGATCTTTTTAACAACGGTCGGAACTTCCGGATTGCTGATATCGTATTTATACAAATAGCGTCCGTTTACCAAGTAAGCAAAAAGTCTGCCGTCAGCTTTTTCAAAAAGCGAATCGACGAATTCGTAATTGCCCCAATCGGTCGACTGAATGGTTAAAACTTTATCAAGCTGATTGCCGTCCAAGGCGAAAAGCTCAAATTTGCCGGTATTGGTGGTGCCGACATAAAATTTTCCTTGATAACTCACAGAGTCGCCGGAATAATAAAGTTTAGTCTTGCTTTCAGCCGGATTCACTAAAAAAGGAACTACCAAAGCCGTGAGCAAAACGATAATAATCAAAACTTTTTTCATAATTTTATAGCTTTTAAATTTATAATAAACTTTAAAGATAATCATACAATGATAGCACAAAAAATTAAAAATGTCAATGATTTTGCGGCTTTTCCGCAATAATAAAAATTTAGCTTATTTTAGCTAAATTTTCTTAAATAATCTAATTAATTTTTTCCACAAGGTCAATCTCTTGCTAAGCGTTTCCAAGCTAGAAAAATTATATTTTGCCCACTTTTTGATAAATTTCCCAAAGCACCTGATAATATTTTTCCGGGTCGTTCTTATCTTTTATTGCCTCAATCGCCTTATCGCCAATGCTCTTAACTAATTCCGGATGAGACAAAACATCTTCCAGTTTGGCGGCAAGATTATTAATATTGCCAGGCTCAAAAAGAAAACCATTAACGCCGTCTTCTATTAATTCAGTCAAGCCGCCAAGGCGGTAAGCTAAAACTATTTTTCCCAAACCCATCGGCTCGATCACGGAATAAGGCGCGTTTTCATACCAGCGTGAAGGCACGACGACGGCTTGCGCGTTGCCGATCAATTGCCAAAGTTCGTCGCCGGTTTTGTAGCCTGAAAATTCCACGCCATTGATTCTTTCTTCGGCGATTATTTTTTTTAGTTCCATTTCCTGCGGGCCGGCGCCGGCGATTTTTAATTTTACTTCTGTTTTTAATTTCGCATAAGCGCGCAATAAATCAGCTATCCCCTTTTCCGCGCTCAAGCGTCCGTAATACAGGAAATATTTTCCTGTCGCTTTATTATTGCTGACGATTTTTTCCGGTAACAAAAAAGGATTGGGCAAATAAATAATTTCTTTCTTAAAACCGAATTCTTTAAATTTGGAAATCAAAAATTTGCTTGGGGAAATAAAAACATCTATCTGGCGATAACTTCCAGACCATTGATAAAAATACGCCTCGATTGTCGCTAGAAAACTCCGCCAATAAGAATTTTTGATACAACGGTCGGTAAAACAGCGCCAATATTTTCCGCCCTTAGCGCCTTCCCAAATTTTTCCGTTAGCGAACAAATTGTAATTCGGGCTCACCAATTCATAATCATGTAAAGTCATCACTGTGGGAATTTTATTTTTCTTTAAAACTCCAACGATCGAAGGCGAGAGATGGTGATAGATATTATGCAGATGAGCGACATCCGGCTTAAATTCCTGAATAAGTTTGGCTAATTTATTTTTAGCTTCAAAATTATAAAAACCTTTGGCAATCAATTTTATTTTAGTGAAAATATTTATTTTATCATTTTCAAAATCCGTAGCCGAAACAAAATATTTCGACCATTCGGTCGGCGATTCGTTTTCACTGTGCGCCGAAAAAAAAGCCACCTCATGACCGTGTTCAGCTAAAATTTTAGCCTGGTCAAAATAAGCTCGGGTCACGCCGTCCCGCGAATAATGATAATTGTTGATCAATAAAATTTTCATATTTACTAGTGTCATTCCCGCGCAGGCGGGAATCCAGTTTTATCGCACAGAATCTAGATTCCCGCCTGCGCGGGAATGAAATAAAAAATGCTCTTCTACAAAACTATATTTTTTTTATTTAGTACTTGAAGATACAAAGCCTCATACTGCTTAACAATTTTTTGAATCAAAAATTTTTCCTGAATTTTTTGCTGGAGATTTTTTCCAAGTCTGGCGCGTTCCGCCGGATTAACGAGCAAGCTTTTTATTTTATCAACTAATTCTTCGGTGTTCCCTGGCATGAATAATAAACCATTCTGGCCATCATCAATTATTTCCAAAATGCCGTCAACGCGGCTGGCAATCACCGGCAAACCGGAAAGTCCAGCCTCTAAAATCACAATACCAAAACCTTCCCAGCGCGAAGGCAAAACAAAAACATCCAAAGAGGCCAAAAAATCGGAAACATCTTTCTTTAAACCAACCAATTCAACTTTTTCCGACAAACCCAGCTCTTTTATTTTTTCCGCCAAGCTATTTTTCTCTTCGCCGACGCCGGCTATCAAACATTTAACTCCGTCTATTTTAACCATCGCCTCTAATAAATAATCAAAGCCTTTCTGGTGAGTTAACCGACCGATCGAGCCAATAACTAACTGCCGATTGTTATTGTATTCTCGGTTTTGCTTTAAAAATTTTTCTATCTCCACGCCGTTATAAATAACTTCAATCTTGTCCGCCGGTACACCTTCCTGCTCAATTAAATATTTTTTAATCGCGCCTGAAGCCGCGACGATTTTAATCGCTAGCTTGGCGGTAAAATATTTGGCCAGTTTTTTAAATTTTCCTTCTGACAAATTCAGATTCTGCTCGGTGGAAATAATATTTTTCACTCCGGCCAAGCGCGCGGCTAAGCGGCCGTAAAAATCCGCGCCAAAAAGATGAGTATGGACAATATCCGGCTTGGCAACGCGGATAAATTTTATGATCTTGAAAAAATTAAAAATAATCGGCCGGCGCAAATTGCCGATAATCGCATATGGCACTTTCGCTGATCGCAATTCTTCTTCCCAAAATCCGCCGGCGCGCAAACATAAAACTTGCACGTCAAAAACTTCGCGGTCAATGAATTTAACCAACTCGACAACTGTTTTTTCCGCTCCACCCGCGGCAAGCGTCGGGATAATATGTAAAATTTTTATTTTTTTATTCATGGATAAAATATTAGGTTTGCGATTTACGATATTTTTTTCTGATAATATTTATCGCGCACAAGCCCAGCGCCACCGGCAGCCAAAGCTTGCCCTTGTAATAAGAGGTGTTAAAAAACTGAACAACGAACATACAGAAACCGCCCAAAAATATCGGCAAAAGCAGTTTGATTTCGCCTGGATATTTTTTTAGCACGCGATAAAAAATAATTATAAGCGAGCCGAAAATCCCGGTAAAAGTAATTGCGCCGAACAAGCCGTTTTCCGCCAAAACTTTTTGCCAAACGCCGTGCGAATCAAGCGGTTCGCCGTATTTAGCGACGAATCGAACATCGGCGCCCAGCAAATTTTCAAATTGTCCACTCCCCCAGCCAAAAAAAGGCTTAAGTGTAAAATCATGCCAGGCGATTTCCGTCATCAACAAACGGCTGGCGGTGGAAGAACCGCCGATAGCAAAATCGCTTTGCACTTTATACATATACAAAGAAAGCGGCGAAAGCAGAAGCAGACAAAAAGTTATGATAACCAAAAGCTGGCCGCGGCTCTTTTGTTCAGCAAAAATCAAAAATAAAATTACGCCAACGGCTAAGGCTATCCAAACGGCGCGAGAAAAAGTTCCCAATAATACCAAAGCTTGAAAAATCATCAAAATATTCAAGAGCCGATTTATCTTGATTGACTTTGACCAATACTTTAAAGCTTGGGTAAAAAATAAAGAAACGATTAAAACTTCGCCGACCAGATTATGATTGTCGCCGATTGGATAAATACCAAAAAGCTGGATTGGTAAAGTCCGCACCAGCGAATATTGCCAGTCTTGCTGAAAAAGAGAAATAACGCCCATCACCGCTACGGTGAGACCGGAAAGCATAAAAGCGATCAAAGAATTTTTTAAAATCTTTTCAGTTTTAATAATATTTACCGGCAAAGTGACATAGATCAAATAAAAAAATAAAATCCAGCGGATTGAATACCAAATATTGCCGCCGATATACTGCGAAAGAAAATTGGAAACAGTGACGCTTGCAAAAAACAGGATGAAAGGAATAAAAAGCGGCAAGCGCAAACTGAAATTGGCGCGGTCAAAAAGGCGCCGATAAATTGTTTGTAAAATAAAAGCAATGAAAACAGTGAGGCCAAGCAGATCGATGAACGGCGCGGTCAAAGTATGCCAGGAAAAATTCCAATTGATCACGGGCAGAAAAAATATCATCAAATAAATTCCGTATTCAATTTTAGTGGCCAAAAGCAAAAAAATCATCACCGCCATCAAAACGATCATTAAAGCAGGATGGATAGACGAAACCAAACAAGTGGCAATAAATAAAAGCGCGACGCACGCCAAAACAAGCCAAGACGCGGCCCGATTTTGTTTATTATTATTTTCTTTGATGTTCGCCATATTCATATATTATCACGAAATTGATGTTAAAAAAAGAGGGGCTTGTTTCTCAACAAAGCCCCTGACGTTAAAAGGAACGGAATTATTTCCACACTTCCGCTGGTTTTTTATACTTACCGATGTCGAACAAGGAAGCGTTAACCGCTAACCCAAATGAATTCCCATTATCAATATATTTTTGAGAATGGGATGTGTTTTTGAAATTTGCCCTGACCACGAACCAATGGTCAATGTCCAAACTCCAATTCACTTCCCAATGCCAAGAATTATTTTCCCACACATGGAGAAAATTTACGCCCGGTCCCATAACCAGAGAAGTTTTGGCCGTGGGAACGTTCAAGCAAAACCAACTTACGCCGCCGTTAATCAAAGACTTACTCCGCTTCGGATCTTGACTCTGTGTAAGACTTGTACCTTGATAACTGCTAGTCTTGTGATCAAAACCAGAGCCAACATCATCAGCGTCCAAGCCTGCATCCAGCCAAATCGTAACCCATCGCTTCCATTCAGAAGATGAGGATACAGTCCAGACAAATCCCGAATTAGCGATTTGATTCAACTGAAACGATTTATATTTTTTTGCAAGACCCTTGGTATGGCCCCACTCTGTCTGAACTCCATAGTTCAGATAAAAATAAAACCGAGATTTTTCATACAACCAATCCAGGGTAATGCCTGCGGCTGGCCGCAAATTCGAACCGCGATATTGCGGGACTGTATCTCTTGGCCCCACTCCGAACCAAGAATTTAGATAAAGGTCAAACCCGAAAGCAAGACCTTCCTCTGGGGGTTGGAAAAATAAGGATCGAGGGAAGAAATTTAATCGGAACCCAACACACTCATGCAAATCCTCGGGATACTCGTAAGGTGATTGCGCAAGAGCCCAAGAATACAAACCCTTCCGGCTAAAAATCAAGTGAATTTTTTTCGGCAGCGGCTCGACTTTGGACGAATCTTTTTCCATCGTGTCAGGAGGAATATGAACAAAAGTTTTTCGATTAACCGTATCCCGCACCGTGTCTTTTTCGCAAGGAAGGAGAAGGGTGTCTCTGGTTATCGGCTTATTAACCAAACGCCAACACCAATTGTCGCAGGTGTCGGGTTTAAAGACTTCCATGATCCGATCTTTAAAATCTAACCGATACATATTGCCATACAGGATAAGATTGAAGTTGACCCAGCTATTTAAAACGCCACGTCCGGTACCGTAGATTATTAAATTTTTTCCACCAACCATTTCAGACCAGACTTCACCCCAGCGGCTGCCGTAACGTTCGTAGTCGCCTTTCTTAAATTTATCTTTCAAAGAATCCATTACCCCGAGCCAATGAGAAAAACCAAACTTGACCCAAACTTGTTCCGCGCTATCGTAGATAGCCGGATCGACTCCCGGATTTTTCCATCTTACCGGACCAGGACCTTTTCTGACAATCTCTTCCTTTTTTTTGCCCACTTTGTTTTTTTTCTTTAAAACAACTTTCGGTTTTGGCTTTTTTGAGATCATGGAATCCTTAACCGCCGCATTTGCCGTCATTGGCAATGAAAAATCCTTGATCAGAGGCGTGGAATCATTAACTGTAACCTTCGCCGTATCAGAATCAAATTTTTCAAAAATTTTGATATTGGTAAATGGAACTCGCCAGGCCGAAACATTGACAGCGGCCGCGAAAATAGCGGCCACAACAACGAAGAACAAGACTTTCGTCTTCATAAGAACTCCTTTGCTCTTTTCGAGCGTTTTGGGTTTTTAAATTTTCAAAAGGTCGATCAATTTAAAAAATCTGTTTTAGATTTTCTCTGCCGGAAATTTGTTTGACCAAACTTCCGAATAAGACTAACTAAAATTATTTCTTAAGAATATTTTCCATACTGCCGTTGTTCTGAAAATTTTGGTCCTGATAATTATTTTCCTGAGAATAATTTACAACTTCCTCTTTTTCAGATAAAACCGGAGTAAAAGTTGGATGAGTATAATTTTCAACCATGCCAACGTCGTCAAATTCAATTTCCTTAAAAGCTCTTTCTTTTTTCTTGGGCCAAAGGCGTAAATCATATTTTTCTTCCGGAAAAAGATAAATATAGCAAAGAAAAAAGATGATGGCAAAAGCGATAGCCAAGCCAAGGTTCAGCGGCACGTTAGGCATAACTGGATAGTTGGAAGTGATCGGCCCGTTGATTATTTTTATTTCCACGTTATTGCCAAAGCCATGATATTGAGAGTTGGTGGTCTGCAAAGTGTAGGCGACAGCGCGGGCGATTTCTTCGGCTTGCGCGCGGTTGGCATGACAAACATCAACAGCGATCATGCCGGTATCAGCAATACTTTTCGCCTTCACGGTCTTGTTCCATTTTTTCATCTGCTGTTTTTCATTGCCGGAAAAATAATTCTTGTCAATGTTAAAACCGGACGCTTCTATTTTATCAAAAAATGATCCGGAAGAAACAATGTTTGCCAAAAGATTGCTCAAATATTCATTGGAGCGCGAAGCCGTGTAAGGGTCGATGTCCTGCCGGAAGCTGATGATAGTCAATAGCTTCATATTGGAATCATATTTGAACGGCGTAACAGCGGAAAAAATTATGGCAATGGATAAAAAAACAATAAGCATCGACGCGATGGTCTGCTTCTTTTTGCCGATTAAATTCAAAAATTGATGTATATTCATAGATAATTTAAAATGGAAATCTCAAAATTAAAAATGCTTTAATTAAATTTTTCGGTTTCACAAAATTAATCATATTATATTAGCATAATTAAATAATTTTGTCAATAATTTTGAGCTTTTTCTAAAAAATAAACAAAAAATAGGGATATTTTTCCCTATTTTTAGCTAATATTTTAAGATGTGATTTTATTTTTTAATATGCCGCCAGCGATTAATGGCGCGGGTTTTGGCCAATTCGTGTTCAAGTTGCGCTGCAAGGCGGGCGAATTCTTCCGCGTCTTCGTGGCGAACTTCTTTCATGGCCTTTTCGGCGCGAACTCTCGCTTCTTCGACTTTAGCCGAATCTAGTTCCTCGGCGCGCTCAGCCGTGTCAGCAAGAATTACCACTTTGTTTCTTAACACTTCTAAAAACCCGCCGGCAATAAACGCGACATCGACAGAGCCATCTTGTTTTTTCATGCTTAAAACTCCCGGCTTAAGCATGGCGACGAGCGGCGTGTGATGCGGCAAAACAGTCAACTCCCCTTCTTGGGTCGGAACGGTAACCTCTGTGATTTCCTCTTTTAGCACCGTCTTCTCTGGCGTTACTATTTCAAATAGTATTAATTTATCCATACCAATTTAATTTACAATTTTAAATTTTAAAATAATTTTCAATGATTAAATTTAAAATTTTTATTTTTTATTTTTCGGACTGGATGTAATTTTTCCGAATATTAATACGAATTCATGTGTTCTAGCCCAAAAAACTCTTAATTCTTCTTTACGCTCGGGGTTGGTTACAACCAATGACTCAATCCAATATTTTGTTTCTTTAGATTCTTTCAAACAAATCGAAATTTTATTAAAAAAATCTCTCGCGGAAGAGGCGCCATTGGCTTCATGATAATTAGCGCCAAAACTTGTTCCTGATTTCATTAATTGAAAAATAATATTGTCGTTATCAGAATCACGCTTAATGGTTTTCAAAAACTTTATCAAATCAATGCTGAATTTTTTTGTTCTGTCTTCCAAATCATAAATCATACCCCCTTATAAATTTCAAATTTACAATTTTAAATTTTTAACTATCCAATCTTAAAATAAAGATTTAAGCATTATCGCTCCTGGAACAAGAATTCCGAAAAAATTGAAAATTTAAAATTTATTTCTGTCCTACTTCCTCAATCCCGCCCTTCATATAGAATTCGTCCTCGCTCTTATCATCATGTTTGCCGGCCAAAATTTCGCCAAAGGCTTTGACGGTGTCGGCGAGCTTAACATATTTTCCCGGACGGCCGGTGAAAGCTTCCGCGACTTGAAACGGCTGGGACAAAAATTTCTGGATCTTGCGGGCGCGCTGGACGGTTTGTTTATCTTCATCGGATAATTCTTCCATACCAAGAATGGCGATGATATCTTGCAAATCTTTATAGCGCTGTAAAACTTTCTGCACGCCGCGAGCGACGTTATAATGCTCTTGGCCGACAATGATCGGATCCAAAATGATTGAAGAAGAATCGAGCGGATCAACGGCCGGATAAATACCAAGTTCGGTCAAACCGCGG